>JAEEGG010017971.1_pt1 | contig 14466 bp, 12 predicted proteins | sample 9134161 | NCBI WGS metagenome assembly JAEEGG01 (sample SAMN16246543, study PRJNA631951) | gut metagenome | biome: gut microbiome; feature: rumen; material: CR-attached | host: Bos | place: Iran: Karaj | collected 2018-10
GGGTTTAACTAAGCCTATTGAACAAAATTTATTAAGTTATCAAGGTGCATTTACTGTATCTAAAAATTATTATACGAGGAGGTAATACCATGCAAGAGGTTTATGATTTTCTGAAGGAAGCTGGCGTATATTATTTGGCAACGGTGGAAGGAGATCAGCCCAGAGTTAGGCCCTTCGGTACCATCGACATGTTTGAGGGCAAGCTTTACGTCCAGACGGGTAAGGTGAAGGAAGTGTCCAAGCAGCTGCAGAAGAATCCTAAGGCAGAGATCTGTGCCTTTATGGAGGGAAAATGGCTGCGCGTGGCAGGCAAGCTGGTTCGTGACGACAGACGCGAGGCGAAGGAGCATATGCTGGAGGCATATCCTCATCTGAAGAATATGTATTCCGCAGATGACGACAACACCGAAGTACTGTACTTCCAGGATGCAACCGCAACGTTTTCTTCCTTTGGAGCACCGTCAAGAAGTTTTCAATTTTAATTTGAATTGACCAGGGGCTAGTTAGGCAGTGTTCGCTTGGGACATGGGCCTGAGTGAATACTGCCTAACTGCCCCTTGAGGTTAAGGTCCATTTTAGACCCTAAAATATAAAACTTCAGTAGGGGGTAGTATTCTATGAAAGTAAGACCGAGTATAGTTACGTTTGAGGATGGTACGAAGATTTGGGAGGCGGAGCTGGATGGGTTTGCAGTGAAGACGTATTTGCCCAAGACAGAGCTGCCTGCGGATATCGTAAATTTTGGATTTCGTGCTCCATATTTGATGGTGTTTGAAGAAAAGCGAATGACAAAGGAGGAAGCAAAGGCATTTGCTGACGAAAAGGGATTTTCGGAGGTGGCAGCCAGATTTGCAGGAAGCGTGACCTTCTTTTCGCCACTTTGCGATGGCGGCTGGGATAAGGCACCCGCGGATTTCTTTGTCAAAATTCTTGAGGAGTCCAGAATCAGCCAGTATTACGAGGATGGCATGGCCATCATGTACGACCGCTTTGCAAAGAAGATGGGAGATGCCTATATCCGCGGCGCGGTGCTCAGAACCTATTTGTATGGGTATGGCGCATCCGCTGATTTCATTGCAAAGAATTATCTAAAGACCATTCAGGGACCCTTCCTGTGGGGACCTGGAGACGTAACGCCTGCCGCATGCATTCTGCAGAACCTTAGTGTGATTCCCAGTCCTGAGCGCAGGGATATCCCCGTTGTATCGATCGGTAACAGCGATGAGATCAATGATGCTCTCATGGAGAGCTTGGATGACGTGCTTGTGGAACAGGTTGCAGATATCCCGGGAGATTTCAAGGAGTTTGTTGGAAACTATAGGCGTATTCTTGGAAATCTTCAGGATGAGCCTGATCTGGAAGAGATGGGAATGGTGTGCGAGCCTTCCTTTGTCACCGTGAAGACGTCGGCGGACAATCGTGGAGATGATAAGGATACCAAGGAGCATAAGATAGGATATGTTGCCTTTTACAACAAGGGCATCATGGATGGCGGGAAGAAGGTTCCGCTTGTGATGTGCTTCCATGGCGGCGGTGATTCGACCTTCTTTATGGCGAGCTGCTCCGGTTGGAATCTGATCGCTGCGAAATATGGATTTTTACTAGTCTGTGTGGAGAATCATTTGAACAGTACGGCGACGGAAACCATCGAAATGATCGGTCAACTCAAGGAGAAATATAGCATTGATGAGACCAGAATTTACGCAAGCGGTTTTTCCATGGGCGGCTGTAAGTCCTGGGACATGATGCAGGAATACCCTGAAATCTTTGCAGGCATAGCACCGATGGATGCAACCTTCGAGGTGGGCTGCAATTCCTACGGAGAGCCTGTTGGCGAGTACAATCAGGACAAGCTTCTTCCCGTATTTTATGCGGGTGGTGAGATCACGCCGCTCCCTGAGCTTCCTTGTCAGGCACAAAAGTGTATAGACCGCATGCGCTATGTCTTCCAGGTAGATCAGGTGAAAAAGGCTTATGACGTGAAGCTGGAGGAGAAGGAGAGTTGGGAGAATCCCATTTGGGGCGTAAACGGTGACTTTACCTATCAGCTCGTCAATGAAGAGCGGGAAAACAGCGTTTTGACTCTCGAGCTTTTTACCAGCACAAACGGAAAATGCTATGCAGTCTTTGGATGCGTTGGAAATCAGGGACATGAGGTTCGTCATCATACCTGTGAGCAGGCGTGGAAGTTTTTGAGCCAGTTTAGGAGACTTCCGGACGGTACGATCGAGGGTGGTGACCTGGAGAAGGTAAAGGCACTGTATCAGTAGGAGAAGAATCTGGCAACGACTATTCTTAAGAGGATTTCAGAAATAATGTCATGAAAAGGGGTGGTTTCCATATGGAAGCCACCCTTTTTTGAAGTAATTGTTTCGTCCCTGACATTGTTGCCATTGATCTGTCCTTGATATCGCGGACTATATAAATTTCAGTTCTGTATTTTGATGCATGTTCAGGATGTCACTACAGGTATGACGATACAGGTCACTGCGGCCTTCCACGGAGGTCAGCTTAGAAATTTTTTCCTGTAAAGCCGCATTTTCCTGAATCACGGCAATGAGATAGGGATTATATTTCGTGCCGGCCCCTGCTGCCAGTTCCTCCAGCAATTGCTTGAAGCTTTTGCCGGTATTATAATTTCTTCCCAGCACGTCCGTGGCAGCGTCCGTGCAGTCCGCGATTGTGATCAGATCGATCAGGATGCGGATGGGAGAGGAGGTATTGTCAAAGTTTGTCGGATAGCCTGCACCGTCATAGGACTTGTGGTGTCCGAGAATGACGTCAGTATAGGGTGCAAAGGTCGGATCCTTGGACAAAAGCTTTGTGCCAAGCAGGGGATGATACTTAAGAATGCCAAATTCATCCTCCGTGAGATGTCTGTCCTGCGTGTTGATGACAAGGGCAATTCTGCACTTTCCGACGTCGTGGATCAAACCACATTTTTCGATGATGGAAAGGAGCTTTTCACGATTCTCTTTGACTGATGCGAGATCATGACATCCCTCTAATCCTACAAATAATTCTGGACGCGTTTCTATGGCAGCTTCGCAGATCAGGGAAGCAATCTTGGAAACCATGCGACTGTGAATATAGGTCATTGGCTGCCTGCAAAGGATCAGGCGGGTAAGTAGCTTCCATTTTTCGTCATTGTCCTTCAGGTAGGGCTCAACGCTTTCATAGAACGCATAAAGTAAATAATCAAGATTATCTGAGTAAAAGGAGTAGGGCACCTTCATCAAATCCTGAAGAATACGATTGATTGCCTGATCCAGGATTACATGCTTATCAGGAGGAAGCTCCTCAAGCATGGAAAGCGTATAATTGAAAGTGAACAGCTCATTGTTTAGGAGCTGTACTAAGTGAGCAGCATCATTTTTATCAAAATTCAGCGGCGGAATTGCTTTTTGAATGTAATCCGCCATGGCCTGAACACAGGCCTCCGTGGAGAACTGTTTCTTAAGGCGTTTGACGTTGTTCTCCATGATCTTGTAGTAACCGGATGGGTCACTTTTTACGGTGATGCGCCCAATTTTATTAAGCAGACCACTGGCGATATTGCAATATTCATCAGGATTCGTGATGAGATTAGGATGGATGGATAAAATATAAAGATATTGGTCATCCACGGCCTTGATCTTTGCCTTCAGGTAGGGGGAATTTCCATCGAGCTTTTGTACGTCCTCGCGATCCCATAGGGCGTGCGCCCCCTGGTAATACTCGCTGGTCTTTCCTTCTATGGAGGGATACACGGTAGAATACTGAATCAAGGAAATATAAGCGCTGAAAAAGAGTCCTCGGAAGACTTCAGTTTCAATTTCGCAATAATGCTCCTCCAAGGTGGAGATTTTTTCAAAATACTGAAGCCATTCGGAAGGGCCAAAATAATTTAACGTTCTGTCAAAGAGCAGATAATTCGCATAGCCCATGGCATAGTTTAAGAAGACGATCTTACCATAATCCTGCAGCTCCTCAAAATAGGGAAGCAAAATACGCTCTAATCGAAGACCGACGGATACGACGTAAACACCGTTGACATGAAGGTTATATGCGAGTTCAAAAAGAATTCCGAGCTCCTCACGGGTGAGCCTTTGAGGGAGGGAATCAAAAAAATTCTTGCAAATGTCTTCATTGTTCTGGTAAACCTGACGCAGGGTTTCCGACCTCTTTGCAGCGAGATCCTTCCACTTTTGCTCCTCACAGGCTTCCATCAATTTATCATTCCATTCACCCACCAGCGCAGAGTTTTTTTGGAGCGTTTCAAAAAATACGTCAATCTGTTCTTTTGTAATCTTTTTCTCTTCCAAAAGGAAAGCCCCCTTTCTCGAGGTTGCATGCTTCTCTTTATTATAACTTATTATCGACAAATCTGACAACCTTTTTTATAAAACTGACCTTTTTTTCCGAGAGATTTAGACGTTGCACAATCGTCTTGAACGTGCTAAGATAAAGCAAGTTTCATAAAGAAGAGTAATTGGTGCCGGCGGGGAAGCTCTTTTTCTCCAAGGGTTAAAAGGGAAGCGGGTGTGATTCCCGCACGATCTCGTCACTGTGATAAGGGAGTGAAGGCGCAAGGACCTTGCGAAAGCAAGGATCAGTCACTGATCCGATGGATTGGGAAGGCAGCGTCCTCATGAGGATCTTTCAGCCAGGAAACCTGCCAGTTATAATGGTACGGGAAGAAATTCCAGGCCACGAGTAATTGGTCGTATCGGAAAGAAACCATCTTAAGTTTTTGCTTGAGAGGGTTACTTTTGATGAAAAATTACTCTGCTACTCAAAGGATTAGGCAGGGTTTTTCTTTTGATGCAAAGATTCCAAGCTCTTCTGGACGGAAACAGACAAAAAGGAAAAGACATAGTAGGAAAGAGGAGAGAAACATGAAGAAAAAAGCATTGTTGGCAATCTTTGCGGCACTGACGCTTTCCATGGGAGGCATGACCGCCTGCACGAACATGGCGACGGAACCTGTCAGCACCAGTGATACGAAGGAGAGCTCGGTAGTCGAAGAGTCTAGCACGGAGGAGAGCAAGGTAGTGGTTCAGGAGAAGACGGATCAGGAATTAGCAGATGAGGTGGCTGCTCTCATTGATGCCATTTACGTTCAAAAGAGAACCGATCAGACAGATGCAGAGTGTGCAGCGGCAAAGGCTGCATGGGATAAGCTGACGGATGCTCAGAAGGAACTGGTGGAGGGTGAATTTGCAGATCCCGATTATTTTGGCAGGGACACGGGAGATGCCTCCTTAGATGATCCTTTGAATCAAGATGGTATTGGAGAGAAAGAGCTTTTGGTGGTAAGCTTCGGAACCTCCTTTAACGAAAGCCGTGCATTGGATATTTCCGGTGTAGAAAAAGTATTACAGGAAGCAAATCCTGATTGGTCCGTGCGCAGAGCCTTTACTGCACAGATCATCATCAATCACGTACAAGCCAGGGACGGCGAAAAGATTGACAATATGGAGCAGGCTTTAAACCGGGCCGTTCAAAATGGCGTGAAAACGCTTGTCGTACAGCCTACGCATTTAATGCAGGGCGCAGAGTATGATGAGCTGGTCGATTGCTTGAGCAAATATAAAGATAAGATTCCCTGCATCGTTGTTGCAGATCCCTTACTCGGCGAGGTCGGTGCAGATGCTTCCATCATCAACGAGGATAAAAAGACTGTGGCACAGGCGGTCGTAGCCGATGACGTGAAGGTGGCAGGCTATGAGGACGCGGCAGCAGCTGCTAAGGATGGCGTGGCACTGGTTCTGATGGGCCATGGAACCGCACACAGCGCAAAGGTAACCTATAGCCAGATGCAGACACAGATGCAGGAGCTGGGTTATGACAATGTCTTTATCGGTACCGTTGAGGGCGAACCCGAGGATACGTCATGTGAAGCGGTCATTGAGAAGGTTGCAGAAGCTGGCTACAAGAAGGTCATTCTTCGTCCGTTGATGGTTGTGGCTGGTGATCATGCCAACAATGACATGGCTGGCGATGATGAGGACTCTTGGAAGAGCATGTTTATTGCTTCTGGAAGGTTTGAAAGTGTTGACGTACAGATTGCAGGTCTTGGCAGAATTCCTGAGATACAGGAGATCTATAAAAAGCATACGGAGGAAGCCATTGAACTTGCGAAGGATGTTGCAACGGGAAGTGGAGCAGTGAATACGGGTTTGACCGCGGCAGATCTCAAGGAGGGCGTTACCTACCTTGCAAAGTTCGATACGGACAGTGGCATGTTTAAGACCAATGAAGCCTGCGAAGGCAAAGGAACCCTGACGATCAAGGACGGCAAAATGACTTTGCACATTAGCATGCCCAGCGATAAGATCGTTAACCTGTTCCCTGGACTGATTGCCAACATGACCGAAAATGATGCGGCAATCCTTCAGCCTACGATCGACGTAGTGACCTATGCAGATGGCACGACAGAAGAAGTTTATGGCTTTGACGTACCCGTTCCTGTGCTAAATGAAGAGTTTGACCTTGCGCTCGTTGGAACGAAGGGAACCTGGTATGATCACAAGGTCATCGTTTCCGAGGTGGCAGAAGGCAGTCTTGAGAAGGTAGTGACGGTCAAGGGAGCCGTTGCAACGGATGCAAAGTTAGCTGACGGCGAATATGCTGCAGAGGTGACGCTCTCCGGCGGCAGTGGCAAAACAACCGTGGAAAGCCCTGTCAAGATCATTGTCAAGGATGGGCAGGCATATGCCGTTCTTGTATGGAACAGCAAGAATTATGACTACATGATCGTGGACGAAGTGAAGTATTTAAATGAGGCCGCAGAGGGAGAAAACTCTCAGTTCACCATTCCCGTAAAGGCATTTGGCGAGGAGCTCAGCGTCATTGGCGATACGATTGCCATGAGCAAGCCTCACGAAATTGAGTATACCTTACTGTTCGAATTACAGCAATAAAGGATGACATCTATGCGTAAAGTATTCCTCATTATTTTATGCTTGTCCCTGTGCGCCTGTGGCGTGCGGGGGCAGGCGGGAATGCCTGATGCCGAAACGGGCGGGCATTCGAACATAGAAAATACACATGTCGTGGACGGAGAAATGGATGCTGCGTCCTTTGACCAGATGCAATGGGAAAAGGGTATGGAGCTTTCTCATGCCACGACTTTTTTTGTGGAAAGCTGCGGCGAATATAACCTGATCACCATTGCAGGGACGGATCGATATCTGCTAATCCCCAAGGGGGGAACCATTCCGGCAGAAGTGCCAATGGACGTGATCGTTCTCCAAAAGCCTTTGACAAAGGTCTATATGGCTTCTTCCTCCGTCTTTGACCTTGTGAGGGAGGCGGGAGCGTTGGACCGTCTGAAATTTTCCGGGAGCAAAATGGACGACCTGTGCATTGCGGACGCGGTGACCGCAATGGAGGAGGGAAGACTTCTTTATGCAGGAAAATACAGTAAGCCGGACTATGAACTATTGCTTGCTGAGGGCTGCGATCTGGCGGTTGAAAATACGATGATTTATCACAATCCGGAGGCAAAGGAAAAACTCGAATCCTTGGGAATTCCCGTGCTGGTAGAGACCTCAAGCTATGAAGAGCATCCCTTTGGAAGGCTGGAATGGATCAAACTCTATGGACTGTTGTTTGATCATTATGAGGAGGCACGACAGTTTTTTGATGAGAGAATCAAAGGACTGACTCCCGTGCTGCAGCAGGAACCAACTGGACTCAAGGTAGCCTTTTTCTATGTCAATTCCAATGGCGTCGTGAATGTCAGAAAGCCCGGGGACTATGTCGCAAAAATGATTGCACTCGCAGGCGGAGAATATGTTTTGGCAGGTATGAAGGAGGAAGAGGAAAATGCTCTTTCAACCATGAACATGCAGATGGAGGACTTTTATCTTGCTGCGAAGGATGCGGACGTGATCATTTATAACAGCACGATCGTGGGAGAGATCAAAAGCATCTCGGAGCTGGAAGCAACTAGTCCCATATTAGCGGATTTCAAAGCAGTCAGGGAGGGAAGGGTTTATTGCACGGCAAAAAATTTTTTCCAGGAGACGACAGCCATCACGGATTTTGTCGAGGATCTTGGAAGGGCGCTTCGAGATCAGAATGCGACGGAGTTTTCACAACTCATTAGAGTCAATCGGTAATCCTTATTTGTAAAAGATTTTTTGGCTTAAAAGGATTGGGCGACTTGGGAAAAAGAAGGGGAAAAAGGGGCAGAAAAAGTGAGCTCCGAAGGAGAACATGGAACAGGAAAAGAGTAAGAAAAACATGGAAGATGGCGGCACGGAAAAGCTGATGCGGAGAGAGCCCGTCATGATGCGGAGAATCCTTTTCTTCTCAGGGATGCTTCTGCTCTTATTTGGACTTGTGGCTTGGAATGTTGGAAGCGGCAGCCAGTCCATGTCCTTTCGTGAAATTCTGGATATCCTGACGGGAAAGGTGCAAGAGGGAGCAGCGTTTCAGATTTTGTGGAATATTCGCTTCCCGAGGATCTGTGCGGCCTTTTTTCTGGGCGGTGCCCTTGCCGTTTCTGGATTTTTACTACAAACCTTTTTTGGCAATCCCATCGCTGGTCCCTATGTGCTTGGCATTTCTTCCGGGGCAAAGCTTGTCGTGGCGATCGTGATGATTATGCTGCTGAGTAAAGGAGTTCGCATCAGCTCCTTTGGGATGATGGCATCAGCCTTTGTGGGCGCCATGATCGCGATGGGCTTTGTCCTTTTGGTTTCGCTCCGCGTACAGAAGATGTCTTTGCTGATCGTATGCGGCATCATGATCGGATATATCTGTTCTGCAGTCACGGAGCTTCTTGTCACCTTTGCGGATGATTCCAACATTGTCAATCTTCATAACTGGTCCATGGGAAGCTTTTCCGGCATGGTGTGGGGGAACGTCAAAACTATGGCGTGGATCGTTCTTCTTACCTGTGTCATTACCTTTCTTTTGTCGAAACCCATCGGGGCATATCAGATGGGAGAGGCCTATGCGAGGAATATGGGAGTCAATATTAGGGGCCTTCGGATTCTGCTGATCTTGCTTTCCAGTATTTTGTCAGCGTGCGTCACGGCTTTTGCTGGACCGATCTCCTTTGTTGGCATTGCTGTTCCGCATCTGGTGAAGCTGATGACAAAGACGGCGAAGCCCTATCTTATGATCCCAGGCTGCTTTCTGTGCGGGGCAGTTGTGACATTGTTTTGTGATGGAATTGCGCGGACGATCTTTGCACCGACGGAGGTCAGTATCAGCTCCGTTACGGCCGTATTATTGGCACCGGTGGTAATTCTGATGATGATCAGAAAGGGAGAAAAGAGAAGATGAAAAAGGAACGACTTTTCTATTTCCTTGGATTTCTTGTCCTGTTGGCAGTGGAATTTTACATAGGTATTTTTGTGCATGATCGCTTTGTTCGCCCCTATGTCGGCGACGTGCTGGTTGTGATTGTTTTATATACTCTTTTTCGAACCTTCTCCGTGAAGAAACCTGTGTGGCTGAGCCTTTGGATATTTCTTTTTGCCATCTTTGTGGAAATCACGCAAATTCCGCCGCTTGTGGACGTCTTGGGCATTCGAAGCCACTTTCTTCGCATCCTGATGGGAACGAGCTTTGCGTGGGCGGACATGTTGGCTTATGCTGTGGGAAGCGTTGTCAATTTGCTTCTGGATCTTAGGATCAGGAAGGAGCGCGGATGACGGAAAAGATCGGATTGAAAACAGAAAATTTATCCGTTGGTTATGGGAAAAAAATCCTTCTTTCTGGTGTGGGGCTGGAGGTAAAAGCGGGTAAAATTCTAACACTGATCGGCCCTAACGGTTCTGGAAAATCGACCATCCTAAAGACGATTACGAGGCAGCTGAGAACCCTGGGGGGAAAGATTTTGCTTTTGGATCGGGACATGGAGGAGCTTCCCGGAGAGGAGATCGCGAAGACGCTTTCCATGGTGATGACGGAACGCCCGACGCCAGAGCTGATGACCTGCAGGGAGGTTGTCGGAACGGGTCGATACCCTTATGTCGGACTCATGGGAATCCTCGGAAAAGAGGATTGGAAAAAGGTGGAAGAGGCCTTGGAGACGGTCTCGGCGAAAGAGGTCGCGGACAAGAGCTTTTATGAGATCAGTGACGGGCAAAGACAGCGCGTTATGTTGGCCAGGGCGCTTTGTCAGGAGCCGCGGGTGCTGGTCTTGGATGAGCCGACGTCTTATCTGGACATGCGATTTAAGCTGGACATTTTGGAGAGCATTCGCCGCCTGGCGAAGGAACGCAAGATCGCGATCATTATGTCACTGCATGAGCTGGACCTTGCCATGAAGGTGTCTGACGAGATCGCCTGTGTAGATGGCATAGGAATTTCAAGGCTGGGAACGCCGGAGGAGGTTTTTCGGGGTACCTACGTGCAGGAGCTTTACGGCGTAAGCAAAGAAAGCTATGAACCTCTCACGGGGGAGCTGTTTCTTTCGTCGAAAGGGATTCAGCCAAAGGTCTTTGTGATTGGCGGCGGGGGGGAAGGAATCCCCACATATTACAGACTTCAGAGGGAGGAGATCCCTTTTGCCGCAGGCATCCTGTTTGAAAATGATCTGGAGATGGCGGCGGCGCGGGCATGTGCTTCGAAGGTGATCAGCGTGGCAGCATTTTCGGAGATGGGTGAGGAAGCCTTAAAAAGGGCGAAGGAGTGCATGGACGAGTGCGAGACGGTTTTCTGCCCATTGACGACCTTTGGCCCGCTAAATGAGGCAAATAAAGCACTTTTAGAGTATGCTCAAAATTGCGGAAAACTAAAAAACGTGTTAGAATAGAAGCTACAAGTAGAAGCTGGAGGACGGAAGATGGCAAAGGTACTCATGGTACAGGGAACGATGTCCAATGCGGGAAAAAGCCTTGTCGTAGCAGGGCTTTGCAGGATCTTTAAGCAGGATGGATATCGCGTGGCACCCTTTAAGTCGCAGAACATGGCCTTGAATTCGTTTATCACGAAGGAGGGATTGGAAATGGGACGCGCACAGGTCATGCAGGCGGAGGCGGCAGGCATCGAACCCATGGTTTGCATGAATCCCATTTTATTAAAGCCAACGACGGATAAGGGCTCTCAGGTGATCGTCAACGGAGAAGTCCTTGGCAACATGCCGGCAAAGGAGTATTTCAAGTATAAGACCAAACTGATTCCGGATATTATAAAGGCTTTTCAAAAGCTGGAGAAATACGCAGACGTCATTGTCATTGAAGGCGCGGGCAGTCCTGCGGAAATCAATCTCAAGGAAAATGACATTGTCAACATGGGACTTGCAAAGCTCGTGGATGCGCCTGTTCTTCTTGTCGGCGACATTGACAGGGGAGGCGTCTTTGCTCAGCTTCTTGGGACGATCATGCTGTTGGAGGAGGACGAGAAGGCGAGAATTCAGGGGCTGATCGTCAATAAATTTCGAGGAGACAAGACCATCTTGGATCCGGGAATTACGATGCTGGAGGAGCGCGGCGGCATTCCCGTAACGGGCGTCCTTCCGTACATGCATGTTAGACTGGATGACGAGGATAGCCTCAGCGAGCGCCTGACGGACAAGGGACGCGGCGTGGTGAATATCGCCGTGATCAGGCTGCCTCGCATTTCAAATTTCACGGATTTTTCCGCCTTTGAACGAATTGACGGCGTTAAAGTGACCTACGTTACAAGGCCTTCTGAGCTCGCGGATGCGGACTTTGTCATATTGCCCGGCAGTAAGAATACGATTGGCGATTTGAAGTGGCTTCGCGAGAGTGGCATGGAGGCTTCCATTTATCGCTTTGCACAGGAAAAGCCAGTCATGGGAATCTGCGGCGGCTATCAGATGCTTGGAAGCGTTATTTCTGATCCTGAAGGTGTCGAGGAGGGCGGTTCCATTCGTGGCCTTGGGCTTTTGAACATGGAGACGGTGCTGCAAAAGCAAAAAACAACCATGCAGGTCAGCGGAAGCTTTGAAAAGCTGACGGGTTTCTTTGCTTGCTTATCTGGACAGAGGATAGAAGGTTATGAGATCCACATGGGAAATACACATCCCATGGAGTGCTCGGACCAAACAGAAGCTGGTAAGAAATCCGGGGGAGCTCTTACAAGGCTTCAAACAAAGGGGCAAACAGACGAGAATGCCTCTGCCTGCATGGGCGAGGAGCGTCTGGACGGAGCCGTTTGCGGGGACGTCTGTGGCAGCTACGTACATGGCATTTTTGATCATGGAGACATTGCATATACCCTTGCGAAGGCTTTGGCTGACAGAAAGGGCGTGATCCTTAAGAAACCACAGGAGTCCGATTATCAGACCTACAAGGAAAGTCAATATGATCTTTTGGCGGAAGAAATGAGAAAGCACATGGACATGGATGCAGTCTATGCCATGCTTCGGGATGCTGCAATTTAAGTTTTTGCTGATGAAAGCAAGAGTAGTCGTCAAGACGGGAGGTAAATGCTGCTCATGGATGGAGATCGATTGGATTGGAAGCTATATAAAGAGATCAAGGCAGGCTGGGACAGGGTTGCTAAACCCATAGATGGCATGGGCAGATTTGAGGAGTATTTGTCTCGCATCGGAGCCATACAGGGGACGAAGCTGCCAAAGCTGGCGAAAAGCCGTGTCATTGTCTGCTGCGCGGATAATGGCATCGTAGAAGAGGGCGTCAGTCAGTGCGGCCAGGAGGTGACTGCGATCTGTGCGGAAAGCATTGGCAGCGGAAAATCGAGCGTTGCCATTATGGCAAAGCAGGCAGGCGTTGACGTGTTATGTGTCGACGTCGGAATCAACACGGACAAAGTGCTTTCGAACGTACGAAATGAGAAAATTCGAAAAGGAACCAGAAATTTTAGAAAAGAACCTGCCATGACGCCGGAAGAAATGGAGAAGGCAGTAAACCTCGGGTTAAAGCTAGTCCAGGAAAGCAAGGAACAGGGCTACGAGATTTTGGGGATTGGCGAGATGGGGATTGGCAACACGACAACCTCCAGCGCCGTCACTGCGGCCATTTTAGGATTGTCACCTGAACTGGTCACGGGCAGGGGTGCAGGCTTAAATGACGAGGGCTTTCAGCACAAAAAGGAGATCATTCGTGAGGCGCTGCTTCAATATGGGTATCAAACCGAGATCGGAGAGGTGCGGGACCTGGTGGCAAAGATGGGCGTAGAGCTTGGAGATAAGAAAAATAACCCATTGCCGGCTGACCGGTATGCCATGGACGTGCTAAGAACCATGGGCGGTTTTGACATTGCCTGCATGGCCGGAATTTGCATGGGCGGACGTAAGTATCACGTGCCGATCGTGTTAGATGGTTTCATCAGTCTTGTTGCAGCGCTCATCGCGTGCAGGGTGATCCCCGAGACCAAAGACTATTTGATCCCCTCTCATTCGGGCAAGGAACCTGCCATGAAGGCCATCGAAAAGGAGCTTGGGCTTGCGCCCGTGCTTTATGCAAATATGGCGCTGGGAGAGGGAACGGGTGCGGTGCTCATGCTGCAGCTTTTGAAAACTGCAAATGCCGTATATGAGCAAAGCTGCTCCTTTGAAAACGCTGGTATTGAGCAATATCAAAGATATTAACAGCTTACTGTTATAACTCGGGGCTAGGTTTGGATTGTCTTTCTGGTAGACTTTAGACCCAGAAAGACAATCCAAACCTTCCCCTCGAGGATATGGAAAGTTTAATTATATTGCTAATCCTTTTTCTTGAGGATATGGAAAGTATAATTATATTGCAGATTATTCTCTTGAGGATATGGAAGGCTAGAATGATAGACATGATTCATTATCCTCTCAAGAATAAGAGAAGTTTCATGAATGGCATATTTTATGATTCTTTCGAGTTTAATAATCGGAGAAAGTTTGTCGTATGATATTAGTTTTGGGTGGGAGCGGATGCGGGAAATCTGCTTATGCGGAAAAGCGAATACAGGAAGCAGCAGTGAAAAATCATGCGACCATCTATTATTTGGCGACCATGCAGGTCTATGGGGAAGAGGGACGCAAAAAAGTGGAACGCCATATTGAGCTGCGGCGCGGTAAGGGAATGCTGACAATCGAGCAGACCAGGGAGATCGCGGATTCTATCCGGCAGATGCAGGAGGGGCCGCGAGTGGTGCTGCTGGAGGATTTGGGGAATCTGGTGGCAAATGAAATGTTTCAAAGCGATGGTACGGTGAATTCTCCAAAGATGGTGGCAGAGAAAATCGTTACGCAACTGAAGATGATCAGTACAAAGGTTTCTCAGCTGATCATTGTATCGAATAACGTATTTGAGGATGGCATTGAATACGAAGAGGGAACCATGAATTATATTCGAGCGTTGGGGGAAATCCATCAGAAGCTTACAGGGGAAGCTGAGGAGGTCGTTGAAGTGGTAGCAGGGATCCCGGTGACATTAAAGGTCTGAGATCCAAGGGGAACGCTCAAAAAGCATCCTAGGCGCAGATACAAAGGTTTTTGGAGAGGGCGCAAGAGAAGGCTTTGGGGGCAACAAGAGAAGGGTGAAGAGGTAGGGCAGAATG
>JAEEGG010017973.1_pt1 | contig 14466 bp, 6 predicted proteins | sample 9134161 | NCBI WGS metagenome assembly JAEEGG01 (sample SAMN16246543, study PRJNA631951) | gut metagenome | biome: gut microbiome; feature: rumen; material: CR-attached | host: Bos | place: Iran: Karaj | collected 2018-10
TATTGAGCTTATAATCAAAGAAAATATCGGCAGCCGCTCCGAAAAAGACGCCTATCCAGCCGATAACTGCTTTTGCATCGGTCTTTTCCTGAGTTTCATGCATAAATATCATCATCAGAAGCATTGTCATTAAAATTACCGACCTCTGACGCGAAACAAGCGCCGACATTACGGCAAGTCCTGCCAGTATGTAAAGGCAGATGAACATCGTTTTCCTGTCCTTCCACTTTATGACGCCGAACATCATAAGAAGAACTACTATTGCTGCGGCAACGCTCAGCAAGAACAGCGTCATTGCTCCCATATTTGATGCAAAAATGCCGATACCATAGCGGATCCTTTGCACAAATAAGCCGAAGTCCGTGATATAGCGCAAGCCGTCGCTTGTAAAGATATTAGCCGCAAGGGAAACTCCCATAAGCAGCTTTGACCATGCACGGTCGTATTTCCGCGTTATTATGAGTACAGCAGGCGGAACTGTGACTAAAAGCGCATATAAAGCCGTCTCAAGGAGCACTCTTCTGTTATAATCGTTATTAACGGAATAAAAGCTTAAAAAGGTCAGCAGTGTAGGTCTTACAAGCAGTAATGCGATGATAATTTCAAGTATCCTGCTGCGTTTTGCAGTATTATGTGTCATTTTAGTGTATCCTCAGCTTTCGTCAATGCTTTTTGCGTATCGTAGGGGAATTGCTTGTCCAGCAGAAAAAGCGGGAACAAAAGTATCATTATCAGAAGTATAACAGCTCCCGCTGCCATGATGGCAGTGCCTGCTATACCTGCTGTCGCCGCCCATTTCTCCGCATTTTCCATTTCTGAATCAAAACTGAATACAGGTATCATTACTCCTATACCAAAAAGAACTGCGGCTGCAACAGCGGCTATGGGAAAGAACGTGATACTGAGCCTGCCTGCCTTGCCCAGCTTTGTTTCGGTACTGCGGTTTTCGTTCACAAAGCAAAGAGATATAAGTATCGTCAGGTCCATTACTATATCGCCGACATTGTAACTGGACAGTATACAGACGGCTATGAACACATACAGGAATATCATCATAGTCCTGCGGCGCATAATGCCTATCATGCCCATGTATAAAAGAGCGCACATTATTGCGGCGGCAAAGGTAAAGGCTGAATGCACCATGCCCGATACCGCCGACCGCAGAAAAAATTCCATTTCGTCGGGCTTTAAGTCCAGCAGAAGCGTCAGGTCGCTGTAGAATCCATATGCCTGTGATACGGCGATAATTGAAAACGCCGCTCCCATAAGATAGCTCATGGAGCTGTCGCGGTGTCTGCCAATAAGGAACATTATCGCCGCACAAAGAAGCGCCGCCATTTTTATGGAGAACCACAGCTCCTGCCTGAGCAGCGAGCCTATGACAACACCCAGACCTAAGACTATAGTCAGCGCAAGTCCCGAAAAGAACTCCGTTCTTCTTATCTTTTTGTTCAGTTCCCTGTTCACTTGCCTATTTTCTCGACCTTCATAAGGTTGGTAGTACCCGACACGCCCAGAGGTACGCCTGCGGTGATAGCCACAAGGTCGCCGTCCTCAACAAGTCGGTGTGACTCGGCAGCTTCTACTGCTGCGGCAAAGAGGTCGTCGGTGTTGGTCTTTTCGTCTATTATAAATGGTATAACGCCCCAGCTCATATTCATCTGGCGGCAAACCACCTCGCTCATAGTGCAGCCGATTATCGGACAGCTGGGACGGTACTTGGAAATAAGTCTCGCAGTCTGTCCTCCGAGAGATACGGTAATGATAGCTCTTGCGTTAAGGTCGTGGGCAGTAGTTACTGTTGCGTGGGCTATAGCCTCGGCAACGCTGCCGTTCTGGTCGGAGCTTCTCGACGCAAAACGAGCTTTGTAGTTGATGTTGTTCTCGGTAGTCTCGGCAATGAGAGCCATAGTCTTTACTGCTTCAACAGGATAAGCGCCTGCGGCAGTCTCGCCTGAGAGCATGATAGCACTGGTGCCGTCGTAAAGAGCGTTGGCAACGTCGGTTATCTCCGCACGGGTAGGACGGGGATTGGTTATCATGGACTCCAGCATCTGTGTAGCTGTGATGACCTGCTTGCCTGCGTTGTAGCCCTTCTTGATAAGTGACTTCTGGATAGCAGGTATCTGCTCGAATGGTATCTCAACGCCCATGTCGCCTCTTGCGACCATGATACCGTCTGCGGCTTCGAGTATCTCGTCGATGTTCTCAACGCCGTCGGTGTTCTCTATTTTAGCGATAATTCTCACATCGAACCAGCCGAGGCTCTGTGTGAACTTTCTCAGGTAGTTGATATCAGCTGCGGTGCGTACAAAGCTTGCGGCAATGAAATCAAAGCCCATTTTCGAGCCGAATTCAAGGTCGTCCATGTCTCTTTCGCTGAGATAGGGCATGGAAAGCTTTACTCCGGGGACGTTTATTCCCTTGTTGTTGGAGAGCGTACCGCCGTGGACTACTCTACATATTATCTCGTTTGTTGTTACCTTTTCGGCTAAAAGCTCGATAACACCGTCATTTATGAGTATCCTTGTACCCATGCTGACGTCACGGGGCAGTTTCTTGAAGCTGATACTGCCGACCTTATCGTCGCAAAGCACGTCCTCGGTAGTCAGAGTATATATATCGCCGTCGTGTATCTCAACGGGCTTGTCGTCAACGAATTTGCCCAGTCTTATCTCGGGACCTTTCGTGTCAAGGAGAGTGGCAACAGGCAGGTCAAGCTCCTTTCTGAGCCTTTCGATAACGCGGAAACGCTTTTCGTGAGTCTCATAGTCTCCGTGTGAGAAGTTGAAACGTGCTACATTCATGCCTGCCAGCATGAGCTCGCGCATTATGTTTTCGTCGTCAGTTGCAGGACCTATGGTACATACTATCTTAGTCTTTCTCATTGTATTTTCCTCTTTCCGTAAGGAGCTTATCAGAGCTTTTTAAGCTTTGCGTAGTTTGCCATTATCTTCTTTGTGCCTACCTTGTCAAAGGCTATCTCCAGCATGGAATCATTAGCCATCGGCTTTACGGAGACTATAACGCCCTCGCCGAATATGCTGTGTGAGACCTTTTCCCCTGCTGTATATGCAACGGTCTCCTTTGGAGCGCCCCCTGCGGTCTTTTTGCTTCTTGCAAGCTGCTGCTGAAGAGTTGCGGAGCGTACCTCGGTAACGGACTTGTCCTCAGCCTCAAGCTGCTGCTTCATGGCTGCGGCGTTGTCGTGCTTTTCCACGAGCTCGCTGCCTATTTCCTTCATAAAGCGCGATGTTACGTTGTGCTGAGTCTGTCCGAAGAGCATACGCTGTCTTGCATTGGTGAGGTAAAGGTGCTTCTTTGCACGGGTTATAGCAACATATGCAAGTCGTCTTTCCTCCTCCATGTCGTCCTCGCTGTCAAATGAACGGGCGCTTGGGAAGATACCGTCGTCCATGCCGATAACGAAGATATTCTCGTATTCAAGTCCCTTTGCGGAGTGCACCGTCATCAGAGTTACCTTGTCGCCGCTGCCGTCGTCGCGGTCAGCCTCGGTGTAGAGGGCAACTTCTTCAAGGAATCCGCTGAGTGAGGGCTCGTCTGCCTGCTCCATGTACTGTACCATGGAGGTGCGGAGCTCCTGTACGTTCTCTATCTTGGTATCTGCGTTTTCCAGTGCTTTAAGGCTGTCAAGGTAGCCTGTCTTGTCAAGGAGCACGTCGAGGAATTCGTCCAATGGGAGTTCCTCGGACTTCTCAGTAAGGAATTCAAACATCTGATATGCGTTTTTCAGCGCTGTTACCTTCTTGGAAAGGGGCGCGTACTCCTCGCAGTTTTTCAGCACATCAAATGGCGATAATTTAAGGTCGCGGCTGATATCCTCGATAATGGTGAGGGTAGAATCGCCGATACCGCGCTTGGGCTCGTTGATTATCCTGCGGAATCGGAGCATATCGTTGTGGTTGTTTATGAAGCTGAGATAGGAGGTAACGTCCTTTATCTCCTTGCGGTCATAGAATCGCATACCGCCGTAAACTCGGTATGGTATGCCGCACCTTACCAGCATACGCTCGATAGAGTTCGACTGTGCATTCATTCGGTAGAGAACGGCGCAGTCGGAGTAACGTCCTGTCTCCTTGTATTTATCAAGTATGGTATCGGCTACGAATTTAGCCTCGTCGGTCTCGTCCACAGCCTTGTACCAGTACACCTTGTCGCCCTTTTCGCCCGATGTCCAGAGAGTCTTGGGCTTGCGGCTGTTGTTGTGGCTGATAACGGAGTTTGCCGCGTCGAGGATAGTCTGTGTGGAACGGTAATTCTGCTCCAGTCTTATTACCTTTGCGCCCTCGAACTGCTCCTCGAAGCCGAGGATATTCTCGATATTGGCGCCGCGGAATTTATATATGCTCTGGTCGTCGTCGCCCACTACGCAGAGGTTCTTGTGTCCCTCGGAAAGAAGCGATACCAGTCTGAACTGTACGTGGTTTGTGTCCTGATACTCGTCAACCATGATATACTTGAAGCGGCTGCGGTACTTCTCCAGCACCTCGGGGAACTGCTCGAAGAGCTCAACTGTGAGCACCAGTATATCGTCGAAATCAAGAGCATTAGCGGTCTTCATGCGCTCCTGATAAAGGGCGTAGAGTTTAGCAACCATTTTCTTGCGGTAGTCCTGACCTGCGTCTGCGCGGAGCTCCGCAGGGCTTATCATCTTGTCCTTTGCAAAGCTGATATCGCTGAGGACAGCCTTAGGCGCAAGCTGTTTTTCCGAAACGTCCAGCTCGCCCATTACGTTCTTTATCATTCTCTGGCTGTCATCGGAATCGTATATGGTAAAATCCCTGCCATAGCCGAGAGCTTCAATTTCGCTTCTGAGTATCCTTACGCAGGCTGAGTGGAATGTAGAGGCGTGAATGTTCATAGCCTCATCGCCCAGCATAGCCGCAAGTCTCTCCTTGAGCTCTCCTGCCGCCTTGTTTGTAAAGGTTATAGCCAGTATGTTCCACGGACGGATAGGCTCAACGGCAACGATATCCCTGAGAGTATCAAAGTCGTCGGTCTTTCCCTCAGCGTAGTCCCTGAGAAAGGCTATATCCTCGGCACTGCCCTCACGGGTGGTGTCGAAATAGGCGTTACCGAAATTTATCATGTTAGCAATGCGGTTTACGATAACGGTGGTCTTTCCGCTGCCTGCACCTGCCAGCACAAGAACAGGACCGTTCACAGTGAATACAGCCTCCTGCTGCATTTCGTTCATACGGCTGAAATATCTTTTAAGCGCCGCCTGCTTTGCCGAATTGTAATTTTTAATATCCATAACAAGATCTCCATTTATGCTATTTTAAAAAGGTATATTTATGATATACCCTATATGTTCAAAGGTTTGCATATTTCAATATGTATATTATAGCACATAAGCAGGGCGTTGTGCTATAATTGCCCGATTGCAGGGAGCAAATCTCTGATTTGCGTATCTGCAAGGGCTTTTAATACTTATAATAAATGCTCTGCATTTATTATAGCACATAAGCAAAGCGTTGTGCTATAATCGCCCGATTGCAGGGAGCAAATCTCTGATTTGCGTATCTGCAATGGCTTTTAATACTTATAATAAATGCTCTGCATTTATTATAGCACATTTGTTGATACTTGAAAAGACCTGATGTGAAATTTTTTCATTTTTTATTTACATTTGCAAGAATGCTGTAAGAATGTCAATAAATTGTAAGGAAATGAAACCCGATATTAAAAAAATATACTTCAAATCGTCTTTAAAATGGCATTTTTCTGTTGTTGTAAACTGCTCGTTCAAGAGCTATAATAAAAGCATAGAAAAGAGCTGCGGAAGTCACCGCAGAACTTATAGACAAAACCGCACAAAACCCGCCTGACGGCTTTGCACTGAATCTGCTTGCATATTTTCCGTCATCTCGCACAGAAATATCTTGACATACGACAGTATGCCTGCGACATTTCTATACGATCTGGCGAAAAATCTGACTGCGCATCTTCAGCACAAGTTCTGTGTGGTATTGCCTAAAAAAAATAAAGTCCCTCGGGACATCAGGGAGGTTTATCTATGAATACCAAGCTAACAAGATACGCAGCAATGGCTGCTGCCTGTACATTAATGATGAGCGCTTTTTGCAGCTGCGGCGAGGGAGCCACAAGCAATTACAATGGCGGTACTTACAAGAAGGACGAGCACAGGAACAATAACTCCATAGTTCATGAGGATATAAATGAAGCTACGGTTTGTGCTCCCGAATATGACTGCGACGGCGGATATTATGAGCGTCCGACTCAGGCTTCACGCAATGAGAGCTACAAGGAATACATCGAAACAGGCTTCAAGGATCCCAAAGCCGAGCCTCTCTCAACATTCTCGGCTGACGTTGACACTGCTTCTTATTCAAATATACGCAGACTTCTTGAGGACGGCACTATAGTCCCCGAGGACGCTGTACGTGCAGAGGAATTCATCAACTACTTCGATTACGACTATCCCGATCCCGAGGAAGGACGAGTTTTCGGCGATTACGTTGAGCTTGCAGACTGTCCGTGGAACCCTGCAAACAAGCTCATGATGATAGGCATACAGGGCAAGCGTATGCCCGAAAAGGAGGCTCCGCCCTCAAATATCGTCTTCCTTATAGATTCTTCGGGCTCTATGGCTTCATACGACAAGCTTCCTCTGGTGCAGACAGCCTTCTCAATGCTGGCTGAAAAGCTCACGGAAAAAGACCGTATATCTATCGTTACATACGCAGGACACTCCGATACTATCCTTGAGGGCGCAAGCGGCAAGGATAAGGACGAGATACTGGACGCTCTCTACTCCATTACAGCTTCCGGCGGCACAAACGGCGAGGGCGGCATACAGCAGGCTTACAAACTGGCTGAAAGATACTTCATCGAGGGCGGAAACAACCGCGTTATCCTCGCTACAGACGGCGACCTCAACATCGGCGCAAGCTCCGAGAGCGAGCTGGTAAAGCTTATCGAGTCCAAGAGAGACAAGGGCGTTTACCTCTCAGTCTTAGGCTTCGGCACAGGCAACTACAAGGACGACAAGCTGGAGGCTATCGCCGATAACGGCAACGGAAACTACAGCTATATCGACTCCGTCGACGAGGCTCACCGCGTTCTCGTTCAGGAAATGGCAGGCACTCTCTACACTATCGCCAAGGACGTCAAGATACAGGTGGAGTTCAATCCATCGCAGATAAAGAGCTACAGACTTATCGGCTATGATAACAGACTCATGAACGCAGAGGACTTCTACGACGAGACCAAGGACGCAGGCGAAGTGGGCGCAGGTCACAGCGTTACAGCTCTCTATGAGGTGGAGCTTGCTCAGACAGGCGATACATACCGCGGCGTTCAGCTGGAATTCAGCTCAGAGCACACAGCAGAGCCTCCCGTTGACAACGGCAGAAGCGAGCTCTGCAAGCTCTCAGTTACCTACAAGCCCGTCGGTGAGGACGGAGACATCTACGAATCTCAGCTGTTCGGAATGGAGAAATACAACTCCGAGCCCTCCGAGTCCATAAAACTGGCTTCAGCAGCAGCCGAGTTCGCAATGCTTCTCAGAAATTCAGAGTTCAAGGGCAGCTCAAGCTACGACTACGTTGCAAGAACTGCAAAGTCACTGGCATTTGACGACAAGACTGAGGAGCTCATCTCTCTTGCAAAACTCGCAGAGAAACTCTATAATTAAGGTAGTACAGAAGAAAGGCAGAAAAATGTGATACATATGCAGCGGTCCCCTACTCGCATGGGGGACTTCTGCATAAGCACTTATAGTTAAATGATAAATTTTTATATTTCCTATTGACAAGCAATCGTTTCAGTGATATAATAATAAAGCTGAATAATTCAGTACACATATTGGGGTGTCGCCAAGTGGTAAGGCAGCGGACTCTGACTCCGTTATTTCGAGGGTTCAAATCCTTCCACCCCAACCAATCAGCAAAAGGCGATAACAAAAGTTTTCGCCTTTTTTTATTTCCAATTATAATCGACTTGACAGTTCAGAGCCCTTGTTATGCTCACTAATTTCGTCTTATACCGAAATAGCGTCATTCCATTTACTGTGGCTCGTGATACCTAAGATCGTTGTTACAAGTAGCAACGGAAAGGGATACTGCCTATCTATACGGAAAACAAGACCAATATATATTTGATAGGCTCATGTCGTGGCTCACTTCTCCGACTTATACAGTAGGGAGCTATAAATAGAACGACTTCTTCTTCAAATCCTTTTACCAAATTTTCAAGTTTCTAAACCATGTACATATAAAAACAAACCTTTCAGTTTGATGCTCCAACAACAACTGAAAGGCTTGACAACACTATAATAAGCGTGTTATAATATAACACGCAAAATAGCCATCTTGCTAAGTCAGTAGATGCGGGAACATCTTTCTGATTATCGGGAGTGTCAGGATTGCCGTCCTGATGCTCCCTGCGAGGTGCTTTATATTAAGTACAAAGACATTATATCACAGTACAATGGGATTGTCAAGTATTTTATATACATTTATACAAAAAATTAATAGACCGATTTCAGCTTGAAATCGGTCTATTTTTATTATTATCAATCTGAATTGGTGGCATTAACCACTCCACATTTGTAGGAAGAGGGTGGGTAAATGAAAAAACGTTCATTTTATTCTTCCAATTCCAAAGGAAATGTTTGGAACTTTGTAGTTAAAACGTCCCTGTTCCATAGTATTATACTATTGTACTCTGCGAGTTCAATTGCAGATTTAGTAAATTTACTATTAGTTACAACAATAATCTTGTCGCATCCGTAAGCAGTCAACCGTTAATCCAATCAGCTCAGACTCTCTTAATCCTGTTAACCCTGTTAAAAGCGCAAATATAAATATATCTCTCTTTTCGTGATATTTAATCCTTTCAAAGAATTTTATAATTTGTGCGTCTGTTAACGGAGTAGGCGGTGTCCTTTCAATATTAGGCAACACAGTTCCTTGAGCAGCATTAAATGGTACACATCCCTGTGTAACTGCCACACTTAACGCTTTATGTAAAACACCATGAATGTTTTTTATTGTTTTGGCATTTAACGGCTCTGGTATCTGATAGCCTATTATTCTTTGAAAGGAGCGATGTGTATGACCAAAGATAATCCGCTGCTTGAAATAAAAAAGATACTTACAGCTTCTCTGAAAACTGCAAAAGAGAATAAAAAATGAATATCATCAATTTGATTGTATAAGGACAGTCCGCGTTTCATTTTTAATGAAGCGCTGTTTTTATCCCCAAAAGCCGCAAATTTTCTCCCAACCGTTGACAAATCGGATAAAGGTGCTATAATATCTATATACAATATAACTAAGGGAGGCTCTTTATGATAAAGAGGATTATTGCTACATTACTTTCAGTCACTATGGTTTTCGGCACTTCTCTGTGTGCCAATGCCGCAGAGGCTAGCTCAGACGAAGCCGCAGCTCACACCACTATCAAGCTGGGCGACGCAGACGGCGACGGCGCAATAAACGCCGTAGACGCTTCAATTGCGCTGTCAAACTACGCAAGATACGCAACATCAAAGGACAAGCCCACTGAATACGAGCTTGCAACACAGGACGTAAACAAAGACGGAGCTGTAAATGCTGTTGACGCTTCGATAATACTGAGCTATTATGCGTACACATCTGTGGGAGGAAAGCTAAGTTTCCCTGAGTACTTAAAGAATCCGAATGCCGATCCAAAGGCAACTACAACTACCACAACTGTTACAACAACTGCTAAGACTACGACCACTACAGCCAAGCCTGCTACTACAACAACTACCGCAAAGACTACGACTACTACAGCCAAGCCTGTTTCCACAACAACTACTACAAAGGTAACAACTACTACGGCTAAGCCTGTTTCTACAACTACTACAAAGGTAACGACTATCACAGCCAAGCCTGTTTCTACAACGACTACTACAAAGGTAACAACTACTACGGCTAAGCCAACATCAACTACTGCAACTACCACAAAGGTTACAACAACCACTACTCGTCCTTCAGATGTTCCGGAAGTAACACCTGTATGATCGCACAATAGGCAGTACAAACAAGCATATTCGCGTCCCAACAACAACGGGACGCGTTTTTTTACCTTAATCATTGCTATTTGAGCAATTATGTGGTACAATATCTTTATATGAAATTCATATAATTCATATATATAAGGAGAATGAGATGGAATACAAATACAAAGCTTTTATAAGCTATCGTCATATCGAGCCTGATATGCAGGCGGCTGAAAAACTGCAAAAGCTCCTCGAAGCCTACAAGCCTCCCAAGTCACTGGGCGTCAAAAAGGAAAACTGGCGTATCTTCCGCGATGTTTCGGAGCTCCAGTCCAGCAGCGACCTCAGCGAGATAATCAAGAACGCTATCGAGTCCTCGGAATACCTCATAGTTATCTGCTCGCCCCAGTACACCGAGTCCAAGTGGTGCTTACAGGAGCTCACCCGTTTCCGCGAACTCCACGACAACAAGAACACCAACATCATCACCCTGTTGGTAAACGGCGATCCCCGTGAGTCCTTCCCCGAGGAGCTGACCTACGCCGAGGTCACCACCACCAATGAAAAGGGCGAGGAGGTCACGGTAAAGGTAGACGTCGAGCCCCTTGCCGCCAATATCGTTGCGGACAATATCAAGGACTCAATGAAGAAGCTGAACACCGAGTATCTCCGTATCGCCGCTCCCCTGCTGGGCTGCGATTTCAACGACCTGTACCAGCGTGAGAAGCGCCGCGAGGCTGCCAGAAGAAGACGTATCTTCGGCGGTGTTTCGGGTATACTCTCACTTATTTCCATTATCAGCGTTGCTTCGGCAGTCACCATTAACGGCAAGAACAAGCAGATACAGAAGCAGAACGACCAGATAAAGGAACAGAATGTCGAGATAGAGAACAAGAACAGCGAGCTTCTCGTTGAGAACGCAGGACACCTTGCTGTTGAGTCCGAGAACCTCTACAAGGAGAGCAGCCTTATACCTGCCATAAAAAAGGCAGTAGCGGCTCTGCCCTCAGAGGGCGAGGAAAAGCCCGTGCTCCCCGAGGCGGAGTACGCCCTCTCCCGTGAGCTGGGTATGTTCAGACATACGCAAATGGTGCCCCAGCTGTCATTGAAGCACGACTGCGCCGTTGAGCAGCTCTCATTCATGGGCGGCGGAAAGTCCGTAGTTTCCAAGGACGCTACAGGAGTCTACTTCTGGGACGCCGAGACAGGAAAGCTCATCAAGAAGCTGTCAGCAGCAGACAGCGAATTTGCCTCAGCAAGCGGCTCCAATGAGCTGACAGCATATTTCGACGTAAGCCTTGACAAAACAGGCACCTATTTCCATAATGCAAGCTCTCCCAGCAGTGTTACCTATGAAAACAGCTCGATTTTCAATAAGATATACACCAACTACATACACTCCGTTGAGGAGGACGAGCAGGGCACAGGCGGCGATGTATATATCGCCAACTCCGACAAGTCCATATGGCGCATTGACGGCGCTACAGGCGAGATAAAGTGGAAGTCTCCCAAGCCCGATAATGCTTACCATTGCTATAGCTTCATAGTGGACGACGAGTACGTTCTGCGTATGTACAATGACAGCAACGTGCTTCCCGGAGGCAAATCTATTATGGGAGATAATCTCCTGCTTGAAATTATAGACCGCGAAACAGGCAAGGTATCAGACACCTTGAAGCTCGACTTCGACGGCAAGTCATTCGGTGTATATATAAACTTCGATATAAAGGCTGTCCGCGGCAACGTGGCTTATATCGCCTTTGACGACGATACTCTGAGAGCCTATGAGATAAAAGACCACGCTCTTAAGCTCATCAGCAGCGTCGAGCTGAACTATCCCGTTGCAGCAGGTATCAACACCAATTATCTGCAATTCTTCAACGATGAGCCTGTAACAGCAGCTTGCAGTGTAATTGCATTTGACCTCACCACTGATATCTCACGCTATGACAAGGAAATGAAGGAAAAGAAGTGGACTGCTTCTCTCCCTGTCAACTATCAGAACAAGGGAAAGATGTTCCTCATGCCTGCCAAGACCACAGGCTATGAGCATGACGTTCTTGCAGTAACCACAAACCGCACCATTTCATTTGTGGACTATGAAAACGGCAAGCTCATAAAGTCACTCCCTATAGACGGTGAAATCATAGACGCGTCATTCAGTCAGAACGGACTTGTTATGTTCACTCTTGCCAGCGGCGAGGAATACGCGATGAGTCTTAAAAGCTTAATATCGGGCAAGGAGTCCGACAGGTCCGCATACAGAGTCCAGACCATGGCAACAAAGATATCCCTTTGCAGCTACAGTCTCGGCAAGTACGTCACCGCCGAGAATTACTCCAACACCGCCTATATCCAGTATCCTAAAATGAACTCATCATACACGGATATAGACACAGGAGAGTTCATGTATGACCGCAATGTACTTGCAGTTTCCGACGACGGCACAAAGGCTGCTGTTGTATCCATATACTACCCCAACGGTGAATATAATTCAGAAAGTCAGCTCACCAACCACCTGTTCATTTACGATACAGCATCAGGCTCATGCACCGAGGTGACTGAACTCGACGGCGGCAGAGCCTTATCCGCTGCATTCGTGGGCAGCGACAAGCTCATAGTGAACGCATATAAGGGAACCTCCACCGAAGACGGCATAATGATAATAAACACTGCTGACGGCAAGGTGACCGATGTCAAGGACGCTCCTGCGACTATGCGCGGAAGCTCCCAGCTTATCCCCGCTGAGGGCGGAGCTTATTACCTTGCAGACACCAACAGGAATTTAGTGTTCGTTTCCTCCGACGGCAGCTTCAAGTCATGGGCGCAGAAGAAAGAAAACTCTATCCTCATGGACAAAGAAATAGTCGATGAGCTGTGCGCTGTTTCGGGCAGCAAGGCTGCTATGCTGGCTAAGCTCAGCGATGACGACGAGGGAAAAACAGCCCTTATCGTTCACGACTTCTCCTCAGGTCAGTATATAAAGCTTGAATTCAACGCCGAAAGCGATACAAGCCCCGAGATACAGCGTATCTTCTGGCAGAATGCCAATACCGTGGGAGTTCTTTTCAGTGACCGCACAGTTGGTCTTTTTGACGCCGAAAAAGGACCTCGCAAGGCGACAGTTTCCCTTAACGGCACAAGTCAGGAGCCTGTATCCGTCGCAGCAGTCGGCGATGATAAATTCGCCGTGCTCTGCCGCGACTCTCACCTTTACGAAATGAACGCAGAGGGCTTCACAGGAAGAAGCTGCCGACTTGACTTTGAAAACGATTACGATAACGATATCTACGAATCAGACAGCACCTCAGCGGCTCTATTTGAGACAAAGCCCTCGGCTGACAGCAGACGTGTATACGCCGTATGGGACAAGTCACAGGCATGGCTGCTGGATACTTCAAGATTCACTGTCCGCTACAGGATAGACGATTTCGCCGCTGCTCCTGCAAAAGCCGATACAGTATTCATCAGCGACGATGGTCAAAACAAAGCAGGTTTTTTCCCAATATACACCACTCAGCAGCTTCTCAGCGCCGCAAAGGACTATCTAACGGCTCTGAGCGAGGCATGAAAGGACTGACAAATGGGCAACAACAAAGGTCGTAAGAATACGACGCGGCTGATATTCCTGCTGGCAGTGCTGTCATTCCTGATAGCAACTGCACAGGGTATCATATACTACAATAAATACGATTCATTCTTCAAGATGCTGCTGGTACTGCAAAACAGTATCAACGCATTCGGCTTCAAGGCTTCGGTAACTATCAAGGACACCGTCGCCTTTATGAAGGAGAATCCCTCAGCGCTCAACAAGGTCATAGGCTACGCCTATTGTATAGCGGTATTCACCGCCCCCTACTGCACTATCTCATTCATCTACAAGTTTCTGGAACGCCTGCTCCGCTTCATCATATTCTTCCGCAGGGACAAGAACTGCCGTCATATCGTGGTTTTCGGCTATAACAGCGACGTCAAGTCCATGCTGAAAAACAACAAGTCAAACCCGAAAAAGACCTGCATACATATAGTCACTACCGAGTCTATCGACAACGAGGAGATATACCGACTTAACAAGGCAGGCTATGTGGTGCACTACGCAGACGTGCTGAAAGCGGCAGAATCGGAGCTTCAGACGCTTCTTGCCAAAACACGGATCGAAACAGCCACAAATATCATTCTCTTTGAGACATCGTCCATACGGAACTTCTCACTGTTACAGCTTTTCCGCCTGAACGAAAAGGACTCCGACGATAGGATAAAGCTTGCTCAGGGAGCCAAGATATCGTGCAGGTGCGAGGAAGAAGGCATAGGCAGGCTTATCGCGGAATACTACAACAGTGCTGCAGGCACAGACGCTTACTTCGATCTGGAGGTAGTGGGACTTCCCGAAATGCAGATACACAAGATGTACTCCGACCACCCGCTCCACAGCATATACATCGGCACGGATA
>JAEEGG010017976.1_pt1 | contig 14461 bp, 12 predicted proteins | sample 9134161 | NCBI WGS metagenome assembly JAEEGG01 (sample SAMN16246543, study PRJNA631951) | gut metagenome | biome: gut microbiome; feature: rumen; material: CR-attached | host: Bos | place: Iran: Karaj | collected 2018-10
TCAGGTTTATGCCACAGGTAAGCAGGCCATACAGAACAACTGGGCTCAGTATGGCGACATCGATACACGTCCTACCGACCGTCGCGAGAACTATGTGAAACGCTGCGTGGGACTGCCTGGCCAGACCCTGCAGATTAAAGACCGCATGATCTACCTCGACGGCAAGGCCAATAAAGAACCCGAACTTGTGCAGTTTGCCTACACCGTCACATTCAAAGAAGGCTCTTACCTTACCGACGATTTCATGAAGGAGCATGGCATCACTAGCGAAGACTTGGGATTCCCCCGTGGTACCAACCGCGAGAACGGAGGACAAATTGTATTCAACCGTCGCTTTGTGGTGAAATATATGCCGCTCACCAAGCATGCCAAGGCAGCTCTTGAGCAGCGCAAGGACCTTGTGGAGAGTATTCAGACACCGCCACCACCAGAGGATGACTGGCGCAATGTTTATCCCAAGAACGGCAATATGCACTGGGATCGCGACAACTATGGCCCCATCTGGATTCCCAAGAAAGGTGCCAGCATCGACCTGACATTGGAGAACCTGCCTGTCTATGAGCGCTGCATACGTGCCTACGAAGGCAACAAACTGGAGGTGAAGAACGGAAAGATTTTCATCAACGACAAGGAAACGTCGAAATATACCTTCCAGCTCGACTACTACTGGATGATGGGTGATAATCGTCACAACTCAGCCGACTCACGCTACTGGGGCTTCGTGCCTGAGGACCATATCGTGGGCAAGCCCATCTTTATCTGGTGGAGCAGCGACCCTGACCGAGGGCTCTTCTCGGGAGGCATACGCTGGAGCCGGCTCTTCCGCATGGTCGACAACATTAAGTAGCACTGGCGCCACCTCAGGGTGGCAGCCAGGCTTACCATACACACTTCTAACCTAATGATGCGTAGAACAGCAAGATTCCTGCTGGCGTTTGCCGTAGCACTATTGTTGATGCTCTGCTTCAGGACATGGGCATTCACCATCTGCACCGTGGATGGCGAAGGTCTGGCGCCAATGTTGCAGAGTGGCGACCGTGTGCTGGTCAACCGCTGGATATACGGACTACGCATAGGAAAGCCACTAGGTTATGGGCGTATAGGGAAATGTCAGGTGCAGCGCGGCGATCTGGTCGCATTCTACCATCCGGAACAGCATGACAAGGTGCTCATTTGCCAATGCAAGGCCGTCCCCGGCGACACCATACTCCACGATGATAAGCTGCTCATCGTGCCAGGACGCATCACCTGTGCTGCTGCTGACCACTATTGGATGGAAAGCATCGGACAGCAGAACATGATTGATTCACATCTGCTAGGCTTCATCTCTGAGGAACTTATCATAGGCCGTGCCACCACAATCATCTATAGCCATAACACCCGCGAACCATTCTGGCGGGGGTGGGATAGCAGTAGATTCCTTATGCCATTATGACCACAGCATTACTCTCCACCACTTACTTCGGTCCTGTGCAGTGGTACCAGAAACTCTACCGCTACCAGCAAGTGCTCATAGAGCATCACGAAACCTTCGTCAAGCAGTCATATCGCAACCGTTGCCTGATTGCTACGGCCCAGGGAACACAGGCACTGACGGTTCCCGTAGTGCACGAAAACAACGATTCCATCGATAAAATCCGAATTAGTGACCATGGGAACTGGCGACACCTACATTGGCAAGCCATTACTTCAGCCTACGGCGATTCTCCCTTTTTGGAATACTATGAAGATGAACTGCGGCCTTTCTTCTTCGAGTGGCAATGGGAGTATCTCATCGATTTCAACGATGCCATTTGTAGGAAAATGTGCGATTTCATCGATATACATCCCCATTTCTCACCAACCCTTTACTTTTCAAAAAACGGCGATTTTATCGATTATCGCAGCGGCATTCATCCTAAGCATCCTGATGCTGATGCAGATTTCCATCCCAAACCCTATTATCAGGTATTCAGCGCTCGACACGGATTCATGCCCAATCTCAGCATTCTCGACCTCGTGCTTAACATGGGACCTGAAAGCATCTTTTTTCTGTAATGGATGTTGACCTATGTCAAAAACCATGCCGTTTTGAGTAAAAAAGAGCAACGTTATGCCCATTAGTTCGGGGAAAAGTACTACCTTTGCACCAGTAGTCGAGACGACTACGCGCATTATTCATTAGGTTAGTAGTTAATAGATTTTAAGGTAAAGATTATGTTATTAGATTTTCCTTCGTATACCCAAGTTTAAGGGCATTCAGGAAAAGGAAGTGCGGGGTGAGTGATTCATACCGCTCTTTTTTTGCGCTTTTTTTGTCTGAAAAACTAAAAACACCTTAAAATCGGACAAATAATGATATATTTTACTTAATAATGTGTGAGAAATGAATGTTTTTTGCGGAAATGTGCGTAAATTTGCAGCCAAATTGTTTAAACAAGGACGCATGAATAGAAACCTTACAAGGCTTTGTGCTCTTACAGTGGGTGCTCTGATGCTGACATCGTGCCTGGAAAGCGATGACGATACAACGGTGTATGGCGATGCCGCTATCACGAACTTCACGCTGGGCTCGCTGAACAGATATGTGCACACTAAATCATCGAAGACGGGTAACGACACGATCGTCAAGTCAACGGTGACAGGGTCAGCCTATAAGATGAACATCGACCACTTCGGACAGCATATCTACAACCAGACACCCCTGCCGGTAGGCACTGACCTTCGCCATGTGGTGTGCACCATCACGGCAAAGAATGGTGGTCTGATCGCCATACAGTCGATGACGAGCGACTCGCTGAGATGGTATACGGCGACTGACTCAATCGACTTCAGTCAGCCACGCACATTTCGCGTCTATTCCACTGACGGCTCTGCATGGCATGTCTATGTGGTAGAACTCAACATCAGCTCCACGAAGGACAGCGAACTGGACTGGACGTTGGTAAATACCAGTGCCGACTGGGCTGGTTGGGAAACAGACCGCCGCCTGGTGGCTCAAGGCGACACAGTGAGCCTCGTGGCTGCAGACGGCATTGTGGGAACCTCTACCTATGAGCGCTATATGTTCTCAGATGACGGCCTGTTGCTTCGCCAGCATGACGGAGTATGGGAGGAAGAGGAACTCGACGACAGCTCCAGCCTGCTGCCTCAGAAGGACAAGACGGTTTGCGTGAGTTGGCCTTATGCCACGGCTGCCAATGCCGACTATGTGCTGATGGCTGGCACCCCACGTCAGGACGATGTCAATGTGATGCGTGTCTGGCGTAAGATAAGCTTCAGCGACGGTAGTGGATACTGGACATACATGCCTTTCGACGCTGGCAACCTCTATCCTCTGCCTCGTCAGGAATGGCTGTCGATGGCATACTACAAAGGAGCTGTGCTTGCCGTAGGCTCCGACCTGATCATGCGCCAGTCGCGCGATCAAGGCATCACATGGAAGAAAAACAGCAACTATACATTGCCGACAGATATGCAAGGCACAGTGGTGTCGATGGCTGTCGACAACAGCGGACGTCTGTGGCTGGCTACGAACGAAGGCCAGCTGTGGAGAAGCCGCTGACCTTGGGGACGTAGAACGCATAAGAATGCATGAGACAAACGGCGAATAGTACAAGGATGAGACGGTGGGCGCTGGCAATAAGCCTGCTGCTGATTGTTGCATTGACGCCGTGGTCCACATGCCGGGCGCAGGATGACCCCGAATACCGTATGGAGATAGGTGGTGGTCTGGGACTGATGGCCTATCAGGGCGACTTCAACGGCAACCTGATGAAGGGCATGCAGCCGATGGCCGCCATAGTGGCTAAATATAAAATGAACCCGCGCATGGCATGGTCGGCGCAGATTGCCACAGGCAAGGTGAAAGGATCGTCGAAGGACGTGAAGACCTGGTATCCCGAGATTCATGACCAGCCGATAGACTTTTCGACGAGTCTGACAGACTTCTCCCTGCGCTATGAGTACAACTTCTGGCCCTTTGGCACGGGCAAGGAATACCTGGGAGCTCGACGGCTGACACCGTTTATGGCCATGGGAGCCGGGCTGGCATTCTTCGACCATGTTGCCTTTCAGGTACCCATAGGGCTAGGCGTGAAATACAAGTTGAAGGACCGCCTGAATCTTACAGCAGAGTGGATGATGCACTTCTCAGGCTCTGACAAGCTGGACGGGGTAAAGGATCCCTACGACATCAAGAGCTCGGGACTCTTCAAGAACACTGACTGCTACACCACACTGCAGGTTGCGCTGACCTATGATATATGGGCAAAATGCAAGACCTGTAATAACGACCGATAAATAGCGAATATAGAATAGTGAACTCTGATTGATGAACTGTGAACTATGGACTATGAACTAGATAAAAGCCGCATCCCGCAGCACATTGCTATCATCATGGACGGCAATGGACGATGGGCCACGGAGCGGGGACTGGACCGTAGCTTCGGCCACAAGGCTGGCGTAGAGGCTGTGAAGCGTATCACCACCGAGTGTTCGAACCTGGGGGTGAAGTATCTCACGCTTTATACCTTCTCCACGGAGAACTGGAATCGGCCTGCCTACGAGATTGAAGCAATCATGGACCTGGTGCTGAACTTCTTTGAAATGGAGCTCTTTACCAAGAACAACGTGCGATTCCGCATGGTTGGCGACTTCGGCCGCCTGTCAGATAGTGTCCAGAAGAAAATACGCTACATGGAAGACCTCACCGCCAAGAACGACGGACTGACGATGGTAGTGGCATTGAGCTATTCAAGCCGTTGGGAGATCACCGAGGCCGTGCGGCAGATTGTCACTGAGGTCAACGACATGCAGCTCCCCCAGAATATTCTCAAGAACCTGAAGACGGGAGGCATCCGGGCAGAGGACATCACCGAGGATTTCATCAGCCAGCACCTGCAGACAAATTTCATGCCCGATCCGGAACTGCTCATCCGTACGGGCGGTGAGCTGCGCATATCCAATTACCTGCTTTGGCAGATAGCCTACAGCGAGCTGTACTTCTGCGACACCTACTGGCCTGACTTCAGTGAGGACGACCTGCATCGCGCCATCGCCAGCTACCAGCGTCGTCAGCGCCGTTTCGGAAAGACGGAGGCGCAAGTCGAAGTGGAAGACGAACGATAAAGTTTCTCGAAGCTCCCTCTGAAGATGAGGAGTATAAACGAACAAAACAATGAAGAGACATCTGTCATACATATATACAGCTACCAAGCGTCCCCTTCTCGGCAGAGTTGTGGGGAGGCTCTTGCTTTTCTTCCTCCTCCTGTCCTTCGGTGAGGTGAAGGCCCAGAACATCATCTTGCGACCTGACATCTCCTATGCCGGCACTCCGCGGCAAGTAGAGATAGGAGGGTTGAGCGTGAAGGGCGTTACCGACTATGAAGAGACAGTACTGCTCAACATCTCTGGCCTGACGATAGGCCAAAAGATAGAGATGCCTGGCCAGGAGATCACAGAAGCCGTCAAGCGCTACTGGAAGCATGGCCTGTTCTCGAGGGTGAGCATCACCGCCGACTCCCTCGTCGACTCTAAAGTCTATCTCAGCATCAACCTTGCCCTCTGCCCCCGTATCAGCAGTATCAATTATGTGGGTGTGAAGAAAAGCGAGCGCGAAGACCTCGAGGCGAAGCTGGGTATGGCTAAGAGCATGAGCCTGACGAAGAACCTGGTAGACCGTGCAAAGATTTTGGCAAAGAAATACTTCGACGACAAAGGCTATAAAAACGCCGAGATTGAGATCACCCAGCACGATGATGTGACAGGCAAGAACCAGGTGGTGCTCGACGTGATCATTGACAAGAAGGACAAGATGAAGGTGCGCAATATCGTGCTCGACGGCAATGAAATGGTGAAGAGCGGTATCATCAAGGGCGGCATGTTCACCAAGGGCGCACTGGGCAAGATCCACGAAGCAGGCAAGCTGGGCAACTTCTTCAAAGCAAAAAAATACACCCCTGAGCGCTATGCTGAAGCCAAGAAGACCCTTATCGAGAAGTACAACGAGCTGGGCTACCGTGATGCCGCTGTGGTGGAGGACTCCGTCTGGAACGAGGACGACAAGCACGTCAACATCTACCTGAAGATTGAGGAAGGCGACAGGTACTATATCCGCAACATCACCTGGGTGGGCAACACTGTCGTACCCACTGAAGGACTGGAGCAGACGCTGGGCCTGGAGAAAGGTGACGTCTACAATCAGAAGCTCATCGACAAGCGACTGCTCAAGGATGAGGACGGTGTGCACGACTATTATTACAATCATGGATATGTGTTCTCACAGATTGATCCCGCCGAGGTGAATGTCGTCGGCGACAGCATCGACTTGGAGGTACGTATCATTGAGGGACCACAGGCACACCTGAGCAATGTGAAGATCTTCGGCAACGATCGCCTCTATGAGGAGGTGGTACGACGTGAACTGCGCACCAAGCCGGGCGACCTGTTCAACAAAGAGGCCCTAATGCGTTCCTATCGTGAGATTGCCTCTATGGGATACTTCGATGCCGAAACCATCAATCCCGACGTGAAGCCTGACCCGGAGAACGGCACCGTGGATATCAACTGGGAGCTGGAGCAGAAGTCCAACGACCAGCTGGAGCTGTCGCTGGGATGGGGACAGACAGGTATTATAGGACGTGTAGGTATCAAGTTCAACAACTTCTCGCTGCGCAACCTTCTGGGTAAGAACAAGCTGCATCGAGGCTTCCTGCCTGCCGGTGATGGTGAGCAGGTGGGACTGAGCTACCAGACCAACGGCCGCTATTACTCATCACTCTCAGCCAACTACGGTACCGGCTGGTTTGGTGGCAAGCGCCCCAATGCCCTGAACATCGGAGCATACTATTCGAAGCAGAGTGACGTGTCGGCCAACTATTACAACCAGTCCTACCTCAACTCGCTGCAGTATATGTACTCCGGATACGGATACTACAATAACTACGGCTATTACAACAACTACGAGAGCTTCCTCGACGACGACAAATACGTCAAGCTCTTCGGACTCTCGGTAGGATGGGGTAAGCGACTGCGCTGGCCCGACGACTACTTCCAGCTGTCGGCAACGCTGGCCTATCAGCGCTACATGCTGAAGGACTGGCAGTACTTCCTCATCTCCAACGGCAACAGCAACAACCTAAACTTCTCGCTGGCACTAACGCGTACGTCGACTGACAACCCGCTCTTCCCACGTGAGGGATCAGAGTTCTCGCTCTCAGTGACACTCACCCCGCCCTGGTCGCTCTTCGACAACAAAGACTATGAGAACCTGGCAACGTGGCAGACGTACAACAACGATTACGACCGTTTCCAGGAGGAACAACGCGAGAAATACCGCTGGGTGGAATATCACAAATGGAAGTTCAAGAGCCGCACCTATACCCCGCTCTCCAGCGGACAGAAATGCTTTGTGCTGATGACTCGTGTGGAAGTAGGACTGCTGGGCTCGTATAACAAATACAAGAAGTCGCCCTTCGAAACGTTTTACGTCGGTGGCGACGGCATGAGTGGCTACTCCACCAGCTATGCCGAGGAGACCATCGGACTGCGTGGCTACGAGAACGGATCGATATCGCTGTCGGCCAATACCCTCAGCGGTGAGCGTACGCCGGGCCGCTACAGCAGCTACGATGCCTATGCCTACGACCGCTTCACACTCGAGCTGCGCTATCCTTTCATGCTGGGCAACACCACCATCTACGGACTCGGATTCCTCGAAGGAGGTAATGCATGGAGCAATACACGCGACTTCAATCCCTTCGACATGAAACGCTCGGCCGGCTTCGGTGTCCGCATCTACCTGCCTATGGTCGGACTGATGGGTATCGACTGGGCCTACGGTTTCGACAAGGTCTATCAGGGAAGTGCCACCGGCCGCAAGGGAGGCAGCCAGTTCCACTTCGTGCTGGGACAGGAGTTCTAAGGGTGATTTGAGATTTGAGAATTGAGGTTTGAGATTTGAGGTTTGAGAAATATCGGCTCTGCCGATTTAGAATAATGAATTAGAATATAAAAGAAATGAAGATTATGAAGAAGTTGTTGATCAGCGCTGTGTGCGCTATTTGCTTCGCTGCGTCAGCATCGGCGCAGAAATTTGCATTAATTGACATGGACTACGTCTTCAAAAACATACCTGCCTACGAGCGGGCCAATGAGCAGCTCACGCAGGTGTCGAAGAAGTGGCAGGCAGAGGTCGACGCCCTCACCACCGAGGCACAGACCATGTACAAGAACTATCAGAATGAGGTGGTGTTCCTCTCGGCCGAACAGAAGAAAGCCCGTCAGGATGCCATCATGGAGAAGGAGAAGCAGGCTGCCGACCTCAAGCGCCAGTATTTTGGCCCTGACGGCGAGCTCTTCAAGAAACGCACTGCCCTGATGAACCCCATTCAGGAGGAAGTGTACAATGCCGTGAAGGACGTAGCCGACCTCCGAGGCTATCAGCTGGTGCTCGACCGTGCCAGCGACGAGGGCATCATCTTCGGATCGCCGAAGATCGACATCAGCGATGAGGTGCTGCGCAAGCTGGGCTACTCGAATTAATAACAAAACATCGAAATAACGAAACATCGTAATATCGAAAACCAAGAAAATAGAAAATAACAAACAAACAACCACAAGAATGAAAAAGTTTATTATCTGCGCTATTTGCGCAATCTGCGGCTTCACCACCGCATCGGCTCAGGCCCCGAAGTTCGGACACGTCAACACACAGGAAATCATCCAGGCCATGCCCGAGTTTACTACGGCACGCGCTGAAATCGAGAAGCTCACTGAGCAGTATCAGAACGACCTGAAGTCGATGCAGGACGAACTGCAGAAGAAGGCCGAGCAGTTTGAGAAGGAAGAAGCCACCCTGCCCGAGAACATCAAGACCCGCCGCAATCAGGAGCTGCAGGATCTCTACCAGCGCATTCAGCAGACCTATCAGGACAACGACCAGGCTCTGGCCAAGGCTCAGCAGGAGAAGATGCAGGCCATCACCTCTAAGGTGCTCGATGCCATCAAGGTCATAGGTCAGGAGGGCGGCTATGTCTATATCATGGAAATGGGTGCCGGCATTCCCTATATCAGCACCACTCTTTCCACCGACCTCACTGCACAGGTGAAGGCTAAGCTGGGACTGAAGTAAACCCCTCATAAACTCCCCTCCCTTACAAGGGAATGGGGCAGGGATGGGGTCTGTCCAACGGTTATAGTTTAACGGCTATTGGTTATTGTTTAACGGTTATTGGCAATGAAGAAAGTTCTGATTACCATCGTCCTTACTGCAGCAGGGCTCAGCAGTTCTGCCCAGAGCGACACCATCGTCGTGTCGCAACCCGACTCAGTGATAACCACAGCCGTCGGCGATCAACAGCCTCAAACCACAACCGCCGACCTGAAGCCCGCAACCAAGACAAAGGCGCAGCCCATCTTCGGATACCTCAGCTACGACGAGGCACTTAAGGTTATCCCCCAGTATGCCATCGTCGAGAAGCAGATGGCTGACCTGCGGCAAGCCTACGACACGGAGATGAAGCGTGTTGAGGACGACTTCAACCAGAAGTACGAGGCTTTCCTCGACGGCCGGAAGGACTTTCCACGCACCATCCTCCTGAAGCGCCAGACCGAGCTGCAGCAACTCCTTCAGCGCAATCTTGAGTTCAAGGCAAAGAGCCTCGAAGAGCTGGAGAAAGCCCGGCACGAGGCTATGGTGCCGCTGCAGGGCCGCCTGGCTGAGGTCATTGCCGCTGTTGCCCGCCGCCATAAGCTGGCACTGGTGGTCAATACCGACTCCAACGCCTGCCCGTTTATCGAGCCGGCCCTCTCGCTCGACTTGAATCAGGAAGTGCAGCAACAACTCATCAGAGGCCGATGACTCTCACTGCCCAGCCAGGACCAATAGGCATCTTCGACAGCGGCTACGGCGGGCTCACCATTCTCGATCGCATCCGCCAGCGCCTTCCCCAGTACGACTATCTGTATTTGGGCGACAATGCCCGTACACCCTATGGACCACGCTCATTCGGCGTGGTCTATGAGTTTACGCGGCAGGCTGTGGAGCGGCTCTTCGAGATGGGATGCCACCTTGTGGTGCTGGCATGCAACACGGCGTCGGCCAAGGCCCTGCGCACCATCCAGCAGCACGACCTGCCCGGATGGGACCCGCAGCGGCGTGTGCTGGGCATCATCCGTCCTACGGCTGAAGTCATCGGCTCGCTCACCAAGAGCCGCCATGTGGGCGTGCTCGCCACCGAAGGCACCATCAAGAGCGAGAGCTACCGGCTGGAGATCCAGAAGTTGCACCCCGACATTCGGGTCACGGGCATCGCTTGTCCGCTGTGGGTACCGCTGGTGGAGAACAATGAAATGCACTCGCCCGGTGCCGACTATTTCGTCAGGAAATACATCATGCAGATGATGGCTGCCGACCCGCTCATCGATGCAGCTATCCTTGGCTGCACGCACTATCCGCTGCTGATGGAGAAGATACAGCAGGCAATGCCGACCACGGTCAGGATCGTGCCTCAGGGAGAGTATGTGGCGCAGTCGCTTCACGACTATCTCCAGCGCCATCCCGAGATAGAGCAGCATTGCTCACGTCAGGCCACCACCCGCTACCTGACTACGGAGAACCCCGAGAAATTCAATGATCAGGCGAGGCTGTTCCTCAACGAGGCAGTCGCAGCCGAACATATTCTGCTTGGCTAGCCTATGAAGAAGATCATCATCACCTGTCTCATCATCATGCTGGCCGTCGTCGGCATGTGGGCACAGCCCCTGTATGTGGGGTCCTACAACATCCGCTACCAGAACAACGACGATGCCCGCGCCGGCAACGGATGGCAGCAGCGATGCCCTGTGGTGTGTGGCCAGATAGCCTTCGAGCATCCCGACATCTTCGGCACCCAGGAGGTGCTCCACGGTCAGCTTCGCGACATGCTCGCCCTGCTCACCGACTACGACTACATCGGCGTGGGGCGCGACGACGGACAGACCAAGGGTGAGTACGCGGCTATCTTCTACGACAAGAACAAGCTGCGTCTGCTGGATCACGGCAACTTCTGGCTATCAGAGACTCCCGAGAAGCCTGCCCTGGGATGGGATGCTGCCTGCATACGCATCTGCACTTGGGGGAAGTTCCGCGACAGGAAGAGCAGGAAGACATTCTTCTTCTTCAACCTCCACATGGACCACGTGGGAGTGGTGGCTCGTCGCGAAGGAGCCAAGCTCGTCGTCGACCGCATACGCCAGCTGGCTGGCCGTAAGCCTGTAGTGCTCACAGGTGACTTCAACGTCGATCAGAACGATGAGATCTACACCATCTTCTCATCCTCAGGACTGCTCGCCGACACCTATACTCATGCCCGAGTGCGCTTTGCGGAGAATGGCACCTTCAATGCCTACAAGCCCGGCCGCAAGACTGCCAGCCGCATCGACCACATATTCGTCTCCCCCTCCTTCTCCGTCGACCGCTACGGCATCCTCACCAACACCTATTGGACTTCCACTGGCGACCAGGCCGACCGCCGTCTCCCCTCCGACCACTATCCCGTATTCGTACATTTGGAGTTCTAAACCCACCCCCAGCCCCTCAAACCCACCCCCAGCCCCTCCCGAGGGGAGGGGAGATTGGAATGATTCTCTATCGGACTCATCCGCAGTAGCCACTAAGTGCACACCCAATGGCCACTTTGTGCACGTCGGTCCGGCACTTTGCGTATACCCGTTCGGCACTTTGCGTATACCCGTTCGGCACTTTGCGCACGTCGGTTCGGCACTTTGCGCACGCTCGTTCGGCACTTTGGTGATGCTCGTCAGCCACTAGCAGGATGCTCGTCAGCTACTAGCGGGATGGTCGTCAGCCTCTTTGCAGAATGCTCGTCAGTTACCAGCTTGTTCGAGAAGACTACCTAGGAACAACAAGCAGAGTAACCAACTCCCCTCCCATGTAGGGGAGGGGCAGGGTGGGGTCAGTATCTCTTCACACAGATGACAATCTTGTTGGTAACAGGTTCGCTGACAGGAAATTACAGACCCCACCCCTACCCCTCCCCTTGGATGGGAGGGGAGCGGCTGCTCATGAGTACTCCGAATAAGAAGGAGCGGCTGTGCACGAATCATCAGAGAGTCATTCTCATCTCCCCTCCCCTTGGGAGGGGTAGGGGGTGGGTTTGTGGGTGTGACAATTGTGACAAATGACACCCTATTTATTGCATGTTTTGAGAGCTGAATCGGGTGTTGATGCGAATGAGGGCAATTATTCAGTAAGCAGTTTATGGCTTTCTGATGAAGGAAAAAGCCCGATTCTGACGCTGAAAAGTGGTTTACTTGCAGATAAAATGCAGTTAGAAGATGTATAATAGCATATAATAATACTAATAAGTAAAATTCAATTGTCTAATTGTCACAATTGTCACACATTGTCGTTCGCTTCTTCGAAATACGCTGAAATGCATGCCTTATTACTTCCTGTCACTAAGTATATTGCTGACGGTGGCTAACTATATGACTTACGCTGGCTAACTATATAGCTTACGACGGCTAACTATATAGTTTGCGATGATCCCGTGTATGATGCCGAAACGTTAATAATATCTAATCGCCAGACATTTTCTGTACAAAACCGTCAGAGTGTCAGGGATTTTGCCTATATTTGCAACGAATTCAAAAACGTAATAACTATGAGCCTGTTAAAATCAATTTTGAAGATGGTTGTCAAGGCTGCCACCGACAGTGCCAGCGACTGGGCCGAGGAAAAGACCAGCAAGCCCGCCAGCACACCACAAAGAAGCGAACCCATGCGTGAGGCACCCGCCGACTGGGAGGGCTATTTCGCCGGGATACTCAGCACCGCGTTCCCGCAGTACAGTGTCAGGCGTAATGTGGCAGTGACTGACCTGGCAGGATATGCCGCCGACGAGTTCCAACTCTACAAGACACGTCCGCTGCAGACGTACAAGGCTGAGTGGGGTGCTCCCTACACCTTCGTGCTCTATCAGGGAGGAGCTCCTGCCTGCATCGTGATGCTCGGCTCCGGCAGCAGCCATCACAAGAACGTTAAGTACTTGATAGCCAGGATGTATGCCAAGAAGCTGGGCCTGCCCTATATCAACTTCTATACGCAGTTCCCCAACGAGAGGGCGTACGTCATCGACCGCATCAATAAGTTCATGAAAGCTTAATACCCTCAGGAAAAGGGGATGCAATCACTTTGCGCCTGCGAAGGACGAAGCGGAGCCCCACGAGAGAAATGGTCTTGCAGGCGGCTGGGCACCGTCCCCGTCTTGTGATCACCAATTTTGGTGATTCAAATCATTTCCCCTTTTCCTTACTTTTCTCTCATCATGAAGAGCATCATCGACCTGCTGTCAGAGCAGCAAACGTGGGAAGAGTTCCTGACCTACAGGCTGCTGAAAGGCCGCTTCACATGGTACGAGTTCGACGAGGCCGACACGTTTGTCTCTGAGGAACAGTACCTCGATGTGGTCAGGCGGCTGCAAGGCGGCGGACGGCTGTCGGTTCCTACACGCCACTTGGTGAACAAGATGGGCAGCGGCAAGAAGCGGGTGGTGTATAGCTTCCCGCCACAGGAGATGATCGTCATGAAGGCGATGGCCTATCTGCTCTATCGCTACGACTCGCAGCTCGCCTCCAACTGCTACTCCTTTCGGCGTGGCCTGACGGCACATGATGCCGTGCGCGACATCGTGCGTGCCATCGGCGACCGGCCGATGTGGGGCTACAAGCTCGATATCCACGATTATTTCAACTCCATCTCCATCTCGCTCCTGCTGCCTGTCCTCAGCGAGGTGCTGGCCGACGACCCGCCCCTCTACAGATTCTTCAGCGAGCTGCTCACCGACGGGCGGGCGCTCTATGGCGGAGAAACCATCAGTGAGGAGCACGGCGTGATGGCCGGCACGCCGACTTCACCCTTCCTCGCGAACATTTATCTGCGTGAGGTCGACCACTACTTTGCTGATGCAGAAGTCGTCTATGCCCGCTATTCCGACGACATCATCCTCTTTGCTCCCGACAAGGCTGAGCTCAATCTCCACATTGATGCACTGGCGACCTTTCTGAAGAAGTATGGCCTGGAAGTGAATCCCGAGAAGGTGAAGACATACCGTCCGGACGAGGCTTTCGACTTTCTGGGCTTCAAGTGCCGGGGCCGCAGCATTGACATCGCCGATGCTACGCGACGGAAGATGAAAGAAAAGATCAGGCGCAAGTCACACGCGATGCAGCGCTGGAGCAGCAAGAAAGGCGTTGAGACGGAAAAGGCGATGAAAAGTTTCATACGTCATTTCAACCGCAAGTTCTTCGAGAGCGACGACCCCTCGACGCTGACCTGGTCGAGGTGGTTCTTCCCCATGATCAACCAGACGGAAGGGCTGCGTGAGATCGACCGCTACCTGCAGTACAGCCTCCGCTATCTGGGCACGGGCCGGCACAACAAAGCCAACTACCGCATCCGCTATTCCGACCTGAAAGG
>JAEEGG010017977.1_pt1 | contig 14460 bp, 8 predicted proteins | sample 9134161 | NCBI WGS metagenome assembly JAEEGG01 (sample SAMN16246543, study PRJNA631951) | gut metagenome | biome: gut microbiome; feature: rumen; material: CR-attached | host: Bos | place: Iran: Karaj | collected 2018-10
GTCAGAATACTCTTGCTAAATCTGCACTGGAAGATTCTATAGAAATTATAAAACAAAAAGATGGATCTTTTGTATTGAAAAAGACTTTGATGGCAGAATGCCCCGAGGTTGGTTCTGTATCAAATGTTACCGTTGAAAATAAAAGTGACACTTTATTCGTGTCAATTGATTACGATTATGTCCCTGCGGATACCATTATTACGGTCAATGACTCTTTAGGAACTGTTGATACGACATATTTGCCTATTCGTAGAAGATGTGTTTGTTTCTCTAATTTTGAAATCAATATTCCTGTGAAATTTTCCGATGCAAAGTATTTAACTTTTGGAAAGAGTGAAGGAGCTGTTTTCAATATTGTTTATCGTAAACAGGATTAATAATTTTTGAAATAAAAAGTAGAAGTCCGGCTTACCCGCCGGACGTTTTGCTTTCTAAACCACCGCTTTGCTTTTCCAGCGGCCGCTACGCCAGCGCCAAATGTTGGCGAATGAGCGGTAGAATTCGTCGGCGGCCATGCCAAGCCAAAGGCCAGGGAGGCCGAGCCCAACGACAAATGCGAGGATAAGCGATGTTGCAAGCCCTAGTGTCCACATCATGCCGCTACCCACGAGTGCCGGGAATTTGGAATCGCCTGCGGCACGGAGCGATGTGGTGACGATAAAGTTGACGGCTTTGAACGGTTGCACGGCGACATCGCACCAGAGGCAAATTTTACCAAGGCGGAGAACTTCGGGATTGTCGGTGTAGAGCCGAAGCAGGTGTTCGCCGAGGAGGGCAACTGCGACGGATAACAAGAAACCGCTGATGATGCCCACGGTGAGTGTTTGGTGAACGCGGCGGTTTGCTTTGACATAGTCATGAGCACCGACGAGGTGTGCTACGAGAATCTGGTTTCCGCTACCGAGACCGACTCCGAGAATGACGGACAATGCGGCAAAGTTGCCAGCGAACACGCGGGCGGTCATTGCCGTTGTGCCGATGTAGACGACCATTGCAGTGATGAACACCTGGAAAAGCTGGAAGCTGATGGGTTCTGCGGCGGCGGGGAGTCCGATGCGGATCCAGTCGGGCAAAAGAACGCGTGTACGTTTCCAGTCGCGAATTTTGCTGTGGTGGTGAACTTTGAACTTGAGCACAAGCCAAAGGATTCCCGAAGAAATGAGCCAGGAAAGTGCAGTCGCGAGGGCGACTCCGTGAACGCCCATTTTCGGAAGTCCAAAAAGTCCTTCAAGGAACACGACGTTCAAGGCGGCGTTTGTGGCGATTGTGAGTGTGTTGCCGATAAAGTTCCAAATGGTAAGGCCATGCGTCGCGATGAGGGCGGTCAAAATGGTTTGCAAGGCGCGGAAGGCGAACCCGAATGAAACAACGCTTAAAAATTGCGTGGCATATTTGGCGGGCTCATCGGTGAGTCCCATCCATTGCGGAATGTTCCCGGAAAGCGGATAAATGATGAGCGTGAGCGCGATGCCGAGAAGGATGCTCCCGAAAAGGACCATCGTCTGAGTGCTGCTGGCGTGGCTGTTCTGTTTCGCGCCAATGTATTGCGAGACGATGCTTGCGCCGGATTGCGCAAAAGCGTGGAGCGCGGTGAAAAGAGCCCCGAGAATCGGGAGCATGGCGCCGACGCCTGCGGCTGCGGTTTCGGAAGTGCGCGACAAAAACCAGCTGTCCATCATGGGCTGGATCATGCTCACGGCAAATGTGAGGATTAGCGGCCACGAAAGGCTGATGAGCGAGCGGTCTTTGACGTCAATCTGTTTCATGTGTAAAAATCTAGAAACAACAAAGGCCCCGTCAAAGGGCCTTTTTGATGAAAATGTTTTCAAGTGTATCCAGTGTTTTTTTAGACGTAGAATTTATTTGTTTTCTAGGGCCGTTGCCAGTTTTTTCTTGGCTTCGCGGCGGATGCCGGCTTCTTCGTAGCGGCGGATTTCATCTTCTGTTTCGGGGATGATGGAGGGAATCGGGGTCGGTCTTCCGTTTTCGTCCAAGGCGACAAATGTCATATAAGCGTGGCAGATGACTTCGGGCTGCCAGGATACTTGCGGGTCGATTCCCAAGACCTTCACTCCGATTTCCATGGAGGTGTTGAAGGCTCGGTTTACGGATGCCTTGATGGTGAGAATTGTGCCGACAGTCGCGGGCTTGAAAAAGCGCACGTTGTCGATCGAGACCGTTGTGACTTTGCGTCTGGAATGGGTGCAGGCGGCAATGCAGGCTGCCTTGTCGAGGAGCGATGTCAGGTGTCCGCCGAATACAAAATTGTAGGCGTTGACGTCGGAAGGGTGAACGATGTCGCGGGTTTCGACTTGAGATTGCTTGACTGTCTTTGCGTTTTCCATGTTCGAAAAATAAATATTGTCGTGGGCAAGCGGGGCTTTGAATTTCTATATTCGGGGCATTATGGAAGAAAAAAAGACTTATAGAGAAGTAATGCCGGGAGAACTCCCGTGCGAAGTGCCGGAATGTGACGGCGTGATGGTCGTAGACCCCGATAACAGCTATAAACTCACCTGCGATAAGTGCGGGCATATTAAAGAGTAGGCAGTAGGCGGTAGGAAGTAGACAGTGGCTGGTCAATGGTTGTTGGTCATTGGTCTGTGGTTTAAGTTGGGGCGCTTTGGCGCGATTATAATCCTTTAGTCTTTCGTCTGTAGCGAGCATGCGAGCGTTCTTTCGTCTAAATATTGAGTACCCAGAGCTTCCCGTTGTTGAACATCGGGAGGAGTTTTTTGAGCTTTTAGAAAAACATCAAGTTATCATCGTCAAGGCCGATACCGGTTCCGGCAAATCCACGCAATTACCGAAGTTTTTGTTGGAGTGGTTTATTGCGAAGACGAGAGACGAGGGACGAGAGACGAGAGAGGCTGCCGCTCATACCTCAAAGGACGAAGCCCGTGCTCATACCTCAGAGCACGAAGTGCGACCTTTCAAAATCGGTGTTACCGAGCCTCGGCGTTTGGCGGCGATTTCCATTGCCGACCGCTTGCGCGAAGAACTCAAGGACGAAGAACTTGTCTCGACGAAAATTCGTTTCTGGGAACAAGGTACAAATGAAGCCCCCATCAAGGTGATGACGGACGGTATCTTGTTGCAGGAGTTCCGCAAGGACCGCTTGTTCCGGCAGTACAACGCGATTATGATTGACGAAGCGCACGAACGCTCGTTGAACATCGATATCTTGCTTGGCATTTTCAAGACGGTACTTTCTCGTCGTCCGGATTTCAAGTTGATAGTTGCTTCGGCAACGCTTGACGCAAAACTTTTTGAAGAATTTTACGACAACAGTTGCGTGATGGAGGCCGAAGGCCGCACGTACCCTGTGGATGTCGAGTATTATTTCTCGGACTATGGTTCGGCAAGCGCACTCCGTGACATCTCGGGCAAGGGCGATTCTGGCTTAATCGAAGAAGCGCGTGATGCGATTCTTGATTTGGAAACGCGTCATCGTGACCATTTGCTTTGCTTTTTGCCGACGGAACGCGATATTCAGGACTTGGCGGGCGAGCTTGCGCATGAGCTAGATGCCGCGACTTTTGACGTGCTCCCGCTTTACGGGCGTATGAGCCCTGATGAGCAGCGCCGCATTTTCAAGCATACGGGCAAGACTCGCGTGGTCTTGGCAACGAACATTGCTGAAACGTCTCTCACGATTCCGGGAATTGCTTACGTTGTCGATACGGGTATGGCCCGAATCTCGCGCTACAATGCGCAGGCTAGAATCCAGGGGCTTCCCGTCGAAGAAATTTCAAAGGCCAGCGCGCGGCAGCGCACTGGACGCGCGGGGCGCGTGAAGCCCGGCGTGTGCATTCGCCTTTACTCTCCCGAGAATTTTGAAAAGCGCGATGAATTCACGGAGCCTGAAATTCGCCGCAGCAATTTGGCAAATGTCGTTTTGCAGTTGCGCAGTCTCGGGCTGGAACTCGAAAATTTCCCGTTCTTGCAGTCGCCTCCGCATTCGGCATTCCGGGGCGCTTACAAAACGTTGTTTGAACTTGGCGCACTCACGGCAGACAATTCTAGCGGTCATGTGACCAAGCTTGGCCGCGATATGACGCGCCTCCCGATGGACGTGTCGCTTTCGGCGGTGCTTTTGCGCGCCCGTGATTTGGGCGTTTTGCAGCCGGCGCTTATCGTGTGCTCGGCGCTTAGCATTCAGGATCCGCGTGTGGTGCCGAACGATGAACCGGAACGCACTCGCATCCGTCAGCTGCACCGCAAATTCTGCGGTCACAAGAGCGACTTCCTCGTTTACGTTTCGATGTGGAATGCGTTCTGCACGGACTGGGACGGCAAAACTTGGAACAAACTCCGCAAGTTTTGCGATAAGAACAGCATGCACTTTTTGCGCTTGCGTGAATGGGTGGATTTGTACGAACAGTTCAGCCGCATTCTCGAAGTAAAGTTTGAAAATAGAGTTTGTCCGTTCGATTCGTTCCACCGCGACAATTTGCATATTGCGCTCCTTTCCGGATTCTTAGGCGGGATTGCGCACCGCGATATTGAAAACGGCTGCTACCGCTTGGTGAGCGGTCGCGAAACGCACGTGTTCCCGGGCAGCGACCTTTACGCCAAGAGTGTGGAATGGCTTTTCAGTGCCGAAGTGCGCGAAACGAGCCGCACGTTCCTCACGAAGGCTGCCGAAATCAAGCCGGAATGGATTTTGCAAGTGGCTGAACCGTTCTGCACTCGTCGCTGGTTTGAACCGACGTGGAATAAAGAACGTGGCTTTGTGGAAGCCGTCGAAGAAGTGAGCTTTAGAGGGCTTGTGATTAGCCGTGGCCATCGTGTGGATTACGCCCGCGTGAATCCCGAAGACTGCGCCCAGATTTTCTGGCGCGAAGCGGTAGTGATGGGCGAGGTGGCAAGGCCTTTTGATTTCATGAAGCACAACGACCGCGTCGTCGAAAATCTCCATGCTCTCGAAGCTCGTAAACGCCAGTTCGGGCTTGCTCCGAGCGAAGATGCACTCGTGGAATACTACACGCGAATAGCGGGTAACGTCAATTCCATCAAGACGCTCAAAAGCTACATCTACGAGCACACCGACCAGTTCTTGAAATTCGATGAAAAGTATTGGTTGGATTTGTTAGACGAGAGAACGGGCGTAGCCCTACAGACGAGAGACGAAAGGGGCTTCAATCGCATTGTCATTCCGGGCTCCGTCCCGGAATCGCCTTCTCGGCAAAGAAAGGAGAATCCCGATCAAGTCGGGATTGACAAGCGTGGAAATGCCCCCATAGCCCCAACTCTTGGCGGTTCCATCGAACATTTCCGCATTGGCGAGCGCGTTGTCACAGGCGAAATGGTCTTTGATGCGACTCGCGATTGCGATGGCATTACGCTCTCGTTGCCTTATGATTTGCTGACTGAAATTTCTCCGGCAAAATTTGCAATGAGCATCCAGCAATGGCGCGAATGGATGATTGAATCCGTGATTCGTGAAATGCCCAAGAGCGTCAAGAAATTGCTAGAAGCCAAGCGCACGGCGATTGATGATGAATTCTTTGCGGCTCTCGATAACTTCCCGCATAAAGCTCCGCTCCTGTTGCTTTACGAAGTCCTTTCAAATACAAAGGAAATCCGCTCGGGTGCAAATGGTGCAAGCATTGACGTTCCGACGGTGAATCCCGACAAAGAAAATCATTTGCGCTTGCATTTGGTCGTTTCGAAGCCGGGCTTCCCGGAACCTTATAAAATCGAAGTGTCGCCGGAATGGGGTTCTTACCGCATGTTCTTGGCAGTCCGCCCAGCGTTGGTGACGTTTGGCATTGACTTCCCGCTTGAAGGGATGCGCTTTGGCTGGCGTCTTGGACAGTCGGCTTTGATGGTGTCGGATGAATCCCGTTTTTGGCAAGCTTTCCGCAAGCGTGTGGAAGGCGCGCTTCCCGCACAGCAAAATTCCGCACTCACCGAAGAGAAAAAACAGCTCATTGCTGACCGCTTGAACTTGCTTGAAATGGGCGGTGTCTTTGCCGATAACTTTGAAACGGCTCTCAAGATTTGGGTGGCCAAATCGCTTGATGCTGATAGCCTTGATGCGACGCGGTGTGTGCGCTTTACAGGTCTTGAATTCTCGCGCGGCAAAAAGATTCGCGACTTCAAGAGCCTTGCTTCAAATACCCGCACCGAAGATGAAGAAATCCGCCTCTCGCTCGTGCGCGCCACATACGAATCGGGCCTTATCAGTGCTGATGCTTTTGTAAAGAACTGGAATTTGCTCAAAGATTTCAGCGTGGAAATGCGCAGTGGAAACGGCAAGTCGACCGTAAAAAATAAAACCATAATTGCGATCCATACGGCATACCAAAAAGAACTTACTTTGTTTGAACGTCTGCGCGTTCTTGCAGAACTTTTCAATATAGAATTCCCGTTCGGCGCATCTCACAATTCTAGCGCATCCCGCGACTCCAGCGCATCTTGCGAAAACACTGAACTTTCGGCTAATACCCTCCGTGAGTATTTCCGCCCGTACCTCAAGGCGCGTTACCTCAAGGACCACGAACTCAAAAATGCCCGCGAGCTTCTTGGTAAAATTGACCGTACGCCAACGGATGACCCGGAATTTGCGGAACTTTACTTGCAGGCGAAGGCTCTGCTTGAAGATTTTGAAATCCTCAAGTACAAGCGCAAGGGGGGTGACGCCGAAGATATCGTTGAAGAAGACGCTTTAGCAAGGCTGAAAGGCCGTTTTGGAAGGCTTTAAGTACTCTCTCGGCCTCGAATTTGCTAAATTTGTCGCGATGAAATCTCTTATTCGCATATTGCTTGTCTTCAGTTTGGTTTTGATGGCCGGCTGTAAGACAAAAGACCCTGTTATTGTTACTGTGGGCGATTCCAAGTTGCACCAGTCGGAGCTTTATACGTACGCTCCCGATTGGGATTCCTGGGGCGACCGTGAGCGTATTCTCTTTTTGCAGCACTGGATTGAAGAAGAACTTGTCTACCAGCAGGCCGTGAAAGCGGGGGCGTTGAAAGATTCCGTGCTCATCCGCATGATTGAACGCACGAAGCGCAAAATTGTCGCTGACTATTTCATGCAGACGTTCCTTGACACGATGATCGTAAGCGATGTCGAAAAAATTGATTTTTACCATAAGAATCAGAACCTGTACTTGAACGGGAAAACTTCGGTTTCTGGCGCCATCCTCACGTTTGCCGACTGGAAATCTGCCGTGCTGTATTACAAGGAATTCAAGAACACCAAGTTTGAATCGATTCCGCCTAACCACCGCCTGGTAAAGCGCATGAGGGAATTTGATGGTGTCGATATGACTCCGGATCCGTGCATGATTCCGTCTATTCGCCGTGCTGTGGTCGGTCGCATTACGCCGATGAAGGTTTGCGATGGCGCCGCTAAGATTGCCGTGGTGACAAATCGCCTTGACTCCGCTGATGCGCGTCCGCTTGACGAAGTGATTGAAGATGTCTCCATGCAGGCATGGATGGAACACCAGAATGTCGTCTTGAAGCGCCTCAAGGATGAATGGAAAACGGGAATTCCCATAATTACGAAGATAAATGTATTTAGTGAAAAGGAAAAATAATGATCAGTAATCGAATTGCCTCTTTAGTTTTTGCCCTCTCTGTCGGCTGCTTTGCCGAGCCTGTTTTGATGGAAGGGATTGCGGCTGTTGTCGATGGCAAGCCGATTATGCGTTCAGAGTTCATGAACAACCTTTACAGGTTCCAGGACACGCCCGAAGCTGCGAACATGACTGAACAGCAACAGAAAGAAGCTGTGCTGAATCGCATGATTGAAGAAAAGGTTTTGCTCAGCCGCATTGACCGCGACTCGATTGTGATTTCGGAAAACGAAGTGGACCAGCGCGTGACTTCTCATTTGCAGTCTATTGCCGCAAGCCAGAAGATTGATATGGCGACGCTCGAAAAGGCGGTGCGCGCGCAGCTTGGTCTTTCAATGATCCAGTACCGCGAACAGCTTGGTAAGCAAATCCGTAGTCACATGGAAATTTCCCGCGTGCGCCAGCTCCACGTAGGCACGATCCACCCGACCAAGAAAGAAGTGGATGTCTTCTACAAGGATTACAAGGATTCGCTCCCGCGCCAGTTCAACTGCGTCTTGTTGAGCCATATCCAGCTCCCGATTAAGCCGGATTCCATGATTGTGGACTCGGTGAAGCATGTCGCTGAAGCGTTGATTGATAGCTTGAACCTCGGCATCAAATTTGAACTTTTGGCCCAGCGCCATTCGCAGGATAGCACTGCCGCAAAGGGTGGCGACCTCGGTTACTTTAAGCGTGGTCTCTTGGACCCAGCTTTTGAAAAGGCTATTGAACGCTTGAAGAACGGTCATTATGCATCGACTCCGGTCAAGACGGATTTGGGCTGGCATATTGCTCGCGTGCTTGGCCGTAAGGAAGATGGCGTCCGCTCTGCACAGATCCTCTTGCGCACGATTCCGACGGCAAAGGATTCCGCTGCGGTATTGGCTCTCGCCGATTCTCTCCGCAACAATATTAAGTCGAAGGATGAATTTGCCAAGGCCGCAAAGAAGTTCAGCGAAGACAAGTCCAGCAACTTCCAGGGAGGCTTGCTTGGCTGGTTCCAGCGTAATGAAATGGAACCTGCTTATGTGGATCCGGTCGCGAACTTGAACGTCGGTGAAATTTCTGAACCGGTCATGATCGATGGCGCTTACCACTTGTTCCGTCTCGATGATTCCCGCCAGGTGCGCGAACTCACTCTTGAAGAAGATTACGGCAAGATTGAACTTATGGCCGCAACGCACTTGGAAAATGAAAAGCTCCAGAAGCTCATCCAAAAGTGGCGCAAGGAAGTTCTCGTCGAAATCAGAATGACGGAATAATATGATCCATTTTACCCACGTCACGAAATCTTACGAAGCCAACTGGAAGGCGTTGAACAACGTCACCTTCCGCATTAATAAAGGCGAGTTTGTTTTCTTGACGGGGCATTCCGGCGCCGGAAAGTCGACGGTGCTGAAACTCATCTACATGGACGAACGTCCGGATGAACAGCGCGGTGGCCAGGTGATGGTCAAGTTCTCGGACAACATCTTGTACGATAGCAAGAATACGCCGGACGATAGAATCCAGGCGCTCCGCCGCAAGATGGGAATTATTTTCCAGGACTTTAAGCTGTTGCCAGATCGCAATGTTTTTGAGAATGTGGCGCTTGCGCTCCGCATTGTGGGGACTCCGAGCAACAAGATTAACGCAGCTGTCTTTGACGCGCTTGCACTCGTGGGCATTAGCCAAAAGCGCTTTGCAATGCCTTACACGCTCTCGGGCGGTGAACAGCAGCGCGTGGCGATTGCCCGTGCGATGGTGCATAATCCGTACTTGCTCTTGGCGGACGAACCGACTGGTAACTTGGACCCGAAAAACGCTGAAGAAGTGTTCTGTATTTTCAAGGAAATCAATGCCCGCGGTACGACCATCCTCATGGCTACGCATAACCCGGACTTTTATCTGAACAGCCCGTTCCGCCGCCTCGAACTCAGCCACGGCGAACTTTTAAACCGCGATATTTTGTAAGCGCCATTTGTAGAAGGTTGGGGGAATGAAACGGTTTGTATTTTTATTTTGTTTGGTGGTGTTCTGTTCTCAGGCTTTTTGCGAAAAGGAATGGGCGGGGGGATTTTTTGGAATAGACGCATCATTCTGGGAAAAAAAACGGATTGATGATCGGGTGTTCAGCCGAGATGATATGATTTTTTCCATTGAATCGGGACAGAGTATATTGAAAAACCTCTCTTTGAATTCCGAGTTTGGTGTACACTTTATTTCGGATAGACGTGATACGAGTCATTTGGAATATAGAGTATCTGTAATAAACTCACTTGTTACTTTGGGTTTTCTTCCGTATATTCTAATGCATGGTGATGGCCACTATGAAGACGAAATTCCGATGAAAATTTTTTTAGGGACTCTATTCTTGATGAATCCAACTGTGGAATTTTTCTTTTGGAAGGGCTGGGTTCCCGTATCGGTGAGTGCTGGCTATAAGATGGATTGGTTTGCTTTTAGTCCTGGTCATAAATTTTATTTCAGGCCACATGCTGATTTGAATATTAATTTGATGCTTTTAAGAGTTTCTGCATCGTATGCTTATGTGGCTACGAATACCTACGATATTAAAAGGGGTCCGCGATTTTATTTGAAAGTTTATTTCGGGTGGCTAAACCGAAATTTTAATGAATAGAGATTTTTAATAGCGTTCTTTCTTGAATGCAAAAATGCCCCGCTTCCGCGGGGCATTTTTCCTTAGAACTAGTATTCCTTAGAATAAGCTCGGATCTTCGCTAGAACCTTCGCTTTCACCGCTCCCGTCGCTAAACGGGTCTGCCGGCGAAATGCGGCTCACGCGCTTGATCTTCTTGGCGGTGAACTTGCTGCCGAGAGCCTTGTAGCCCTTGACTTCTGCAATTTCCGTCAAGTCGAGTTCTTCTTTCTGGACTTCGCGACCGACTTGGTATTCCATCAGTTCGCGTGCGTCATCAGTTGCAAAGAGCTCGATGAGCTTCGTGTCCTTGTGGTCGGAGACCACGCTGAATTCCGTCGTCATGGGGCAGCCTTCGAGGTTGAAGCGCTTGACCATGTAGTTGAAATTCGAACCTTCGAAGTAGAGCACCGTAAAGACCTGTGCGGGGTCGTACTTGTGCAGGTACTTGATGTTCGAACCGACGAGAATCGGGTCTGCCATAGTGTGGACACGAGCGCTACCATCTTGCTTGATGATGAGCAACTTGTCGTTTTCGCCAAATTCACCGAGGCAATCGCCCTTCTTCTGCGTCGAGACGATACCGCTCGGAGCGTCGAAGTAAAGCACTCTTGCGCCAAGCGTCGAAACGCCCTTGCGGAGTCTCTTGACCGTTTTGACCGGATACTTCGAAACGATATTGCCGAGAGCGCCACGGCCCTTGACTTCGACTTCGCTAAAGTCCACTTCAAAGTTCAGCTTGATGCGCGGACGCGGCTTTAAGATGACTTCAACGACTTCGGCTTCGCCGTTCATGTTGCTCGACATGTAAAGGATTTTGCTACCGGGCTTGTTCTTGCCCATGTAGTAATCCTTGTCGCGAGTCACGCCGCCGACGTTGAAGCGCTTGATGTAAGCATAGCCGTCCTTGCCATCCTGGTGGATGACGTTATAGATATGGCGTTCGTCGTCCTTGTTGAACTTTTCAACGAGAATAATATCCTTACCGACAAAGTCCTTGTCGCTGACCTTCACGACCTTGAAGCTACCGTCGGCCTTGAACACGATCAAGTCATCGTATTCCGACACGTCGAAGAGGTATTCTTCCTTCTTCATGCCTGTGCCAACGAAGCCTTCCTTGCGGTTCACATAAAGCTTCTGGTTTGCAAGAGCCACGTGTACGGCGTTCACCTTACCGAATTCGGCAATCTGCGTGCGGCGTTCCTTGCCTTCGCCGTACTTCTTCAAGATGTTCTTGAAGTGGTTCACGGCGTAATCAATAATGTGTTCCTGGTTGTACTTGCAGGTCGCGATGCTTTCTTCGAGTTCCTTCAAAAGCTGGTCGGCCTTTTCGCGGTCATAATGGCTTATGCGGCGGATCGGAATTTCAATGAGCTTGCCGATTTCGTCGTCCGTAACGGTCTGGCGGTGCAGACGCTTGAGGTACGGCGTGAGGCCTTCGCGAACGAGGCGGATAATTTGTTCACGGTCCTTGGCCTTCTTGATGACCTCGTAGACTTCCTTCTCGATAAAGATTTTTTCGAGCGTGGTCATGTGCCACTTGTCTTCGAGGTGCTTGAGTTCGTTGGCGAGTTCCCATTCCAAAAGCTTCACGGTGTGTTCCGTGTTGAGCTTCAAGATGTCAGAAACACCGACAAATTTCGGGTGCTTGTCGATAATGACGCACGTGCAAGGAGAGAGCGACTTTTCGCAGTCCGTAAAGGCGTAGAGCGCATCGATGGCCACCTGCGGGTCCGTCCCCGGCTGCAAGTGTACGAGAATTTCGACGCCCTGGCTCGTGTTGTCGTCCACGTGCTTGATCTTGATTTTGCCCTTGTCGTTTGCCTTGACAATGCTTTCAATCAAGCTCACGGTCGTGGTGCCGTACGGGATTTCGCGGATGGCTAGCGTCTTGTTGTCGACCTTTTCAATCTTCGCACGGACCTTGACCTTGCCCCCGCGTTGACCGTCGTTGTAGTCCGACACATCGATGATGCCGCCCGTGAAAAAGTCCGGGTAAAGCGTAAACTTCTTGCCGCGTAGGCAGGCGATGCTAGCCTCGCAGAGTTCGCGGAAGTTGTGGGGGAGGATGGAAGTCGAGAGACCGACTGCAATACCATCGACGCCCTGAGCCAAAAGCAACGGGAACTTGACCGGGAGCGTGACCGGTTCTTCACTACGGCCATCGTAACTCGGGATCCATTCCGTCGTTTCGGGGTTGAACACGACATCGACAGCGAACGGCGTGAGGCGGCCTTCGATATAACGGGGAGCAGCAGCGCGGTCGCCCGTGTAGGGGTTGCCCCAGTTACCCTGGGTGTCGATAAGCAAATTCTTCTGGCCGAGGCCCACAAGAGCATCGCCGATGGAGGCGTCACCATGCGGGTGGTAAGCCATCGTTCGACCGACGATTGTTGCCACCTTCTGGTAGCGTCCGTCGTGGTTTTCGAACATGGAATGCAAAATACGGCGCTGGACAGGCTTCAGGCCATCTTCAAAATACGGGACCGCACGGTCCAAAATCACATAGCTGGCGTAATCGAGGAACCAGCCGTCATAAAGTCGTTCTAGGTGATTGACGTTAGATAGACCTAGAGTAGTATCGGGTGTTTCTTGATTCATGGCTCGAAATGTAGTAAAAATTTCCTGTCAGAAAATTTTGTAGTGCTCATTAGGGCAAAATGTTGCGGTGCAACTGTCCTTATCTCGCGACTCTCACGCTCTGCATCTTGCCTGTGGTGCGGTTGCGCAAGAAGTAGATTCCCGAGGTTTTTACGACGTTGGCAGACTTGAGCCTTGTTGAGGCATCGTTAAAGCCGTAGGCCGAGAGCTTGCCCAAGCGCACACCTTGCATGTTATACACGTCATAACTCTGGAGCGTATTCTGCTCTAAGCGAATCTTGCTGCGAATGGCAATCGGTTTTTCCAAAGCGATTGAATCTAGAGAATCCAGCGGATTTATAGGAATGCCTCTAGAGTACCACATGTTCTTGGCGTCGTAAAAATGCTCTTTGAAGTAATCCTTGAGCCATGTCATTGCCGGAAGGTCCTTGCCATCCTTGATAAGGCCCGGGTTTGCGGATTCGTCCCATCCTCCAATTTCGTAAAGGTAGCCTCCAATCGTCACGCCGGCGATGTATTCCGATTCCATGAAAACTGGAATTTGTTCAGAATAGCACGCTTTTTTCAGGCTGTCGTTGCCTGTATTGACGCTGTACTCCGAAATGAACAAAGGGAGTTTTGTTTGTTCGTAAATTTCCTCAATCCCTTTCTTGATTTTAGCGGCTGTCATGCACGATTGATGGCCTGTTCCTTGAAATGTTTGGTTGTAGGCGGTCAATCCGTAGGCGTCAACAGGAGCGTTCTGCTCCTTGATTTTTTGGATAACGTTGGCTCCCAAATTATTTTGCCACGCATTTGCATTTACGTCGTTGTAAATCAAGGTGGCATAAGGCCAGCGCTTGCGGGCCATCTTGAACGCTGTAGCTACAAACTTGTAGTCATCGTTGTCGCCTCCGAGGGCTTCGATAACTTTATCAAATGCTCCAAAACCGGAATTGTATTTGCCTTTGGAGTCTCGTGCGGCTTCGTTCACCACTTCGATCATGTCCGGTTCGGGGTAGCGCTGGGCGACAGCATCAAACCACTTTTCTACAGCCTTTTTGGTTTCTGCGGTATCGAGGTGCCTCAGCCATATTGGGAGCCGTGAACCCCAAAGCAGGTTGCGGAACTTGAATTTCACATTCTTCGATTCTGCCCAATCGTAGATGCGGTCGCATTCCGAAAAATCGTATGTGCCTTGCTCTTTTTCGACAACGCTCCATGTGCATGCGTTATCTGGAGAAACCTGGTTCCAGTAAGTTTGGAAGTCTTCGGGGATTTCTTGGTTGTCGTATATAAAGTTTCCAAGGAACTTTTCTGCACCATTGGCGAGCCCGTGGCCATAGCGGGATGCTCTCGGATTCTTGAAGTATTCCTTGAGCCAAGTCAATGCCGCTCGTTCGATGTCGTCTTTGATGAGGCCGGAACAACCTTGTTCCAAACCGTTACAAGAAAGCCAAGTTTTGCCATAAATGTATCCCCAAAGCGTTATGCCTGCAACATAATCCGTTTCCATTAGGATTGGGAGATGTTCTTGGTAGCATTTTTTTTGAAATTCATCGTCTATGGAACCGACATCGTATTGAGTAATATATATGGGGAGTCCTGTCTGTTCGTGTGCTTCGTAAAGGGAGCGTTTGAGTAAGGATGTATTTAGGCAATAATAGCCTG
>JAEEGG010017979.1_pt1 | contig 14459 bp, 12 predicted proteins | sample 9134161 | NCBI WGS metagenome assembly JAEEGG01 (sample SAMN16246543, study PRJNA631951) | gut metagenome | biome: gut microbiome; feature: rumen; material: CR-attached | host: Bos | place: Iran: Karaj | collected 2018-10
AAGCCGCAAGGGTGAATAGTCTCCCTATGCAACTTAAAACTTTCAAGAAATGAAGAAAAAGAAAGTTTTCAGTGCTGCCCGTCACGGCAGCAAGCGAGTGAAAGGGATTTCTAGAGAAGTCCGAGTGTTGGATCTGCAAGCAGCTTACGGCATCAGCGAGAATGCTATAAGCACGCTGATGGTGATGGCGAACCCGCACAAGAATGCACACCTATTTTATACGGTATGCAACAGCCTGCGTGGTTTCGACCCTCGATTGCAAGGAGAGATTGTGGAGGCTTTAGCCATGTACTACACTGGCGAGGCGTTCACTATCACCAGCATCGAGCACGTCAACGAACTGCTGGTAAACCTGTACCACCAAATTGACCGATTGTTGTTGAACATTAAAAAGAAGTAAGTTATGGAAGAAAAGAATTTCATTGGAATTCCCCTCCCAAGCGAGGAAGACAAGAAACAATTGGTTCAAAACAACACAAGCAGTAATCTGCCGCCGTTGCCGACATTTGAGCAGATAGCAGAAAAGAATGTAGAGACTACAAATGGAGCACAGTTTCTGGGTTACGAAAAACAATCGTTTATACCTCTCTATACCGATAAGCAGAGAGAGGAAATCAAATCACGCCTTGAGGCTTATTTACAAGCAGAAGGCATCGATGTGGAGAATCCTATCGACCCTCCTAAATGCTTAATAGAAGTGAACGGTATTCCTGCCCTCCCCATTGGGGACTTCTCTCTTATCACAGGTGAGAAGAAAACTGGTAAGTCAACAACGTATCAAGTACTGTCTTCTGTTCTCTTGGGCAATGAAGGGAAGTGGGGGCCAATTGTGCGTACGATTGAAGATCCACGGATTGTTATCTTCGATTCTGAGCAGGCTCGTTATCATGCTCAAAAAGCGAATATGCGCATATTACGAATGGCGGGGTTGCCACAGAAGAACATCTACGACCGTCTTCGCTATATACCTTTGCGTAAACTCTCGTACGAGGGACGTCAACAGGTGATAGCAGATTATTTGGAGACGTACCATCCTACTGTTGTGATTATAGACGGTATCGTGGATATGATAACCGATTTCAACTCTATTGAGGAATCTAAGCCGTTCATTGACAAACTGATGGCATGGGCCACCCATTACCAATGCTGCGTGATAGGACTTATTCACACCTCGAAATCAATGCCGGATGAGCCCCGTGGTCATCTTGGAGCCTTTGGTGTTGAAAAGGCTTACATGACTATAGAAGTCAAGAAAGACCAGTGGAGCATCTTCACCGTTGGCACACAAAGCAGTCGCGGAGAAGAGATGCCTGAGTGGCACTTCAAGCACGATGGAGACGACATAGTCTCTGCTGACGATGATGCCGAGATTCATCGCAAGGAATCAAACGACAAAAGGAGAGAAACTATGAAGAAGAAGGCCGATGAAAAGTATCGTCAGGATGCCAATAAGGTGATCGACTTAATCAAAGGCGCAGGAGGAACTGTCAAGAAAGCCAATTTGGTAAAATTGATAGAAGAGACCGAGGGCCTTGGGCAAAAGAGTACTGCAGCTTATGGACTCATCAAACAAATGGCAGAAGATGAGAAAATAACCTACGACAAAAATAGTTGTATCACCATTGCATCGGAATAGGTTTTCTTTTTCTTCCTTTCGTGCGCTCCTATATTAGGAACGCACGAAAGGAAGAAAAAAGGAACTCCGATGAAATCAGGCAACGGGTGAATGTTTTGGGTTTCGGATAGAAAGTCAACAGTCTCAGTAAACCCCAGACACTAATTCGCCCGATATATGGATAGGGATGGAAATCCAGCGCGAGTGCGGTCGGAAAATTTCTACTCCGAAGAGCAGATTTTTCTGCACCGAAGAGCAAAAAACGTAGCCCCAGCGGGAGCACACCGGCCAGCAAGCGCACCCGGGCGGAAGAAGTCCAGTCCATGTGTTAGGTAACTTTAGTATTAACGCTTAAAACTTTAAGGCAATGGCATTAAAAGTAAAAGCAAAAGAACGCGAGTTCAAAGTCGGCAAGTACGCCGGCGAGTATCGCTACGTGATGGCGCCCGAGTTGTATTCGGCACTTTCACAAGACAAGGTGATCCGCGAGGCCGCACTCAGAAGCGGGGTTTCTGAGGGAGTTATGAAAGCTTGTTGGGACGCCGCCGGAGAGGTAATCAAGGCGTGGTGCGTTGAAGGACATTCCGTAGCACTTCCGGGAATCGGAACCATGCGTTTCGGTCTTTCGGCCAAGAGTGTGGCTGATGTGAACGATGTGAAGACCTCGCTCATCCGCACGCGCCGCATCGTGTTCACCCCAGCCGTTGAGCTGAAGCAGGAGCTGAAGGACACCAGCGTCATCATCACCTGCTACGACCGCGATGGTAACGAGGTGAAACGTGTGACCAGTGCTGATGACGGCACCGTTGAGGAGCCAGACAACACCACTGAGACTGGTGAGAACGACGGTGGAAACACTGGTGGTTCTTCGCAGAACAGCGGTTCGAACACTGATGGCGACAGCGGCAACTCTGGTTCGCAGAGCGGCGGTGGCTCGAACAGCGGAGGAGGCGGCAACGACGACGACGACTTCGGAACGGGAGCGTAAAAGGGTTAGCGCCCGAAAGGGCGCAACCTTTTAAAGGTAAAAAAGTAAAAAGGTAAAAGGGTAAAAAAGAAAGAATCCGGGCAAGTGCTCGGATTCTTTGGGTTTATAGGGTTTGCAGTGGAGATTGCTATCTGACTGTCATGTGGAAGCAGCCCTGCTTGACTTCGTACTTGACGTAGCAACGGCCTTCCTGGCGCTTGTCGCGAAGGACTTCGGAAAGGACGTACTTGAGGGTGTCGTCGCGAACGGGTCGTGTGACGGCATGATAGCGGTTGTAGCAGATGTCGAAGGTGGTGCCAAAGAGGTGGCACGAGCGTTCGGTGGCATTGGTGTTGTGGCGCTGCAGCTTGGCCACGTCGTCGATGGTGCGCAGCACGCTGGTGACGATGAGCTTGTTGAACGGCACGCCCTTATTATACAGGCTGTCGTAGAATGCCTGTCCGATGTCCTGCAGCAGGACGGCAGCGCGAGGCACCAGATAGGGAATGGAGTTGGAGAGGCGGTCGACATGATAGTAAGGACTCTCGCCGACATACACCAGTTCCTTCATGCGATGTTCGGCATCCTGACGATTCTGCACGGGACGAACGCCCCACTTTTCGGCAGCCACAATCTGTACGCTCTGGCTGTCGGGGAATGCCGTCTTGTAGTTAGCCACCGAACGGATGCGGTTGGGCTTGTGGATATAGTGTGTGTCCAGGGTGGCTTCGTCGGCGGCAGTTGTCTTCACCAGCTGCCGGATGCCTGCCAGCAGGGCGACTACCGCAAAGAAACCTGCGATGAACTGACGCTTGGTGGGTTGCTTATATCTGATTTTCATCTCTTCTATCTTCTTTTGCACTTGTCGTACCATTCGAGCAACATGCCCTTGGGGATGCCGCGTTTCACCGCTGCATCGAGTACGCGGCGGGCTTCCTCACGGCGTTCGAGCACCAGCAGCAGGTCGACATGCGACACGACAAACGTAGGATCTTTCGGATCCAGTTGTTCGGCACGCTCCCAGTCGTAGAGGGCGGCATCGTCGTGCTTCATCTGGCGTTCCAGATTGGCACGGGCGGCATAGGCCACAGCGGAATCGGCGTGCATCTGGATGGTTTGGTTCAACTCGTCGAGGGCTTCCTGTTTGCGTCCCATCTGTTGCAGGACGACAGCCAACGACAGCCGCGCCTCGAAATGCCGGGGCAGATAGGCCAAGAGGTCGTTGAGGTCGTTGCGGGCCAGGTCGAAACGGCGCAGATGGGTGTTGGCATAGGCACGATAGAACAGCGCTGCCGGATTGTTGGGCTCGCGTTTCAGCACCTGTCCATACTCCTCGATGGCATACTGCCATTGTTTCAGTTCCAGATTCACGGCAGCCTTGCGCAGATGCAGGTCGGTAGACCACGGCGAGGTGGCTATCTGCTTGTTGAGCACCGTCAGCGAGTCGCGCCAGTTTTGCGCCTGTCCCGGTTGTTGCAATGCCATTGCAACAAACAGGACTAGGCCTTTGAGATATAGTCGACAATCCATTGTCCTACTTCTTTGGTTCCATACACTGCCCCACCCTCGACCTGGATTTCAGGTGTACGCACATTGGCGTCGAGCGAGGCATTGACAGCATCACGAATCAGGTTGCCCTCGCGCTGGAGTCCGAAGTGTTCGAGCAACATGGCGGCAGAAAGGATCTGTGCCAGCGGATTGGCCAGGTTCTGACCAGCAGCCTGGGGCCACGAGCCGTGGACGGGCTCGAACAGCGGGGTGTGCTCGCCCAGAGAACTGGAGGGCTGGAGACCCATGGAACCGGTGATGCACGAGGTCTCGTCGGTCAGGATGTCGCCAAAGGTGTTTTCGGTGACGATGACATCGAAAAACCGGGGCTCCGTGAGCACACGCATCGAGGCATTGTCGACGAACATATAGTCGGTTTTTACCTCGGGATATTGCGGCTCCATTTCCTTTGCTATCTGACGCCATAAACGGCTCGATGCTAAGACGTTAGCCTTGTCGACTACAGTAAGATGACGGTTGCGCTTCATGGCCATTTCGAAGGCAACTTTCAGGATGCGCTCAATCTCGGGACGCGTATACAGGTCGGTGTCGAACGCCTTGTCGTTGTCCTGGTATTTCTCGCCGAAATACATGCCGCCCGTCAGTTCGCGGATGACCACAAAGTCGGCACCACGCAGCAGTTCCTCCTTCAGCGGACTCTTGTGGAGCAGACAGTCGAAGGTGGCCACGGGGCGGATGTTGGCAAAGAGTCCCAGCTTCTTGCGCATGGCCAGCAAGCCCGTTTCTGGACGGATCTTGGCTGTAGGATCGTTGTCGAATTTCAGGTCGCCGACGGCAGCAAACAGCACGGCATCGGCACGCATACACACGTCGTGGGTGGCATCGGGATACGGATCGCCGCACACCTCGATGGCATGTGCTCCGCAGATGGCCTCTTCGTACTCAAACGTGTGGCCGCACTTCTTGGCTATGGCGTCAAGTACGGCTACGCCCTGACGCATGATTTCGGGCCCTATTCCGTCGCCCGCAAGGATGGCAATTCTTAACTTCATATTTTATTTTTTTCGTTATAACGGTATAACGGGATTACGTTATTCCGTCAGGTCATTTTCGATGATATTCAACATTTTAAATGTCGCCTTGATGGCCGATTCCGTCTGGTCAGCATCCAGACCACGGGTACGCAGCAGTCCGTCCTTATAGTGCCACGAGATGACCGTCTGCACCAAGGCATCGGTGCGTCCGCCCGGGGGAATGCTGACCTGATAGTTCGCCAGGATGGGGAACGTGCGGTCGAGATATTTCTTGTAGATATGTCGCAGGGCCTTCACGAAGGCGTCGTACTGTCCGTCGCCCAAGGCACTGCCTTCGTACTGCTGGCCGTTGATTTCGACCTTGATGTTGGCACCGGGCTTCAGACCGTAGGCTGTCGAGACGACATAGCTGATGAGTTTCACCTTGTCGTCGGAGCCGTCGTGTTTCAGCACGTCGCTGACGATATAGGGCAGGTCCTCCTGCGTCACGATTTCCTTCTTGTCGCCCAGTTCGGTGATACGCTCCGTCACTCGGCGTGTCTGTTCGGGAGTCAGTTCAAGTCCCAGCTCCTCCAGATTCCTGGCAATATTGGCACGCCCGGAATTCTTGCCTAAGGCATATTCCCGTTTGCGTCCGAAACGCTCGGGGATGAGTTCGTTATAATAGAGCTTGTCTTTTGTGTCGCCATCGGCATGGACGCCAGCGACCTGCGTAAACACGTTCTCGCCGACGATGGGCTGGTTGGGGGCGACGGAGATGCCGCTGAAACTCTCGACCATGCGCGAGATGTCGTTCAGCTGACTCTCGACGATGTTGGTCTTCGCATGGAACTGGTCCTTCAGAATGGCCTGCACCGAGGCCAGCGGGGCATTGCCGCAGCGCTCGCCCAAGCCGTTGACGGTGACGTGCAGTCCGCGGGCTCCGCTCAACACAGCAGCCAGCGAGTTGGACACCGCCAAGTCGTAGTCGTTATGGGCGTGGAAGTCGAAATGCACGTCGGGGTAACGCTTCAGCATCTTGCGGAAATACTCGATGACCTGCAGCGGGTTCATCACACCCAGCGTATCGGGCAGCATGAAACGCTTAACAATGGTCAATGGTGAATGGTCAATGGTCAACGCATCCATGAGTTGATAGACATACTCCGGGGAATCCTTCATGCCGTTCGACCAATCCTCCAGATAGAGGTTGACACTGATGCCCTTACTGGCAGCATATTCCAACTCCTTACGGATGTCGCTGATGTGCTCATCGGGAGTCTTATGCAGTTGTTGCGTGCAGTGTTTCAGCGAACCCTTCGCCAACAGGTTCATCACACGGCCGCCACAATCGTAGATCCAATCCACAGACTGTCCGCCGTCGACGAATCCCAGCACCTCTACCCTATCCAACCGCGCTATCTGGCGGGCATAGCGGCATATCTTGGTAACGGCTTCGCGTTCACCTTCAGAGACGCGTGCCGAGGCGACCTCGATGCGGTCGACGTTCAGGTCGTAAAGCAGTTTTCGTGCCATCACCACCTTTTCGTGAGGCAGAAACGACACGCCACTGGTCTGTTCGCCATCGCGCAGCGTGGAGTCCATAATCTCGACGAAAGGCGGAATGCGCTGGTAGGAGTTACGCTTTTCCGCTATTTTTTGACCTATATCTTCAAGCAAGGCGTTCTCTCCTTGAGAGTGTGGCGTTGCAATGCGTTCCCACGTCGTAATTTTGTCTTTGCTGGCCACGAGGAAGTCGATGTCGTCCAGTCCTTTCATCAGACAATGCTTCTTGTAGCCGTTGATTTCAAACTGTTCGCTACGTCCTGTTGTCAGATTGGTCACTGTCTGATGAGGCAGGTCGACAGTTACCTGCGTCTTGGGATTCTGTTGAATTGTCAAAAACAATTCAGACAGGAAGCTGTCGCTTACCTGTACGGGCAGGACGAAGTTGTTCAATTCGTTGTTCTTGTGGATGTCGGCGAAGAAGGAGCTGATGACCACACGGAAGCCATAGCCCGCAATGGCCCATGCAGCATGCTCACGGCTCGAGCCCGAACCGAAGTTCTTGCCAGCCACGAGAATGCAGCCGGAGTATCGGGGATCGTTGAGGACAAAATTTTCGACCACACTACCATCGGCACGATAGCGCCAGTCGCGAAACAGATTTTCGCCAAAGAAACGCTCCTCGCGGGTGGTTGCCTTGAGGAACCGGGCAGGGATAATCTGGTCGGTGTCCACATTCTCCAGCGGCAGAGGCACGCAAGTGCTTGTTATCACATCAAATTTCTGTTTCATAATAGTTCACGCGGGTCGGTTATTACTCCTGTTACAGCACAAGCAGCAGCCACCAATGGCGAGCAGAGAATGGTGCGCGAGCCTGGACCTTGTCGTCCCTCAAAATTACGGTTCGACGTCGACACGGCATACTTGCCGGCAGGTACCTTGTCGTCATTCATAGCCAGACAGGCCGAACAGCCGGGCTGGCGAATCTCGAAGCCTGCCTCGCTAAGTACCTTGTCTAGTCCTTCCTCGCGAATCTGCCTGTCTACGGCCCAAGAGCCAGGTACCAGCCAAGCTACCACACCGTCGGCCTTCTTCCGACCCTTCACAACCGTTGCGAAGGCACGGAAATCCTCGATACGTCCGTTGGTGCAAGCACCGAGAAATACGTAGTCTATCTTCTTTCCCAACAGCCTTTCGCCAGCCTGGAATCCCATGTAGTCGAGTGCCTTCTGGAAATTACACAAAAGGGACGGTTCTTTTTGTGTAATTTCTGGAATTGTCTCCGTTATACCAATACCCATGCCGGGATTCGTGCCGTAGGTGATGCGGGGCTCGATATCGCGGGCGTCGAACGCCAGTTCCTTGTCGAACACGGCATCCGGGCCGCTCGTCAGCGTCTTCCAATAGTCGACGGCCTTGTCCCACGCCTCACCCTTGGGGGCATATTCTTTTCCTTTCACATAGTCGAAGGTCACCTGGTCGGGGGCAATCATGCCGCCCCTCGCACCCATCTCTATCGACAGGTTGCAGAGCGTCAGGCGGCCCTCCATCGACAGGTTACGCACCACCTCGCCGCTGTATTCTACGAAGTATCCCGTAGCACCGCTGGTGGTCAGCTGAGCCATCAGGTAGAGTGCCACGTCCTTGGCGGTGACACCTTTCTGCAGCGTGCCGTTGATGGTGATGCGCATGGTCTTGGGCTTCTGTTGCAGAATGCACTGCGAAGCCATCACCATCTCTACCTCGCTGGTGCCGATGCCAAAGGCCACAGCACCCAGGGCTCCGTGTGTCGACGTATGCGAGTCGCCACAGACGATGGTCATTCCCGGCAGCGACAGTCCTTTCTCGGGACCCACGACGTGGATGATGCCGTTATCCTTCGACATCATGCCGTAATGCGTCAATCCGAAGTCCTTGGCATTCTGTGCCAGCGTTGCCACCTGTTTAGCCGATACAGGATCCTCGATAGGCTTGTCCTGATCGTGTGTGGGCGTATTGTGGTCGGGCATGCAATAGATTTTGTCAGGACGGAAACATTGAAGTCCCCTGCTCCGCATGCCTTCAAAGGCCTGTGGCGACGTCACCTCGTGGCAATACAGACGGTCGATGTAGAGCTGCGTAGGTCCGTCGTCGACCTGCTGCACCACGTGCCGGTCCCATATCTTGTCGAATAAGGTATTCATAATTACTAATTACTCATTACTAATTACTCATTTGGCTTGAACTTATTGATACAGTCAATGTATGCCTCTACCGATGCCGTTACAATGTCCGTATCGGCACCGAAACCATAGTACATCGAACCGTCGTATTCCACCTGCATGTGTACCTTACCAACGTCGTCAGAACCCTTCGAGATGGCCTGAATGGTGAATTCCTTCAGCGTCATCTGCTTCATGATGATTTTCTTCAGGGCCTTGATGGCAGCGTCGACAGGACCATTGCCGCTGGCAGCAGCCTCGAACTTCTGACCGCTGATGTCGAGTCCGATAGATGCCACGCTCTTGACGCCCTTACCCGTGGTAACTTGCAGGAAGTCGAGACGAACAGCATGCGATTCAGCCGTATCGGCACCAGCCAGCATCAGCACATCGGCATCGGCCACCTCCTTCTTCTGGTCGGCAAGCTGCAGGAACTTTTCGTATATCTTGTCGAGTTTCTCCTCGCTGACGTCCACACCATTCACCATCAGTCGGTGCTTCAGCGCAGCACGTCCCGAACGGGCCGTAAGCATGATGGTGTTGTCGTCGATGCCCACGTCCTTGGGGTCCATAATTTCATAGGTATGAACATTTTTCAGAACACCATCCTGATGAATACCACTTGAATGTGCAAAGGCGTTGCGGCCCACAATGGCTTTATTGGGCTGTACAGGCATGTTCATCAGACTCGACACCATACGACTCGTGGGGTAAATCTTCGTGGTATTGATGTTCGTCTCGATGGCCAGTCCCTTGTGGCATTTCAAGATCATGGCAATCTCTTCGAGCGACGTATTGCCGGCACGTTCACCAATGCCGTTGATGGTTACCTCCACCTGCCGTGCACCAGCCAACACACCGTTCAGCGTGTTCGCCGTAGCCATGCCCAGATCGTTGTGGCAGTGCGTCGAGATGATGGCACGGTCGATGTCGTCCACGTGATCCTTCAGATACTTGATCTTCTCGAAATATTCCTGTGGCAGACAGTAGCCCGTCGTGTCGGGGATGTTCACTACCGTGGCACCCGCATTGATGACGGCCTCGACCACTTGAGCCAGAAACGCGTTATCCGTGCGGCCGGCATCCTCGCAGTAGAACTCCACATCGTCGACGAAACGCTTGGCATACTTTGTGGCCTCGACAGCCTGCTCCAGAATCTTTTCGCGCGTCGAGTTGAACTTATACCGGATGTGCTCGTCGCTGGTGCCAATGCCTGTATGGATGCGCTTGTGCTTGGCATATTTCAGTGCCTCGACGGCAACATCGATGTCGTGGCGCACGGCACGTGTCAGTGCACAAATGACGGGCCACGTGACGGCCTTCGAAATCTCAATCACTGAATTGAAATCGCCAGGGGAACTGACGGGGAATCCTGCTTCGATCACGTCCACGCCTAACTGCTCCAGTGCCTTTGCCACCTGAATCTTCTCAACGGTATTCAGCTGACATCCGGGCACCTGCTCGCCGTCGCGCAGCGTCGTGTCGAAAATAAACAATCTGTCACTCATAACCAATATCTCTTAATTATTCTCTAAACTCTAAACTCTAAACTCTCAACTCTAAACTCTAAACTACAAAAAAGCCTCTCTGCACCCGGAAGTGAGAAAGGCTCTGTATTTGTATGTCTTATACCTTAATTATATACAACCCATCACTTCCGGCCACGTTTACGCAGTCGAATAATAATCAGGTTGCTAATCAGGTTAAAACTTGTCATTTTTATATTTCTTTTCGTTTTACGGCTGCAAAAGTACGTATTTCTTCTGAAACCACCAAACAATTTGTTACTTTTTTCACAAAAAAGCTACATTATAGCATTTTCTGTCACCCTATAGCCAAAGAATGCACCCCATTTGCGAGGTGCATTCTCTATTTGATGACGTATGTCGCGTAGTGGCGACGGCGTTAGTTGTTGACGCTACCGCCAACAATGTCAAGCAGTTCGTTGGTGATGGCCTGCTGACGCGACTTATTGTACTGAAGGTTCAGCTGGCGCAACAGTTCGTCGGCATTGTCGGTAGCAGTCTGCATGGCCACCATGCGAGCAGCATGCTCGGAGGCTACGCTGTCGAGCAGCGCCGTGTAGAGCATCAGATGGGCCATCTTTGGAATGAGCTTCTCGAGCACGGTGTTCATATCAGGCTCGACGATGAAGTTGTCGTTGAGAGGTGCCACCTCGCCTTCCTTCACCACCTTCTTGCGACGATTCTTCTTCAGATATTCCTGGGCTTTCTTCGTGGCAATGTTCGACGTGAGGTCGCGCTCGTGGTCACGCTCCAGTTCCGTTTCGAGGTCGATGGGCAGGAACTGCTTGTTGGTCAGTATCTGCGAGCCAGCCGACTTGAAGTGGTGGTAGAGAATCTCCACACGGTCGATTTCGCCATCATAGAACTTGCCACCCAGCTCCATCGCAATATCGATGCACGTCTGCACATTGGGATGGTCGATGAGCGAAGCATGGTCGCACTTCACGTCGTAGCCCAACTTGCGAGCCTTCTCAGTCACCTTGCGACCAATGGGCCAGACCTCGACACTACCCTTCCCCAACTCCTGCTCGTAAGCTTCAACCGTGCGTTGCAACAGTTTGATAACGTTGGAGTTAAATCCACCGCAGAGTGACGAGTTACTGGAGAATACGACGAGGGCGACACGTTTGACGGGACGCTCCTGATCGAACACGGTCTGAGCCTCGGCCTCGGCAGCAAGAAACGACTTGAGGATATGCTCGAGCATCGTCTCGTAAGGCAGCATGTTCTGGATGGCCACCTGCGCATGATGCAGCTTCGAGGAAGCCACCATCTTCATGGCAGAGGTAATCTTGCGCGTGCTGTTGACTGAGGCAATGCGCCCTTTGATTTCTTTTAAACTTGGCATAATAATCTCTAATTAGTAATTAGAAATGAGTAATTAGTAATTATGATTTGTCTCAAGACGAAATAACCGATAGTATGGATAATCCATTCTTTAAGTAATCATAATTACTCATTACTAATTACTCATTACTCATTTGTATGTACCAGCGATGTCGGCCATGATGGCCTCAATCTTCTGAGTCGTGGCGTCGTCTATCTTACCTGCTCCCAGTGTTTCAATCACCTCGGGAGCTGCAGAGCGCAACTTGTCGAGGAACTGGGTCTGGCACTCGCGAACCTTGTCGATGGGCACGTCGCGCATCAGACCATGCACACCACAATACAGGATGGCCACCTGCTCGCCGACGGGCATGGGGCTGTACTGCGGCTGAATCAACAGCTGGTTGTTCTTACGTCCGCGGTCGAGCGTCATAGCCGTCACAGCATCCATATCACTGGAGAACTTCGAGAAGGCCTCCAACTCACGATACTGAGCCTGGTCAATCTTTAGCGTACCAGCCACCTTCTTCATGGACTTGATCTGTGCCGAACCACCCACACGGCTCACGGAGATACCGACGTTGATGGCGGGACGGAAGCCCTGGTTGAAGAGGTCGCTCTCGAGGAAGATCTGACCATCGGTAATTGAAATCACGTTCGTGGGGATGTAAGCCGACACGTCGCCTGCCTGTGTCTCAATAATTGGCAGAGCGGTGAGCGAACCACCACCCTTGACATGACCCTTCATGCACTCGGGCAGGTCGTTCATCTGCTCGGCAACCTCCTGCTGTTCGTTCATCTTGGCAGCACGCTCCAACAGACGAGAGTGCAGATAGAACACATCGCCGGGATAGGCCTCACGACCAGAGGGACGACGCAGAATCAGCGATACCTCACGATAGGCCACAGCCTGCTTCGACAGGTCGTCGTAAACGACCAGTGCGGGCAGACCACGGTCGCGGAAGTACTCGCCGATAGCAGCACCGGCAAATGGTGCATAGTACTGCATGGCAGCAGGATCGGCAGCGGTAGCAGCCACCACGATGGTGTATGGCATGGCTCCGTGCTCCTTCAGCGTCTGCACAAGGGTTGCAACGGTAGAGGCCTTTTGTCCGATGGCCACATAAATACAGTATACGGGCTTGCCTGCCTCGTAGAAACTCTTCTGATTGATGATGGTATCAACGGCAATGGCCGTCTTACCCGTCTGGCGGTCACCGATGATGAGCTCACGCTGTCCACGTCCGATGGGGATCATCGAGTCGATAGCCTTCAGACCAGTCTGCAGCGGCTCCTTCACAGGCTGACGGTAGATCACACCAGGGGCCTTGCGGTCCAGAGGCATTTCGAAAGCGTCAGTGAGGTCGATGTCACCCTTGCCGTCGACAGCCTGTCCCAGCGGATTGATGACGCGTCCGAGCATGTTGTCGTTGACACGGATTGAGGCAATGCGCTTGGTGCGCTTCACCACCATGCCTTCCTTGATGCCCGCAGTAGTACCCAGCAGCACGCAGCCGACGTTGTCCTCCTCGAGGTTCATCACGATAGCCATTGTGCCGTTTTCGAACTCCAGCAGTTCGTTGGCCTCTGCATTGCGCAGACCATAGATACGGGCCACACCGTCGCTGACGGTAAGCACGGTACCCACCTCGTCGAACTGTTCAGCATTGGAAATGCCCTTCAGCTGTTCGAGCAGCACCTGACTGACTTCGCTTGGTTTAATTTTATCTGACATTTGTTTTCTTTTGTTTCGTTATTACGTTATCACGTTATGACGTTATAACGCCTATTTCTTCAACGTGTTGAGAATGTTGTTGAGTTTCGACTTGACACTGGCATCCATACGATAGGTGTCGTATTCGAGGATGAAACCGCCGATAATGTCGGGATTCACCTCTGTCTCAAACTCCACAGTACCTTGAGTCTTGCTCTCCACCATCTGTCGCATCTTCAGCTCCGTTTCCGCGGAGACGCGTGCGGCGGTGGTGAGCTTGCCACGGATGACATTCTTCTGCTTGCGGTAAAGCGTGACATACGAGTAGGCCATGAACTGCACCATGTTCTCGCGGTCTTCCTTCAGCACCAGGGCGATGAAACTCTGCGTCAGCTGGCTCGGAGAACCGCCGGCAGCGGTCTCGAGCAGCGTCTGCTTCTTCGACTTTTCGAGCATGGGGTTGTCAATGGTCTGACGAAGCACGGGCACCTCGGTATAGCTCTTCGCCAGCGTCATCATCTCCTGATAGACCTGTTCCTCGAGCTTGGCATCCGTAGCGCTCTTCAGCAGTGCCCTTGCATATCTCGTAGATATTACTCCGATATCCATACGCGTGTACCTTAATTAATTAGCAGTAGCGTCATCCAGCATGCGGTCAATCAAATCCATCTGCGACTTATCGTCACGGAGGTTCTGACGGAGCACCTTCTCGGCAATGTCAACACTGAGGGTAGCCACCTGCTGACGGATATCAGCAATAGCGGCCTTCTTCTCCTGTTCGATGGCGACTTTCGCTTCATCCAACAGACGGGCACCCTCAGCCCTTGCCTTCTGCTGAGCCTGCTCGACGATAGCGTCGCGCGACTCGGCGGCCTCCTTCAGTATCTGAGCCTGTTTCTCGCGTGCCTCCTGCAAGATGGATTCACCTTCCTGCTGGATATTAGCCAGTCGTTCCTCGGCCTCGTGAGCCTTGCGCAGACTTTCGTCGATGTATTTGTTTCGCTCGTCAACCATGTTGAGGATGGCAGGGAAACCATACTTGGCAAGTATTACGAAGACCACCAGGAACGCCAGTAGCATCC
>JAEEGG010017980.1_pt1 | contig 14459 bp, 7 predicted proteins | sample 9134161 | NCBI WGS metagenome assembly JAEEGG01 (sample SAMN16246543, study PRJNA631951) | gut metagenome | biome: gut microbiome; feature: rumen; material: CR-attached | host: Bos | place: Iran: Karaj | collected 2018-10
CATGAAGGCGGACTACGCGGCGATGCGCAACATGATCTACGGCGAGTACCCGTCGTTTGACGAAATCCTCTCGACGATAAAGAAGCTTGAGTCGGAAATCAACTCATGCGTTTGAGGTAGTGGACGCACAATCATCTATTATACGCCAGATACTGCCGCTGCCGGTGAACCGCGAGAGAGTCGGGTTTCATTGCTGACCGATCCAATAAAGTTGACATGTCTTTTGCGCATGCGCTATTTAGGATTTGATAAAATTGCGGCAGTCACATGGGAATTCGTTGTTGCACAACATCGGAGCCCTCTTGTAGAAACACAAATGGAGATAAGCCAACCATGAAAAATGCGAACAGCATCGTCTTGTATGTCTGCGTGGTGGCTACTGTCGTTTCGGCGGTCTCGTGCGTCCATGGAAAATCCGAAGGAGTGGCACTTAATGTCCTCGACTTCGGCGCGAAGGGCGACGGCGCGACAAAGGATACGGTGGCAATCCAGCGGGCGGTCGACACCGCGAACGCGGCTGGGGGCGGTGAGGTGCTTTTGCCGAAAGGCGTCTATATCTGCGGATCCTTGTTTCTGAAAAGTGGGGTCGACTTCCACCTTGCGGAAGGCGCAGTGTTGAAGGGGAGCCCCGACCCCGCCGACTACAATGCGCTGGACATTGCGTCGCAGAACTGGGGGCGGCTTGGCGAGGGCGACAATATCAGCGGAGGGCATCTCCTTCTCTGCGTGGAGCAGGAGAACGTGACGCTGCGCGGGCCGGGCAAGATAGATGGAAATGTCGGAGCGTTCCTCAAGATGCCGGACGGCTCGCATCCTCCGACAAAGTTCCAGATTCCGTGGCGGCCTGCCCAGATGGTGTGGTTCGTAGAGTCACGGAACATCGCGATTCACGACATCGAGATTGCCGATGCGCCGTACTGGAGTTGCTTTATCTATGGCTGCGAGGACGTGTCCGTCGAGCGAGCAAACATCCATACTGTCCGCGAGCCACACACCTACAACGGCGACGGACTCGACATCGACTCATCGCGCCGTGTGCACGTGACAGATTGCAAGATATCGGCTGCGGACGATGCCATTACGCTTCGCGCTGCTGGCCAGGGCCATCTGAAGAACGACGGGCCTTGCGCCGACGTAACGGTATCCAACTGCACGTTCTCGTCTGATTGCAACGCTATACGACTTGGCGTTGGCAACGGCGCGATACGCGACTGCTCGTTCCGCGATATCAAGATTGAGAAAACGCGTTGTGCGGTGAACGCGGTTGGGGCATGGTCACGTCCAGAGCATGGCGTGGATATTTCACGCATATCCTTCGAGAACATGGAGGTCGATGCAAAGAGCTTTTGCAAGTTCTATTACAAGTTCGCGACGCATAGTGTATTTGACAGCATCTCTTTCCTTCGCATACGAGGGAAGGTGCGCGAAGCGTCCATCTTCGATGACACGGCGGCGCGACCGTTCAAGAATCTTCGCTTCGAGGATGTGGTGCTTGATGGTGAGACTAGCCCGCGCATCGCCATCTCATCTTCAATTTTGAAGCAACGGTAAACCATTTATGGGCAAAGGCATGTAAACACGAAGAAAGGAAATCCACGCCATGACAAGTGCAGTTCTAAGTGGAAAACCGAATGCAAGAAAAACGTGCATTCGGTTTGATGATGGGGATGCCGCATCGGCAAAGCTGAGGCGTGGGTCTCCACTTTGCAAGGTTGTCAATAACAAAAACAGTAATATCCGTATGGCTGCAAAGGTGAGCACGCATTGTCCGGTCGCTATGATTGGGGCATTGGCAATGTTTGCGCCTTTGGTGGTCTCTGCAGACTCGTATTCGCTTGCTACGGGTGATTCTGCTTCGTTTACAGATGCTGACACACATACATACGACTCGGTCGCGGTAGCGGGCGATCTCTCGATTGGCTCCAACACGAAGTTCATTTCAACGGGTGCGGTATCCCTTTCAGGCGGAACAGTGACGATAGACGGCAGTTCCTCGGTGTTCGGTAAGAACCAGTCGGATAGTTCGATTACCGTCACGTACAGCCCCGCTGCCGACGGCTCGTACACGAAGGTGACCGTCCAGAACGGACAACTTGGTGCGATCACGATTGATGGTATGAGTGGCTCGTTCTACAACTTCTCCGGCAAGGATTTGACGATTGCAGCTGAGAACGCCGCATCGAACGCCAAGTATCCAGACGGCATGATTCCTTTCCTTGAACTCAAGGGCGCTTCGGCGAACTTCCACCAGGTACAGAACAACTCGTCACTGACGGGCCTCGTCACAGTGGTGGGTAGTGCCATTAGTCACTTTGGACATCTCCAGTCCTGGCTGAACGGTTCGAGTTTCTTCAAGAATGGCAGCTTCCGCCTGAACGTAGAAAGCGGCGCGACCCTCCGCTTCAATGCTAAGAGCAACAGGGTGTCCTACAACGCGGCTGGATGCGGCGTACATGTTGTTGGCGCTGGCAATCTGCAGTTCTTGGATGACTATCAATCTGGAACGGACACAACCAAATTGCGCTTTCGTCGCGGCGCTGCCCTTGATGTCGAGGGGGTGGTTTCATTCGATGGTACGGGGGCAAGTTCGACGGGCTGGTTCTGCTTTGACCACGACGATGTGTTTGGACATAACGTTGGCACGGTTCAAACGGGCGGCATCAACAACGGGAAAGTTGTGCTTGAGGTGACGAACGGCGTTGCCGTGACGGTGCATGACTTTGCAGCAAACCGAGAGAAGGATTCGCTTGTGGGCGCTGGAACAATTCGAATCGACGCTTCTGCCGCCGCGCGTTCGTTTGCGGCAAACATTCCTGCGACATACGGTAGCGGCACGGTCAATGCTATCGGTGTCGCCAAGTTCGGTGCGAACGAGGCCGTTCTCGCCGTCACCAATCTCCCGATGTTGAAGATCGAGTCGGGCGCGGTGCGCATCACGAACGATTGTTTTGTTGCTATCCTGTCTGGCGCGGCGGGCGCGACTATCATCGCCGACGGTTGCACGGTGACGCTCGGCAGCGGTACGGTTTCGGCAGATGGATTGTCATTCGAGACAAGAAACGGCGGCGAATTCGCCGTCGGCGCCGATGCTGGACGGACGACAGTTTATGGCCCAGGCGCAATAGGTTCGGCCATCCACGCTATTTCGGGCGATCTTGTTTTCTCGGCGTTTGGAATTACGCAGAAGTACCTGCGATGGACATTCCGCAAGACAAAGACGAGCCCCAACTCGGTATGGATTGACCGCCTATGGATATTTGACACGGACGGCAATCTTGCGACACCATCCATGACAAGGGCTTCCGATAATGCGACCACGCTTTCCGCGGGACAGGCCTGCTGGGTTTACAGTTCCGCGACAAACATCGCTCTTGACCCGAGCGCGGTCCCAAGCTATCAGGGTGCTGACAGGCTTGCTACATACGTCCTTGGCGGTAAGCTGAGCAACTATAACAACTATTTTAAGTGCAGCTCTCCCGTTGTCGATCCCGAGGACGCCGACTCTTGGCTTGGAATCGAAATGCGCCTTGCTGACGACGTGAAGAATCTAACTGGCTACAACATGATGGCTCCGAGCAAAGAGCACTATCCCACATCGTGGACCGTAGAGTCATCGGACGATGGAGAGACCTGGACTGTCTTAGACACGCATGACGACTATGTGATCAACCCCTACAGTCAATACGAGACGTATGCATGGTATGACGGTGTTTACCAAGTGGCAACCGTCAACGAACACTTCAAGTTCAGCGGCTACAAGAGCGATGGACTTTCGGCGGATGCGTCAGAGGCCGTGTCGCTCCAAGTCGATACTGGCGCGACAGTCGATCTTACAGCGTATACCGTTGCGCCGCAGAAGATTGGCGGCATATCTTACGATGTGGCGCTTGGCGGCGGTGTTATTCGCGGCGGTGCGCTGATTGCAGGGGGGCGTATTGATCTCGCGAATTTCGACGCTGCGAACCCTGCGCCACTGTCTCTTGAGCTGGACGGGACGATTGACATCGCGAATCTTTCGTCGTGGCGAGTGTTTGTGGATGGTGTCGAACGTACGAAATACGTTCCAAAGTACCATCCATCTACAAAGGAGATATCGCTTATTGCAAGTGGGCTTATAATCGTTGTAAAGTAAGATATAACGAGGTCGGGCATGAGAAGATCCTTAGCTTTTGTTGCACTCTTTGCCGCCGCAATGGAGTGCCTTGCTGGAGACGAGCCGGCGAATCTATTCCCGAATCCGTCTTTCGAGGAATGGAACGAGGACGGAACTCCGGCGACAGGGATTGGGACATGGTCAGCAACGCTAGCGGACGAATTTGGGAAGCCGCGCTTCACGCATATCGGCGCATCGGACGCCGCAGCGCATTCGGGACGATACTCTCTTCACATGCAGGACGAAAGAGGCGGACAATACGATGACATCTACAAATTTACGCTTCCGAAGCAATTGGTCGCGTCCTTCCGTGGCAAGGGGTTGAAGTTCTCCGCATGGGTACAACTTGTCGGCAAGGGCGCCGAGGCGGAAGTCGGCATCGGCGCCATCAGCAAGGGTCGCGAGTCAGGAAGAGTTTCGGCAGTTGCCGACTTTCCGCGAAATGTCAAGGCGACCGACGGTTTCGAACGCCTGTGCTGCTACCTCAAGGTGCCGGAGGACGCGCAGACTTTGGCCCTGACATTTCGCTCGGCAAACGGTTTCTACTCGGTGGGTGAGGCATATTTCGACGACTGTGAATTGATCGTCATACCTCGCGAGGACGTGCCGGAGACGGATGCCGAACGCGAGCGGCGTCTCCGCACGCCTTTTGTCCCGAACCGAGAGGCGATGGCGTGGGCGGAGAAATGGACTCGCCCAATGTCCTTTGCCGACGACGGATTCGAGCGCCCTGCCATTTGCGGCGGAAACCTCGTGAATGCCGATGGCTCGTTTTTCCATCCGATCGGGGTGTGGATCAACCCGGTCTCCGACGATTGGAGTAAAAAGGCCGTCACGAAGCACGGCATCACCCACCCGGCATACACGATGCCGCCTGGGAAAGCGGTCTTCGGCATCGTCGGCTGCAATGCCGCGCAGATCAGTGGTGCCCCGAACACGCTCGCGGCAGCCTCGCAAGGCTATGTCAAGGACGTGAAAGCCGCCAAGCGACGAACAGATGCCATCCGCGAATATTGGCGTGGTTTCGGCGACACATGGATGGTCGTAGATTTCGCCTTCGGACATGAACCTGCAATCAAGGCGCAGAACATGGATCTCTACGAGCGCATGGACCAGAAATGCAAAGCGTGGCACTGGTTCGTGCCGTTCTGTCCAGAATGCGAGGAGGGCAAGGACTATTATCGCGCATACTTTGGAACGGGTGTCAAGTTTGCGCTTGATGCGGGTCTGAACGTAGGTCTCTGGGAACTCTTCAATGAATCCGTTTACGGGTGCGAATGCAAGTGCAACAAGCGAGGTTTCGCATCCCAAGCCGAGGCGCAATACGGCACCATCGGGGCCGCCAACGCAGCTTGGGGTACAGACTTCGTGGACTTCAACGAGCTGGGGCGAATTGCCGATTACGGGCAGTTTAAGGGTCTATGGAGTGAGTGGTGCGCCTTTCTCTCTACGCGCTATGCCAAGGTGCTGGCGGAATGGCGCGACTACATCCGCACGATAGACAAGAGACCGAATGTCTATTTTACAGAACAACTCGCCGGATTCAATATCTGGAACGGGATGATGGACTACCGTAAGATAGCAGGGGTGCTGGATGCCTTGACACTGGAGGGCGGCTGGGGCTACGGCGGAGGGACGGACAACTTCAAGGCAAAAGACGAGATGGAGGCTGTCGTGTTCTCCGGATCCGGGCACTGGTATGTCCTTGATTTTTTCCAAGCCATCACGCGAGGGCGCAAGCCTGTTTTCAACGACGAGCACAACTGTGCCCGCTACGAGGACGGGAAGCGAGTCTCGTCGCGCGCCTCGGACTATGTGACCTCGATGTGGCTTGAGTTCTTCCACGGTATCGCAGGGTCCCACATCTACATTTGGGAGAAGCGCGCACAGGAATGGACGACATTTGAGGAGGCAAAGGCCAACGTCCTGTCGCCATCCTACAAATCACAGGCCATGCTGAACCCCTACAACTGGCCTACTGGCGATCTGGATGCCTTTTGGCGTTTTCGCCGGGAACTTGCCAGGTACCAAGGTCGGATTTCCGAATTTCCGCGCACGCCGACCCCGCGTGTGGCCATCTACCACTCGCAGACAACAGCGGCGATGGCACCGAAGTTCGGACGTCCGATAAAGACGCCGATGTCGTGTGCTTACGCGGCGGTTTTGCACGCCCTTTATCCAGTCACGTTCACCTTTGACGACGAACTGACGGAGGGGCGGTTGCCGTCGGAAGTCGAGGCGATTGTCGTTCCCGCAGCCGACTTCGAGGCGGAGGCTGTTCGTGTGGCACTGGAAGCCTTTATGGCACGCGGTGGCGTGGTCGTCGCTGATCGCCGGGCATTCTCCTTTGATGAGCATGGCCGCAAGGCGAAGGGACAGCTGGCAGGGGCCATCTTCTACGATGCGGGGCCGACCAATGCCACGCCGATTCTGGCAGCACTAGAGGCAGCCGGCATTAAGAAAACTGCCGAACTTGTCCCCATTGACGGCTTGGGCGACATCGCGGGCGCGGATGTGCAGGTCATCGACCGTGGAGATTTCAAGCTCGTCCTCGTAGTGAACCTCATTGCTGGCGGCGCAGAACGCCGGGTGCGCCTCGCCCTGCCGGTAGCGGAGGAAGGACGCTGGATAGTGACGGATGCCGTGACGGACGCATCTCTCTCCGCACCACATGGTGGTGAAATATGGACCTCTGGCGATATTCGGAAGGGCATTGAGTTTCAGCTCCCCTACCAGGAACGGGTGCTGATCGCAATAAGGGATGCAAAAGGGATGCGGACACTGAATGCTATCGCGGGCGTTTGTGAGTGATGTCGGATGAGTGTACTGCATAAACTATCAAATATTAGGCAAGGAATGAAAATTCGAATAATGATGTTAATTTTAGCCGCTGCGCTATTCTCGTTTTGTGCAGCCGCGGCGGAACCGTTGGTCCGTGGTGACGGAATGATTCCGTTTGTTGCTGTTTCTGGCAATCCTTCAGAGTCCGATGTGCGAGAGAAAGTGGCGTCCATCCAAGCTCAGGGGATGGACTCCTTCCTTGTGTACGCACGGAGTGGACTTGAGCTCGAGTACATGGGGGAAGAGTGGTTGGCGGTGTGCGAATGGTTTTGCGACGAGGCCGAGAAGCGTGGCTTGAAGGTTTGGTTGTACGATGAATACAACTGGCCGAGCGGTACGTGCAAAGGTCGTGTGCCAGGCGAGAACGATGCATGGCGTTACGCCGAATACGGAGTGTATCGCAATCAGAACGGAACATATCGTTGGACATCCGCGCTTGCACCTGCCGGTTGGGTCAATGTCTGCGAACCAGCAGCTGTGAAACGCTTTATCGAGTTGACTCACGATGTCTATGCGCGGCGTCTTGCCAGATGGTTTGGCAACAAGACGGTTCTTGGAATCTTCACTGACGAACCTGGACATCCAACGGATGTCACCTTCCCAGATGGCAAACCCATTGTCACGTTTCGGAAGTACTCAGGATTGGAGGGTGAATACTTGGCAGTGACCGGACGTGAGCTGAAAGACGATGTGGAGAAATGGCTGGATACCAAGGAAGGAGATGTGTGGACTGTTTACCTCGATTTGATGGGAAAACGGTTCCGCGCGGCTTACTTTGATCAGCTACGCGATTGGTGCGATGCGCATGGAGTCTTTCTGACGGGGCACATGATCTCGGAGAACGAAATCTACGGCTCAGCTAGGTGCAACGGCAATCCGATTCAGTGTCTTCGTGGTGAGTCGCTGCCGGGCATGGACGAGATCTTCTCTGCCTATGGTGTGGACTCTGGCCCGGCAATTGAATGGGTGACATACAATCTTGCTCGACAGGCGGTGCTACATCGAGGGAACGGCGGGCTTGCCGAACTCTTTGCGTGTGGACCCGCGAACCATGTGCCGGCCACTTTGCGGTTTGGAATGTGGATGTGCGCCTTCCATGGCATTGACCGCTATATCACTTGCATGGATGTGATGGACGAGAGGGGGCTTATCGAGAAGCACGGGTATCTCTCTCCAACGGGACCGATTCATCCTTGGTATGAAAGTCATGCACGTGTGCTTGCGGACGAAGCTCGTGTCGCTGCTGAATGGGCGAAGAAAACTGTCGCAGAACGCGAGGTGGCTGTGCGCTACCCCAATCGACTTGCGTCGCAGCTGGCCATTGCTGGACGAACGAAGGAGACTCCTGGGCCAAACCTCTACGGACTGATTCAGCGGCTAGAGCGTAACCAGTTTGCAGTCCGTCTCGTGGACGAAGACGAGGCAACTAATCTTCCGCTTGTTTTCGCCTGTCGTGCAGATGGTCATTATGAAGAAGAGCGCACAGGTCGGGCGGGATTGACTGTAGCAGAGGCGCTGGCGCTTTGCTGCGAACGGATGCCGTCGTCGTTTTCTGTTCTGGAGTTGGATGGATCCGTTGCCACAGATGTCGCTCTGCGCACTTTTTCAGACGGTTCGTCGGCGGCAATCAACCTGCGAGCGTTTTCTGATCGTACATTGGTTGCGGCAAGGGGGAAGGACAGGGCCAAGTTCTGGTTGCCCGCTCGCGGAATCGCCCTGTTCGCCGTGGGCGCACTCCGGGATGCTGTGGCAGCTCCCTCGGCGACAACTTCCCTTGCGGATGTCGACTGGTCTCTCTCTCTAAGCGCGCCTAACATTCATCGGGTGAATTTCGATGAGCAGAAGAATGGAATTGTCAGGGTTGCAGCCCCGTTGGAGGATGTTCGCGTTGTTACTCGCAACTGCGCAATGAGCTATGCGGTAACTGCTTCTGGGCGTCCGATCGGACTCAACGAGCAGCCTGCGAAAGGCGACACCGTGATTCGCCATGTCGCCGAACCCTATGCTTTTGATATGGACGGTGTAAAAGTTGTTTCGCCAGAGCCGTGCAACACCCTGCGCCCATGCTACAATCCTCTTTACTCCCAGACGGTTCCGATGGGCTTCGCTGAGGGTGAGCATCGGTTCACGATATCGTCTGGAGAGGCGGACAACAACTTCTTCCTTCCTGCACTTTTCCTGACAGGGAGCTTTGCTGTGTTGAACGGTGCGGTAATGCCGCTTTCGCAAGGCAAGGTGAAGCTCGGGTCGCTTGAGGCATATGGGCTGGGCGATTTTACTGGCACTGCCACATGGTCTGCTGAAGTGATTGCCCCGAAAGCGGCTCGAGCGCGGTTGCGCATTGCAACAGGCGGACGGGTTGCACATGTGAAATTCGCTGGCAGAGATCTAGGCGTTCGGGCTTGGGCTCCATTTGAGTGGGATGTTCCAGTTGATCTTGCGGGAAAGAAGGGGCTGCTTGAAATTGCCGTAAGTACATCGGTCCAGCCGATGCTTGGCAAGCCAGACGGTGGCAAGTGGGATATGCGTTTCTGGTTGGCGGTCAGTGGCCCTGATGGGCCTTGCGGATTACTTTCTGCAGACTGGCTGGAATACGCAAAATAGTATAGGATAACACGGAAAGGAGAAGCTATGAGAAGGGCATTGGTTGTAGTAGTCGCGCTGGCGGCGGGAGCGGCGCTTGCGGACGAGGCGTTCCAACCGTGCGTGGTGCGCGGCAAGACGCAGCCCGGCGCGTGGGTGGTGTCGAACTGCGGGCAGATTGCGCAGGCGGACGAGAAGGGTCGCTACGAAATCACGCTTCCCGTGCAGGGCGTATACTGCCTCAAGTCGATGGCCGACGGATTCGAGGAGGTGTACCGTCCGTGGCTGGAAGTCCCCGCGAAAGGCGACGTCGACTTCGTCATGTGGTCGCGTCCAGATCCCGCGCGCCGCGTCGTGCACGGCGATCTCGGGCATCCCGCGCAGCTTGTCGTCACCGATTCGGGAAACCTGATCCGGGGCTTCGACATAGCCGGCGTGCAGGTCGGGAGCATGAAGACCGCGAAGGGCGTCTGGCACGAGCGCAACCGGCACTTCTGGACGCTCGGCGAATACTGCTTTACGGCGACGGGCGAGGTGAAGGTCGTCGAGATGCGCGACTTCCCCGAGCTGCGCGAGCGCGGATGGTACAAGGGCGACTTCCACGCGCACATCATCCACGGCGAGGACTTCTACAAGGCCAACCTCCAGCAGATGGACTTCATCTGCCGCGCCCAGCGGTACGACTGGATCTATCTCGCCGGACGCCATTCAAACGACAGCTATCCCGTCGACTTCAACGCCCTCGCGGAATACCTCTCGGACAGCAAGCTGTTCCTTCGCGTCAACAACGAGTTTCCAAAGAACATCTACGGGCATTTCGGAAGCGTCAACTGTCCGCCGCGCACGCCGAAGGATTTCGGTCACGGCTACAGGGAGGACAAGGTCACAAACCTCGAGCTCGCGGAGAAGACGATCTACGCGCGCGGCGGACTCGCCGTGCCGGTGCACCCGATCTACGGCGACGTGGTTCGGACCGATTCCAAAAATGGACGCAAGATGTACGGCATGATCAACAACGAACTGATGATGTGGCTCCTCTGCCGTCCGGACATGGTGCCGGTCGTGGACTTCTTCTATTTCCCCGAAGACCGCGCGGAGAAGTTTTGGTACCGTCTTCTGAACAAGGGCTATACGCTCGCGTGCTCCGGTTCGAGCGACGCCTCGTTTGATGTCGGCCGGACGCCCGGCTCGTCGCATGCGACGTTTGCGAAACTCGACAAGATCGACGGCCCCTCCATCGTGGAGGCGTTCCGCGCCGGACGGACGATGGTCTCCTACGAAGGCAACGCGGTCCTTTTCGACGTCGACGGGCATGCGAGCGGCGACAATCTCCTGCCTGGCGAGGGAAAGCACCGCATGAAGGTCGACGCCTACGCGGAGCCCAGCAAGCGTTTCATTGCGCGAGTCGTCCGCAACGGCGAAGCCTTCGCCGAAAGGGAGTTCGTCGCGCCAGCGGACGGGAAGTTCTCATTCTACGTCGAGTTTGCCGAGAAGGAGAACGCCTGGTATGTCGCCACTTTGCGCTCGGTCCGCAAGGACGGGAAGACTTCGATTGTTTCCGCCGCTTCGCCAATATATTTCCGCGGACCCGACTTCAAGCCGCCGGAGGTTGTTCCTCTGCCGTTGCCGCTTCCGCAGAACATCAAGGAGCGTCTTCTCTATCTGACGCCTGAGGAAGTCGATACCGACGCATGGTACGACGAACTCAAGCAACTGCTAAAGGAATCCGCAAGATGAGAAAATACAGAGTAGTGTCGGGAATCGCTTCAATTGCAGTCTCAGTTGCCGTCTCCACTGCTCTCGCAGACATTGAGCTTGTTTCTCCTTCGCAAGACTGCGTTGTCCCGCTTGTGCCAGACATGCAGAAGAAAGTAATGTCTATTGAGACTCTCGCTGATCGTATACACTTGTTTCGTGACGATAGAAATGGGGATAAAGTAATCCGGCATGACAAACTATGGAGAAAGGCAAGCCCGCTGGTCTTGAGGTGGACGACAACCGGATGCGAGACGGGTCCCTGGAAGATAGAGATTGGTAAGTCGCCTGATCTTTTTGACGCGAGAATCTGGTATGCCAGGACAGACAAGGTTGACGCTGTTACAGGTCGAGAAATCGGCAAGAAGGATGGGGCGGGAGAAGTGTCTTTTACTGTTCCCATGGCCAACCTCGAAATAGGCGAAAAATACTTTTGGCGCGTCACGGCGCGCGGACGTTGTGGTTTTGATTGCGGAATTCGCCATGGGTGTAGTGAGAGTAAAGTCTTAGTTCGTTCGCGAATTGCCTCGTTTTTTACTGAGGATGTTGCACCTCGGTGGATTGCGATAGAGGGAAGGGTTGCAAATATCCGAGATATTGGTGGTTGGCGAACTTTAGATGGGCGACGAGTAAGACAAGGAATGGCCTTTCGAGGTCAAGGGCTAAACGATAATAGCGTGACGGGCGAGTCTCCTGGAAGAAACAGACTCATGCTGGAGGATATCAAATATCTGACGAGCACACTCAGTGTTCGAACAGACCTTGACTTACGAAGCGATGGGGAGACAGCTAATATGAACGAGTCTCCGCTTGGCGCAAATGTAAAGTACATAAAAAATCCATCGGAATGTTATGGTGCCATTTTTACTGACAAGGGCAAGAAGGCCATGGCAGAAAATTTTAGGCTTTTTTGCGACAGAAAGAACTATCCAATTTATTTTCATTGTATTGGTGGTGCGGACAGGACAGGGTCTCTTGCATATGTGTTGCTTAGTGTCTTGGGCGTTGCTCGCCATGATGTTGAGACTGATTGGGAATCTACTTTCTATCCAAACATCCCGGATGACGTACATGACGACCCGAAGTACTGGTGCCGCGAGTCGCATTTCAACCAGGGATTCGGGAAGTATGGCGGCGAGAATGACACATGGAACCGACGAGTTGAACTATATCTTCTCGATTGTGGCGTCACAAAAGACGAGATTGACTGCTTTCGCTCGATAATGTTAACTGTAGAATAAATGATGGTATTAAACAAGGGATCATGATGAAAAATACTATTTCTATTACTTTCACTTTGTCAGTCGTTTCGTTGGCGGCTTTTGCAGACATACGTACGGTGGAGATGGAGCCGGGCGAGAATTGGTGGGGTGCTGCGAACTTCTTCGGCACGAGCATGCCTTTCACGGCGAAGACGGATTTGAAAATCGACCTTCGTCGGCGCAACTACTCAAACCAGTGTGCGTCGATGCTTATTTCCGACAGGGGACGCGTGATCTGGGCGGATGAACAGTCCGAGATTGTCGTCAAAGGCGGGGTGATCACGATGGACGCGGACTCGCCAGTCATTGTTGAGATGGCCAGTGAACGGACGCTTGCGGGTGCGTACCGTTACGCGATGCGTCGCTGGTTCCCGCCGTCGGGTCGCGCTCCCGATGCGCGGTTCTTCACCTCTCCCCAGCTCAACACGTGGATTGAACTTACATACCACCAGAACCAGAAGGACATTCTTGAATACGCGCGGTCGATGGTCGCGCACGGCATCTCGCCCGGCGTCATCATGATCGACGACACGTGGCAGACGGGATATGGTGTATGGAAGTTCGACGCAGACCGCTTCCCCGATCCGAAGGGAATGGTCGACGAACTTCACCGGATGGGATTTAAGGTCATGCTGTGGATGTGTCCCTATGTCGGCATGGACACACCGGCGTTTCGGCGGATCGCGTGGGGACAGAATCCGGACGACGTTCGCGGATATCCGACTAGGGGTGGCTTCCTCACCGATGTTAGCAAAGCCGTTCCCGGCGAAGGGGAGTATAGCTTCAAGGAGAAGCCCAAGGCGTGCGGTTGGTGGAACGGTTACTCTGCATTTCTCGACTTCTCGCATCCGAACGCGAACGCTTGGTTCGCGGAGACGTTGGATGGACTTGTGAAGGACTTTGGCGTGGACGGCTTCAAGCTTGACGGCGCAGACCTCGGCGCATACGACCTCAGCGACCGCCGTGCGTTCGATCCAAAGGCCACAAGCGGCTCATTGAACAATGGATACTGCGCCTACGCGCTCAAGTATTCGTTTAGCGAAATCAGGAACACATGGCGCATGCAGCAGGCTCCCGTCGTTGTGCGGCTCCATGACAAGAAGCATGAATGGAGTGCGCTCGACAGGATTGTCGCGGATATGATCGGCGCAGGGCTCCTCGGGCAGCCGTTTATCTGTCCCGACATGGTTGGCGGTGGCGACTGGATCGCGTTCATACCGGGCTCGCCGTTCGAGCAGGAGCTCTTCATTCGCTCCGCGCAGATTCACGCCCTTTGTCCGATGATGCAAATCTCCGCCTCGCCTTGGCGCGTGCTCGATGCGGAGCACCAGGCGATTTTCTCCAAGACGCTTGCCTTGCGTCAGAAGTTTGCGCCGCGCATCGCCGCTCTTGCAGAAAAGGCCGGGAAGGACGGAGAGCCGATTCTGCGCAATCTCGAATACAATTATCCCGGTATGGGTTATGCCGGAATCATCGACGAGTTCATGATGGGTGACGAACTGCTTGTCGCGCCCGTGTTGAAGAAAGGCGCGACATCACGCAAGGTCGTCATCCCGCCCGGAAAATGGAAGGCAGACGATGGCCAGGTCTACGACGGCCCCGCGACAATCGAGGTCGCAGCACCGCTTTCACGCCTGCCGTATTTCGTGAAGCATTCATTTGTCGCCAATTCACACTTTTCATTCATTCCACATGGACCGCCGAATTTTTGGTATAATATCCCGTATAATGAATCTTTTGAAATATATTATCGGAACGAAGAACGACCGCGAGCTCAAGAAGCTCTGGCCGATCGTGCGCGAAATCAACCGTATCGAGGCGGAATATCAGTCGAAAAACCTCAAGGATGAGGATTTTCCGCGAAT
>JAEEGG010017987.1_pt1 | contig 14457 bp, 15 predicted proteins | sample 9134161 | NCBI WGS metagenome assembly JAEEGG01 (sample SAMN16246543, study PRJNA631951) | gut metagenome | biome: gut microbiome; feature: rumen; material: CR-attached | host: Bos | place: Iran: Karaj | collected 2018-10
TGTCCTCAAACAGCGAGTTCGCCCATGCCGGACCCTGACCCTTGTCGTTCTTGCAGTACGGCGCCGTCGGCGCGGAACCGCCGTAGATGGAGGTACAGCCGGTCGCGTTCGCAATGATCATGCGATCGCCGAACAGCTGGGTAAGGAGCTTGATGTACGGGGTCTCGCCGCAGCCTGCGCATGCGCCCGAGAATTCGAACAGCGGACGGAGGAACTGGCTGCCCTTGACCGTCTTGCGGTTGACATTCAGCTGCTTGTCGGGCAGGTTGATCGCATACTCCCAGTTCTTCTCTTCCTTGGCAACGCTCTTCTCGAGCGGCTCGAACGTCAGCGCCTTGACCTTTGCCGGGCAGACGTCGATGCAGTTGCCGCAGCCGGTGCAATCCAACGGGCTGATCTGCATGCGGTAGGTCATGCCGGGCATGTCCTTACCGGCGGGCTTCGTCACAAAGCCCTCGGGCTTATTGGCCTCTTCCTGTTCGTTCAGAACGAACGGACGGATGCAGGCGTGCGGGCAGACCAGCGAGCAGCGTCCGCACTGGATGCAGTTTTCGGGGATCCATGCGGGGACGTCGACCGCGATGCCGCGCTTCTCATAGCGGGTCGTGCCGGTCGGGACCGTGCCGTCCGGAGTCATCTTGGAAACCGGCAGATCGTCGCCCTTCTGCTCGAGGATCGGCTTGATGAACTCGAGGAAGTACGGATCGTCCGTGACCGCGATGGGCTTTGCGCCTTCGGTCGTGGTCGCCCAGGATTCCGGATAGTGGATCTCTTCGACCGCGTCCATGCCGGCGTCGATCGCGGCGTAGTTCTTCGCGACGACCGCGTCGCCCTTCTTGGCGTAGGACTTCTTGGCGGCTGCCTTCATGTATTCAAGCGCTTCCTCCGCCGGAATGACCTTCGCGAGCTTGAAGAACGCAGACTGCATGATGGTGTTGATGCGGCCGCCCATGCCGACTTCGCGCGCGAGCTTGATCGCGTCGATGTTGTAGAACTTGAGATGGTTCTTTGCGATCGCGTTCTTCATGGACGCGGGCAGCTCCTTCTCCATCTCCTCAAGGGTCCACGGCGAGTTCAGCAGGAACGTGCCGCCTTCCTTGATGCCCTCTGCCACCGCGTAGCGGGTGACGTAGGACGGGTTGTGGCATGCCGCAAAGTCCGCCTGGTCGATGAGGTACGGGCTCTGGATCGGCGTCTTGCCGAAGCGCAGGTGGGATACCGTGAAGCCGCCGGACTTCTTGGAGTCGTAGGCGAAGTAGCCCTGTGCGTACATGTCGGTGTGGTCGCCGATGATCTTGATGCTGTTCTTGTTCGCGCCGACCGTACCGTCGGAGCCGAGACCGAAGAACTTGCACGCGATCGTGCCTTCCGGCGCGGCGTTCACGAGCGGACCCATCTCAAGGCTCGTAAAGCTCACGTCGTCGACGATGCCGACCGTGAAGTGATTCTTGGGCTCGTCCGCGTCAAGGTTGTCATAGACCGCCTTGACCATGGTGGGCGTGAACTCCTTGCTGCCGAGACCGTAGCGTCCGCCGACGACCTTGATGCCGCAGCGTCCCGCTTCACGGAGCGCAGTCATGACGTCCTCATACAGCGGTTCGCCAAGGGAGCCGGGCTCCTTCGTGCGGTCGAGGACCGCGATCTTCTTGCAGGTTGCCGGGATCGCTTCGAGGAACTTGTCCGCCGCGAACGGACGATACAGACGGACCTTGATGAGACCGAGCTTCTCGCCCTTGCCGTTCAGGTAGTTGATGGTTTCTTCCGCAACGTCTGCGCCGGAGCCCATGACGATGACGACCTTCTCCGCGTCGGGCGCGCCGACGTAGTCGAACAGATGATAGTGACGGCCGGTGATCTTGCCGACTTCGTCCATGTAATGCTCGACGATCTCGGGGATCTTGGTGTAGTAGTTGTTCGCCGCTTCACGATTCTGGAAGTAGATGTCCGGGTTCTGCGCCGTACCGCCGAGGTGCGGGTGATCCGGGTTCATCGCACGCGCACGGAACGCCGCGACCGCGTCGCGATCGAGGAGCTTATCCATGTCGGCATAGTCGATCATCTCGATCTTCTGGACTTCATGGGACGTACGGAAGCCGTCGAAGAAGTGGCAGAACGGGATGGACGACTTGATCGCGGAAAGATGCGCAACCAGCGCGAGGTCCATAACCTCCTGAACGGAAGCGGACGCGAGGAACGCGAAGCCCGTCTGACGGCATGCCATCACGTCGCTGTGATCGCCGAAGATGGAGAGCGCGTGTGCCGCGAGCGCACGGGCGGATACATGGAACACGCCGGGAAGCAGCTCGCCGCTGATCTTGTACATGTTGGGGATCATCAAAAGAAGACCCTGCGACGCCGTAAAGGTCGTCGTGAGCGCGCCGGCCTTCAAAGAGCCGTGCACTGCGCCTGCCGCGCCCGCTTCGGACTGCATTTCCGCGATGCGGACCTTCTGTCCGAACAGGTTCAGGCGGCCGTTAGCTGCCCACTCGTCTGCGACTTCCGCCATCGGAGAGGACGGCGTGATCGGATAAATTGCGGCAACGTCGGAAAATGCGTACGCTACATGCGCAGCAGCGGTATTGCCGTCGATCGTCATGGTTTTTGCCATTCTGTTTCCTCCTGTAATTTTTGGGGTTTCCCCCTTTTTTTCCAATTTGTATTATAGCAAACATCCGTGCGGACTGTCAACGCCTTCCGACCCAAAATTGCGGTCAGCCGTGCGGAAAGTTTTTTATTGCCAAGGAAAAGGAAAGCCGCTATAATATACGGTATGAATACGTTTACGCAATTTCTTTGGGAACATGTGGCTACCTACTCGGTCATGGCGGCGATCGGCATCCTTGCCGTGTTCGGCGTCGCGCTTTTGCTGTGCGTCCGCCGCGAACAGAACTGGGTGCGGCAGCTCTTTTTGATGATCGCTTCGCTGATCGGGCTTCTGGGCGGCGCAAAGCTGTTCGGCGCGATCTCCTACGCGACGTATCTGTATACGCGCGGAGAAACGATCTCGTTCATCGAGTGCTTTACACAATCCGGCATCGTCTTTTACGGTGGGCTTTTGGGTTATTTTCTGACCTTCTGGATCCTCTCGAAATTCTTCCTCCCGAGAAAACGCCTCGGGCGCGACATCGTTGCGGTCACCACGCCGCTGTTCCACGCGATCGCACGTATCGGCTGCTACCTCGGACGCGACTACAACGATTTCGGCGAGATCGTCTGGCACCCGTGCTGCTACGGGATCCGGCTTCCGGACAGCGCGTTCTGCTCGCACTTCTGGGACAACCGGCTGCCGGTGCAGCTCTTTGAATCGGCGTTCAATTTCCTGCTGTTCACGGTGCTTCTGATCCTGTTCCTGCGCGAGAAAAAGGACGAACGCCGCGGCCGCATGGTGTATCTCTACCTCATCCCCTACGCGATCTTCCGCTTCGTCATCGAGTTTTTCCGCGGCGACGCGGTGCGCGGCGGCTTCGGTCCGCTGTCGTTCTCGCAGGTCGTAAGCATTCTGATCCTCGTTTGGATCGCCGTGTTCCTGCTCCTGCGGAAAACCGGATTGATTCGACCGCTGCCGATCGATCCCTATGACCCCGGCGTCGACCTCTACCGGCTCGGCAAACAGCCCGTCCGGGAGCCGATCGTCTTTTATGATGGCGACAATGTCGAAGAAAAAGAAGATTCTTCGCCGAAAGATGCGTAATAGCGCTTTTGGGTTTCAGGAAGAACGCGGAGGAACATATGAATAACGATGTACTCGCCTATCTGAATGAAACGTATCATCCGCGAGCCGTATTTCTGTACGGCTCATTTCAACGAGGGGATCAGGACGCGTACAGCGATTTCGACTGCGCGCTGATTGTTGACGAAAAGCCCCGAAAGCACGACGATAGCGTGATCTGCGGCGTGCCGCTCGATTGTTTCCTGTTTACCGCAAAGGAAGCCGAAACCGAGGATCCCGATATCTTTCTGCCGATCTATGACGCGGAGCTTGTACAGGACGACGGCGTCGGCAAGCGGCTGCAATCGCGTGTGCGCGACTATGTGCGCGAACACGAACGAATCGATGACGAAGAGAAAACATTCATCCGCGCATGGATCCGAAAGACCGTGAAGCGCGCCGAAAAAGGCGACGATGAAGGGAACTTCCGCGCCGTGGCGTTCCTTTGGGAAAGTCTGACGGATTACTGCGTTCTGCGGGATCGGTTCTATTTCGGCAGCAAACAGACGATCGCCGATCTCAGGCAGCTTGATCCGGACGGTTACGAGCTGTTTCACGCGGCGATCACCGAAAAAAGTCTTGAAACGATCGCCGCATGGGCGGAGCACGTGATCCAAGAATGAAATACCGCACATGAGAAGATCCGATCACTGTAGAAGCAAGCGTTTGCGGTCATTATTTGTGCGGTCGAATGCAGACGAAAGCGAGACATGATATGAGCGTATTTCTCGAAAAGCTTGACGACGTTTCCGCGCTTTCGGAAACGGTCCGTTCGATCCTCGGTCCCGGCGATTTCACCGCGGACCGTTTTTGCGACGACTTTGCCGACGAGCACAAGCGCTACGAGGTGTATAAGATCGTTCATCCCCGCGGGACGTTCGTGCTGAAACGCTTTGAAAGATCGCAGCGCTTTGCCGCGGAAAAGGCGATCCTCGGACGGTTTTCGCCCGACCTTCCCGTGCCGCGCGCGCTCGGCTGTTCCGGCGATTCCGTGCTCATGGAGTTCGTCGCGGGCGACGATCTCAAGGAAATGACGGACGAAAGTGTGATTGCTGCGGCGACGTCCCTTGCGGCGATCATGAACGCGTTCCCGCTCGGCGATTATGACCGCACGGGTGCCGAAAAGGAGATCGCCTATCGGGAAGATCGCCTCGGCGCGCTGAAAAACGAACCGCTTCTGTACGCGGCGTACAGCCGTTTTCTCGATCGTGTGAAGGAAATGCCGCTGACGCTCGCGAACGGCGATCTCGTGCCGATCAACTGTATTTATGACGGCAGGCGCGTCCGCATCATCGACTGGGAATACAGCGGGTTCATGCCCTACGCGCTCGACGTCGGACGGTTCCTTGCCCACAGCGGCGAAGACGCGGTCTTCCCCTATCGCATGACGCCCGCGCAGAAAGCGCTTTTCTGCGATCGGATCTATACATCGTTGACGGTAAAGCCCGATCGCGGCGTCTTCGACCGCGACGTCAAGCTCGCCGTCTTCGACGAATGGATCATGGTCCTGCAGTTCTATCTCAAAGATCCTGCCGTGCCGAAGGACGAGACCTTTTTTGTCTATTCCGAAAAAGCGAACGCGCTCGCGAAGGAGCTGCTGTCCTGATCCCCGCATGAAGAAAAACAAGCCCGGCAAGGCTTGCTGATTCGTTACCGTTCCATTCGGATCAGAAACTCGTTCGTATCGTCCACGCGCTTCTTGTGTTCCGTCAGATGAAACCCGTGCCGCTCATAGAAGCGGATCGCGCGCGGGTTCTTCTCGAGCACCCAAAGGCGCCTGCCGCCGAGCGCTTCCGCGGCGTATCGGAACAGCGCGTCGCCGATCCCGCGATTCTGCAGGACCGGCTCGACGAACAGCTTTTCGATCTCCCCGTCCTTCACGCGAATGAAGCCCTTGACGACGCCGTCGTCATACACGACGGTGTTTTCGATCACGCCGGGTTCATTTGCATAGAACGCCGCAAGGTTCGGGACGGTCTTTTCGCCGAAATAATACGCGTCGCTCCGGAAGATCGGATAAAAGTTCAGGCGGTAATTGAAGATCTCGATCTCCGCGATCCGGTTAAGGTCCTCTGCCCGCGCCGGGCGGATGTGTGCAAAATCGTTTGTCATGGAATTACCTCACGCTTTGCGGAAATGCAGCCACGACAGGATGCCGATCGGCAGGAAATACGCGCACCAGCACAGAAGCGCGATCGTCCCGCCGTTTCCGGCGCCGCCGTCCGCCATGCCGCTGAACATGCCGGTCATCGGCAGCACGAAGCAGCTTAAAAAGAACACGCCGTGGATCATCAGCAGCGCCTTGAGCCACTTGTCCGTCCTGCGTTCCGCCTGCATCGACAGCCCGATGAAGAACGTGGACAGCGCCATCATGCCGTAGCCTAAAAGATCGTAGTTGAACAGCAGCCCGCCGCGCCGGTAATCGAGCACCTTCGCCGCCTGTTCGTTCAGGGCTTCCGTGCGGACGCTTGTCGTCTGCGCAAAATAGACAAGCAGGATCAGCGTCGCATAGATGGCGGCAAGCACGACGCCGACGTTCGCCGCAACGCGCCGGTCCTCTCCGCTCTCGTGCTGAAAGCCCGCCGCCGTCATGAGATAGCCGAGCGGCAGGAACATGCACACAAGATACGAACCGAACGTGAAATCCACGATCATGCACAGCGCAAACAAAAATACCGAAACCGTCACGATCGCCGCGCCGATCCTTGCAATCCATCTGTTCATTCGTGTACCTCCGAGATGTCAGTCCTCTTTGCTTTTCTCTTGATTTCCCTTTGTGGTGTTGATGGATGAGATCAGTATCCGTTTGATTTCCAGGCAATCATTCAAAACAGAAGCTGCCATATTCTCATCCAGATAATCAGACTTTTTCAACAGATTCAGCCAATACTCTGTTTCTGCCGTTTCTTTAAGGGCAATATGAAACTTGGCAATAAAATCCGCCTTGCTGTTGCCATACTGCGCCTCATTGACGTTCGCGCCGATAGAAGTACCGCTGCGTAAAATCTGCTTGGACAAGACTGCTTCATGTTTCGTTTGGACAAGATAACGGTGCAGCTTAACGATCCGTGCGCCGAAATCAATGGATTTATCGATCAAAATGTTTTCCTTCATACCATCACCAATTGCATTATATCGAAAAAAGCCGCTTTTCGCAACAGATATTCATTTTTCAGTTTTCAGTATTCATTTAGAAAATCCTGTCACGGTATAATGAATACTTAAAACTGAAAACTTAAGAATGAAAAATACAAAACAAAAATCCTACCGCCGATGCGACAGGATTTTCGCTTTTTTCTTCATTAGCCCTTATCGGGCGACTTCATTGAAAAAAGCACTTGCTTTTGCAAGTGCTTTTTTCTGGTACCCCCTCAGGGATTCGAACCCTGGACACCCTGATTAAGAGTCAGGTGCTCTAGCCAGCTGAGCTAAGGAGGCATATTGGAGCGGGAAACGGGGCTCGAACCCGCCACCTCAGCCTTGGCAAGGCTGCGCTCTACCAAATGAGCTATTCCCGCGAACAGATGATATTATAGCGGCTCCGGCACGGTTTGTCAACTATAAATTTTCATTTTTTGAAAACAAAACGATGACCGGAGCGCTGCATATCACCGGTTGCCGCGATCAGTTGCGCGCTGCCTTTGCGATCTCGCAGAGGTTTGCGAACGCGTTCATGTCGGTGATCGCGAGATCTGCGAGGACCTTGCGGTTGATATCGACATTCGCGAGCTTCAGACCGTTGATGAGGCGGCTGTAGGTGGTGCCGTTCATGCGGGCGCCTGCGTTGATGCGCGCGATCCACAGCTTGCGATACTCACGCTTCTTGAGCTTTCTGCCGACGTACGCATACGCCATCGACTTCATGACCTGCTGGGAAGCGGCACGGTACTGCTTGCTCTTTGCTCCGTAGTAGCCCTTTGCGAGGCGGAGGACCTTACGACGTTTCTTAACGGCGTTGACTGCTCTCTTAATTCTTGCCATGGTTTGTATCCTCCTTATTTATACGGAATCAGCTCGCGGATCTTCTTCTGTTCTTCTTCGGCAATGTAGCCGGTCTGACGGAGACCGCGGAGTCTCTTGGTGGTCTTTTTGGTGAGAATGTGGCTCTTGTAAGCCTTGGCGCGCTTGATCTTGCCCGACTTGGTCAGGGAAAAACGCTTTGCTGCGCCGCGATGAGTCTTAATCTTCGGCATGGTTGTTCCTCCTACAAATATTTCCTTACATCATTTTTTCGGTGCAAGCACCATAAACATGTTTCTGCCCTCTTGCTTGGGAGGACGTTCCTTCACCGCGACGTCGGACACCATCTCATAAAAGCTTTCCATGACGTCCTCGCCCATTTCGCCCTTGGTGATCTGTCTGCCGCGGAAGCGGATGGACACCTTCACCTTGTCGCCGTTACGCAGAAACTTGTCGCACTGTTTTGCCTTGACCTCCATATCGTGCTGATCGATGGTGGCGGAAAGGCGGATTTCTTTGATCTCGATGATCTTCTGGTTGCGCTTCTGTTCCTTTTCCCGCTTGAGCATGTCGTAGCGGTACTTGCTGTAGTCCATGAGCTTGCAAGTCGGGGGAACATTTTGGGAAACCTTGACCAGGTCCAGCTCGCGTTCGTCCGCCAGGCGCTGCGCCTCGCGCACGTCCATGATACCGAGCTGCTGTCCGTTTTCGTCGATCAGTCGAACTTCCGAGTCGCGGATCTCCTCATTGATCTGCATATCCTGCGTAGCGATGAAAAAACACCTCCTAAGAAAAATAGTGGGCGCAGATTGCACCCACCATCAGAAATCATCTTGATTGTATACCGTGACGCGACGCAATTGTCGGCAGGTGAGAGCGGGCGCTCTGCTTGAAACCATAGCTATTATAATGACGACCTTCCGGTTTGTCAAGCATTATTTTTCGAAAAAGTCCGAGAAAATCTGCATTTTTCACGCAATTCCGCCGCCGGATCACGCGAAAGGCATTTGACCGCGTGTACATCCTGCCCCGTTCCGGGATCCTTCGGCTGCGCCTCAGGATGACATTGCAACGGGCGCAGTTTATCTTTCTTGTCATTCTGAGCGTCAGCGAAGAATCTCTGAACGCTCGATTGCTTCACCGCTCTGAGATCCTTCGGCTGCGCCTCAGGATGACACCGCATCGAATGCGGGTTTCCTCCGCTTGTCATTCTGAGTATCAGCGAAGAATCTCTGAACGCAAGCCGGAATTCCCTGCGGCGCGATATGCCTGCGGCGCACGATATACACCTGACGGCGCACGATATACTTGCTGACGCAAGCACGATATGTTTGCTTGCGCAAACGCGGATGTTTACACACCAATCCGTCAAATCCGGCGACATGCGCGGCGGATTTGACACCTTGCACCGCCTGCCGCCCGGTCGCCGCAGGCGATAGGCAGGCGGTGAAAACTCGCGTTGATGAAGCCCTTCATCGACGCGAAAGCGCAGCGTCAATACCCCTTCTGCGGATCGATCACGCTGCCGTCGACGGCATTGACGATCAGGACGATGCGGCTGAGACAGCTTGTCTCGGTAAAATCGTGGTATGCATCCTTGAACGTGCGCGTAAACGAATCCGTGCCATAGAAGCAGTAGACCGGAACGAGCATTCCCTTGCCGAGCTCGTTCTGTTCCGCAATGCGCCAGAGTCCCAGTTCGATGCGGTCAATGTTCCGCTCGGCATATTCCGAGGTGTTCGGATCGAAATTGCGCACCTCCGTCATCGGCAGCATGCGCGCCGCAGTCTTTTCGATCTCTGCAAAATCGAGGAGCTTCGCATTGTCGTTGATCGGTTCGCCGACGGTGAGCGGCGCCTTCCACTCCGCGATAAAGATACCGTCCTCGTCCAGCACGAGGAAGAATTGCTCGTACGTCCACGTCGGCGCGTAGTCGTCCTCATTCATTTGGCTCGACCCCGTGGAAAGCAGCGCGCGGTTGACGGGTACGCCGCCGATTCTGCGGCTCAATTCAAAATAGTACGCAAACTTTTCGGACGGCGTATCCGGGCTCTGCGTGTCGCCCGCGACGACCGCGCGCGAGACGGCGAAGCGATCCGAAAGCCCCGTTGCGCTTAAAAACCGGTCGACCTCGGCATATGCCTCCTGCGGCGTCATGCGAAGGTCGCCCGCCGCGGCTTCGGGGATCGGATCGTCCCGATCGACCGGAACCAGCTCCGCATAATCGCAGGCATATGCGGCGAGATAGCAGTCGGATTTTTCGGAGCTCCGGTTGTAATGGAAGCGTGCGCTGCGCCTTGCGGGGATGCCCGACCAACCGTCCTTCTCGCGATAGATCAGCGCCTCGGCATTGTCGGAATCGTTCTCCACGCGAAACGTAATCCACGGATCGCCTTCCGAGTGCGCCGAAATGCCCATGCGGGAAGCCGCCTTTTTGTTGTCGCCGAGCGGCAGATACTGCTTGTGCAGGATGCCGGTCTCGACCGTCTTTTCCCCGCCGTCCGGCGCGCTCGAATAGCGCTCCATGAGCTCCGCAATCATTTCGTTCAGTTCGTCGATGCTGTACATGGAATCGCTTTCGGAGAGTTCTCCGCTCTGCAGCCGGTCAAGCATTTCGTTATACTGTTTCAACTCCGTTTCGATGTCGTCCTTCGTCTCCTCGTTCTCCCAGGAATCGTAGAGCACGGCGTCCCCGACCAGCGCGTTCCACAGCGCGGTCACGTCCGGCTGTTCGAATTCGGCGGCATAGACGCGCACGATCGGCAGCGGTCCCCGCGGTACGACGAGCTCGGCGTCGACGTTGACACGAATAACGCCGTCCGCGCTCGTATACGAGCCCGTCATGCGTTCGGGAATGTGGTAGAGCAAGCGAAGGTCGGCGTCCGGCGCGGCGTCCTCGCTGCGCGACGCTTCGATCATTTCGCTTTGATTGCCCTTGTTGACGACAAATTCCTCCTCGGGCGTCGGCACGCAGGCAAGCATGGCAAGACAGAGCAGCAAAACAAGCAAACGTTTCATAAGAGTTCTCCTTTCCTGTTCGGGGTTCTGTTCATTAGACGGTTTGACAGCGCATTTTGCTGCAAGACTCCCGAAAAACTTACAAAAATAATAACACGGAGATGTGTTATCCTTGCGTCATATGCATGAACAAAACGCGTGTGATCCGCCGAAAGATGCAGAATATTTGTAAAATCTGCCAAAACAAAAAAAGAGCTGCGAAGCAAGCCCTCCCGTGTCATCCTGAGAAGCGAAAGCGACGAAGGATCCCGGAACGCAAAAGCAATCACGTTCAGAGATTCTTCGCCTTCGGCTCAGAATGACAAGCATGGGGAGAGACGCGTTTTCCCCCGTGTCATCCTGAGGAACAAAGAGACGAAGGATCTCGGAACGCAGAAGCTATCAAACGTTCAGAGATTCTTCGCCTTCGGCTCGGAATGACAGGCTTTCCCAAAGCCCCGATTTCCGGTTTATTTCTTTTTCGTCCGCGCCGCGCGGAGGATCGCGATCGTCAGAAACAGCGCGACGAACAGGAACAGCGCAAGCAGCACGATGAGCCAGCCGTACAGGACGGTATACAGGAGTCCGGACAGGATCGTGCGGAACGCCGAAACCGTGATGTTCAGCCGCCCGACGTAATCGAACAGCAAAAACTGCGTGACCGGCACGAGCACGAGCGTGACGCCCATGAAGCAGCCGCCCCACATCAGCACCGAACCGGCGCGTTTCGAGGTCCCGACATACAGCAGCCTGATGATCGCGCACATCAGGATCGTCAGCGCAACGCCCGCCCCGAACAGGATCGGCAGCATATTGACGAACATGCTGTCGCGGAACGTCGTGAACTTCGAGATCAGAAGGCTTGCGTCGATCGCGGAGAGGTCCTCCGTCACCGCCGCGGCGCAGTCCTCCGAAAAATCCTCGATCGCCTTGTCGCTGTACGCGGAATGCTCGCGCAGATATTCCGCAAAGCGCTCCGCCGGATAGGACGGCAGATGCAGCGAATCCGTATTCTCCGGCGCAAACAGCGCGTCGATCAGCGTGCCCGTATAGGCGCGGATCGAATCGTCGGTGACGAGATCGGTCAGCTCCCCGTTCTCCAGTCCGTACAGGATCGCCACATGATCGAGATCGTCCGAAATGCGCTGACGCATCTCCTCGCAGTAATCGCGCGAGGGCACAAACGTCTTGAGATACGCCGGATTCAGCGCGATAAAGCGCAGCGGTCCGGCAACGAGCGTCAGCATCAGTGCGGCACACAGCACCGTAAGCGCAATGAGTGTGCCGATTCCGCGCAACAGTCTCATCGTGTCACCTCCGCGCCGTCGATGAGGCGGCACAACAGCACGCAGCGATCGGTGCGGCGTTCGCCGCCGTTGTCGCGCGGATAACAGGTGTACAGCACCAGATCGACGTTCTGTCCCGCATCCATGTACCAGCGGTCGGTGCCCTTGACGCCTTCCTTCTTTTCCTCCACGCGGTAGGCGTACGGGCCGTAGCTCGTTTCGATCAGCACGATCGCGCCGACCGGCGTGTCCTCAAGCTCGGCAAAGCTGCGCGTGACGTGCGCCGATATGATCGTGCACTTGCCCTCGCCGGGGAAATAGGAGCCGAACGACATGCCCGCGCCTTTCTTGAGCACGCGCTTGTCCGAACCGAGGTAGACCGGCACATTGATGATGTCCCAGCCGCCGTCGTCCCAGGTGACGTTGAGCCGCGCAAACTGCTTGCCGTAGCGGATCGAGGGGATGTGCTCCAGCTTCTCGGGCTTGACGCCGGGCGTAAAGCCCGTGTCCTCGTCGCTGACTTCACGCGGGGCGCTGTCGCCGACGAGCAGACCGAAATAGGCGGTCTCCTCCACCACCGACTGAAACAGATACATGCTGAGACAGAATACGCCCGCAAAAAACAGCAGGAACGGCAGCGCGATCGCGATGCCCTTTCCTGCGGAAAACCGTGTTTTCGCTTCCATCGCTCAGGCCGCCTTTTTCTTTTTGGTTACGGCAAGCACCAGAATGAGTCCGAGCACGGCCGCGCCGCCGATCAGCACGCCGCCGCCGATGATCCAGCCGATCGAGGGACGTTCGCCGACGTCCGTCTTGGCGTCGCTGTTGATCCTGCCGAGCACCTTGCCGTTCTTGGTGATCGTCACCACGCGCGCATACTCGTTCTGCGAATCGTTGCTCGGATCGATCGAATAGCCGAGCCCGAGCTCGTCGCAGATGCCGCCGATCAGCTTCGCCGCAATCGCGAAATCCTCGTCGGTGTAGTGATCGAGCGAAGCGCCGTCCGACAGCTTCTGCGTGTTGATCGCGTTCTGCACAAGCAGCACGATGCGGTTGTAGTTGTCCGCCGTCACCGTGATGTCGTCAAGATACAGGATCTTCGAAAGCTGTGACTTCAGGGACGCGTTTTTGCCGAGCAGCGTCTGATTGAGCGAATCCATCAGCAGGTCCTTGTAGACATGCTCGTCGCTCTGCACCGGCGAGATCACGATCGTGTCCGGCGCGGTCGGGGACGCTTCCGGTTGCGCGGTCGCAATGACCTCGGGCGCGTCCGTCGCGTCCGCTCCTTCCTCGCCTTCCGCCAGCGCGGAAAGCGGCATCATACAGAACAGCACCGCAAGCACGATGCCGAAGATTTTTTTCATTTCTTTCCTCCTTCAAACGGGGATTCCGCCCCGATTGTCAGATGCATTATACAACGCAAATGCGTCATAAATGCGTCTTTTCCGAAAACGATCCGCGAATAAACCGCGTTTTTTCAGATTACGCCGCAGCAAAACAGCACCAGCGCCACGAACGCCGCAACCCAGAGCAGCACCGCGACCGGCACGAGCACCACAAACTTCGCGTGCTTCGTCTTGTGCCGCAAAAGGTACATCCCGAGCAGCGCGCCGATGCAGCCGCCGCAGAATGCGAGCAACAGCAGCGTGCGTTCCGGCACGCGCCGTCCGCCCCGGTTCTTCTGCGCAATGCGCTTGTCGACGGCATAGACGATAAAGGTGATGAGATTCATGACGCCGAGCGCCGCCCACAGCGGCCAAAGCTTTGCAAGCGTTTCCATAGCTGCCTCCCGTTTGTTTCGGTCGGCATATCATACCACAGCTTTCCGCAAAACGCAAGCGCGCGAAAAAACGCGCCCCGTTCGGGCATTTTATCGTTGACAAGACAGAGCGAACGGAATAAAATAATTTTGTTAGGGATGTTTCCGAAGGAATCCTTCCTTTCTTCATTCCTTCATTTTTCATTTCAAAAGGAGGTGGCTGTCATGGATGCAGGCAGTAGTACCGGCTCCGCAAGCCCGCTTTTATGCGGAAACGCTTCGGACGTGCCCCTATGGCGGCCGACCTTTTGCTGATCCCGTGAAGCGGGTCTTGCTCCAAATTGAACAAAAGGAGGAAGACTGCTATGGCAAATTTAGCAACCGCGATCACATCATTGATCGAATCCAAAAAATACGGAACGCTGCGCGATATTCTCACCACGATGAACGCAGCGGATATTGCCGCGCTGTTTGAGGACCTTGAGCCCGAAATGCTGCCGCGTCTGTTCCGCCTGCTGCCCAAGGAGCTGGCGGCGGATACCTTCGTCGAGATGGAGAGCGATTCGCAGGAAATGCTGATCAAAGGCTTTTCCGACAGCGAGCTCAAGGAGGTCATCGACGAGCTGTACATCGACGACGCCGTTGACATCGTCGAGGAGATGCCGGCAAACGTGGTCAAGAGAATCCTTGCGCAGGCGGATCCCGACACGCGCAAGCTCATCAACGAACTGCTGAAGTATCCGGAC
>JAEEGG010017989.1_pt1 | contig 14456 bp, 9 predicted proteins | sample 9134161 | NCBI WGS metagenome assembly JAEEGG01 (sample SAMN16246543, study PRJNA631951) | gut metagenome | biome: gut microbiome; feature: rumen; material: CR-attached | host: Bos | place: Iran: Karaj | collected 2018-10
TGTCGTGCCCATATTCGATGTTGATATTAAGCGCATCACTTAACTGCCGCGCGACATCCTTGATATCTCCAAGTCTCAATCCGTGTTTTCCGATACTCCATAAGTCCCAACCCATAGTAAGTTTTTTATTTGCAAAGAAAGGGAAAGATTGTCTCAAGATGTGGGACATTATTAAATAAAGATATAGTCGGCAGAAGTACTATCTCAAATAATTAAGTATACATAGCTAGCGAAGATTATATCCGTATGCAAAGACAAAAGAAAAGCAGTTATATGCAATACATTTGCACATTTACGTAAAATGAGTAACTTTGAGGTCACTTCCATAACACTATATGGACAAGAACCAATACGAGCGGTACAAGCAAATTGATCGTATTCTTAGGAGCGTTCCTGATGGCCTGCCATTGGATACGCTCCTGGAGCGTTTGAACGGCTCCATGTCTTATGAGAACCAGATTAAGCGCCGCCAATTGCAGTATGACTTGGAGGCTTTGAAAGACTTGTACGGTGCGCCCATCGACAATAAGAAAGGAGCCCGTCGTATAAAGTATGAGGATGCCAGTTATTCCATCGTCACGCATGAGATGAAGGAAGCGCTCAGGAATATGTCGGAGCAGATCGAGACTATACAGGCAAATCCCCGTCTTCTCTGGCTCCAGAATCTAATTCTTATGCTTCAGGATACCTACTTCACTAATGAGATGGCCATGGAAGCCATTGATTTTGGTGACAACCTGGAGTATGAAAACAGCAGCCGTGTCCACGAGTTCTTCTCCTATATATTAAACAAACAGGTCCTCGAACTGAACTACAATGCCGGTTTCGGAAAGCCTCAGAAGAGGATTATCCATCCGTACTTTGTGAGGCAGTATAACAACCGCTGGTTCCTCTTCGGGTACTGCGAGCAGGCAGCGCGTGAGGGGAAGCCGGTATCCGGGATATTGAACCTTCCGTTGGACAGAATTGTAGGTGTCAAGACGGTGCCAACTATCTACAGGGAACTAACCGTGCAAGATATTAAGGATTTCAAGGAAGACTACTTTGGAGACATCGTCGGTGTGACCAGGCTCGATTCGGAGAGGCCCATTCATCTTGTTATGAGGTTTGACTTCAGCACTGGAGATTCAAAGCAGGACAACGCCGCCCGGCGGGACTATTTTTATTTGCGCACTAAGCCGTTCTATCCATACATCAACTTCCCCTCGGAAAAGGAAATTGAGAAGACCGGATGTGCAGAAGTGTCGATGGATATCATCCCCAATAAAGAATTAGAAGGAATTCTGCTCAGGTATGCAGATTCCGCCAAAATTCTGGGGGACGAACCGTTTAGGAATAAGATGTTGGACCGTATAAGGAATATTGTAGAAAAACAGGGGAAATAGAAGATGCGCAAATGTGTTGCATAGAATAGATCTACCTTTGCAGCGTCAAATAAACCAACAAGCAATTTATCATGTCGAATCAAGAAATTTCTTTTGTTAGAAATTACTTCTGGGAATATGCAGATAAGATCAGAGGTAATGACCGCTTTGACATGAATGTCGCGATGGCATGGCTGTCCATTCTGTATTGTGTGGCGCATGATTGTAAAGTCACTGTCGAACACACTATGTATTCCACTGCACGTTTGGTTTTTTCTGACAGTATTCTTGAAGAGCATCCTGTCCTTCGAGCTATAACAGAAGCATCCTCATTACAGTTTGACGCATCTTTTCTACCTCTGATGGAAAAGATGTCACACGAATCGGGTAATGACTCTTTTAAAGAATCCTACCCGCATTCTGTTGACGCCTTTTTTGCTTTCCTGCCCCGATTTTTTGGCAAGTCGGGGATGGTAGATTATATCCAACCTGTTCAGGTTACTGATATTATTACTCATTTCATCAAAGGCGGTGAATACAAGAGTCTGTACAATCCTTTTGCTGGGCTTTGTTCCTATCCAATTGCTCTTGACCCTGATGTGAGGTGTTATGCTCAGGAACTCAATCCTATTACCCGTGCTTTCGCGTTGGTAAGGTTAGATGCATACTCCATTCGCAACACCGAAATTGCTCTTGAGGATTCCATCTCGCATTGGAACCCCCGTGGCGCAGATGCAATAGTGGCCACGATGCCTTTCGGCCTTAAACTTTCATATAAATATAGCGAGTATCTTCCATTCCTTTCACCTGATGTAAAATCCGGCGAAGATTTCTTTTTTAATCAGGTGATGACGTCCGGTCCCACAGTAAAAAAAGCTATTACTGTAGTTCCGCGTCCGTACTGCTATTCCCCCTCGGGTAATAGTATGATGAAAAAGCTATGTATGCATGGCTATCTTGATACAGTTATTGAATTACCTTCAGGGGTATTTAATAACACTGCTATTAAGACATCCATTATCGTCCTTTCGCTCGATAACAAACGGAATACTGTGCGTTTCGTCAATGCGGAAACGCTTTGCCGGAAATTCAGCAACCAGGAAGTCATCCTTGATGCTGACCATATTCTTAATGTCATTGACACCAACGACGCCGAATATGTAAAGGAGGTCAGGTATGAAGAACTGGAAGAGCAAGGTTTTGTTTTGGTCTCCACCTTATACCTTAACTCGAACCTTGAGGGCGTTGACGGCAATGATATTGTCAGATTCGGTTCACTCATTACTTATGACCCGGGCATTGCTGTTAATCATACAGGCCAATCAGAGAAGTTGATAAGTAGAGAAGATCTATCCGATAATCTTTATACCATTTTACATCCTGGAAATAGGCCTTTACCTAAGAGGGTCATAAAGTATTGTCGGCAGTATTCTGGCAAAAAATTAATCGCCTACTTCCTTAAGGGCGGTATTAAGCTTTATTTCCATAATTCGGATGAAGACTTCTATGCCCAGCAGGACTTCTTTGTGTTCTCTGTAAACGAGGACTTAACGACCTATCCTTATATCGCCTTATATTTCCTGAAGGATAAGGACTTGTCGGCTATTTTCTCCGAGATATGTGCTGCACGCAGTAAGTCGCTTTTCAGGACTATCGAGGCCCTTAGAATTCAGTTGGGCGACCTGCGTGTTCAGGAAGAAGACGTAAAACGCCGTCTTGATGAGGAGGACGAGATGTATCGCCAAGAGCGTGATGCCGAAGATGCCCGTCGTGGTTTTTCCCGTGCAACATCGGATTTGGGGCATATGCTCGGATTTCCGATAAAGCGGCAAAATGATATCATTGAGTCTTTGTCCATGCAAAAGCAGGGGACCGATAAGTACTATGCTCGGGTAAAGGCCCTTGTTGATGTGAGTCAGTACATCCAGCGTATAGTAAATATTACTGGCGGGGACTTGTCCAAGGCAGAGTTCTTCAATGAGGAGCTGAACATCTCATCATTTGTCAATAAATACCTCGAAGCGTGCAAGAACTTTGGGCGCACAGAGACATATGACATCGTGTTAGAGGATAACACTCAATCCGACATTTTAGTTGACGCAGATCCTGATATGTTGATGGTGCTATTTGACACTGTACTGGAAAACGCTTGGCGCCATAGTTTCAACAAAGGCACTCTTAAAGTTGAGGGTGGTAACGAAGTGCGCATACGAGTGTCTCCTGTTGTTTTTAACGAAGGTAGGTATGTTCAGATTTCGTTCATGAATAATGGGGCGCCTATTGCTCCCAGCTTTACAATTCATGATTACATAACGCGCCGTAGGTACAATGCTAAAACCGGGCGTAGCGGGTTGGGCGGGAATCACGTCTATAATATCACAAACCGTCTTAATGGAATCCTTTCACTGCGAACGGATAAGGAGTGGCCGTTCATACTGGATGTATTACTTCCTGTAGCCGCCTCTACTATTTCTGACTTTAGTTTAACGTATTATTCTGAAGACTATGTATAACATCATCTGGGCCGATGACGATACTGGCATTTACGATGCCTCATATGAATCACTTGCCGATACTCTCGAGAGCAAGGACGTAAAGATTATAGCCACAGCGACAAACGCCGAGGAACTTGAGGAACGCATCAAGGAAAACCTAAACTTTGTAGATGCGGTTATCATTGACGCCAATTTCAGCGTCGATGGCGACGATCCCGAAGATGAACATGATATCTCCGGTTTACAGTATTGCGTACATAATCTTCTCAAGACATACGGGAAGAAAGGTGCTAAAATTCCGTTTGCTCTATATACCGCCAGAAAGTTGGACGAACTCAAGGAGTGGTGCAAAGCAGGCCATGAATTGCGTTACTTTGAAGAGCACAAGCTTCTTTTCGACAAAAGGAGGCATACCACAGGAAAGGTTCTTGATGCACTGATTGCAGAGATTGAACTTATTAAAACTCCAGAATTTAAGATCAGGAGCCGTTATGAGAAAGAATTTGCCGCCGCTGAACAGATTCCTGATGCCAGCGATATTCTCATCAAGGGATTGCTGTTTGAGTATAATGAGGATAGCTCAACAATAGATGCTCAGGATTTGTTTACTCCACTTCGAAAAATCGTCGAGAAGATAATGGATTCTTTGAAGGAAGAGCAAATTATTCCTCCCATCCCTTCTACTCAAGCAAACGGCTTCTATAAATTCTTGAATGGAGAACACCCCATCTTCAAACTTGAGGATAGGGAGTTTATGCCAGCTCCTTTGATTTGTTCACTGAAATTCTTTTTGGACATAACTCAAGACGGTTCTCATAGCAACAAGGAACTGAAGTTGGCCGTTGATAAGTACGTTGCTGACAACAAGAACATTAATCTGTATCGTAGCGTATTGTACATAGCGATGGACCTTCTCCTTTGGCACAAAAAGACAATTGAAACAGAATATGATCATAGCATTTGGTCGTGGAAAGAAAGAATAATTGGAGAAGGGGAGGTGAAGTATCAGAAGGAGAAAGTCTATGAAAGGTCTTTCGACCATTTTTATGTCGGTAGATTCGAGCTTCAAAGAATAGATAGACTGGAGGAGGGGGCTTATGCGTATATCTTAAAGTCCTCGCCGAACAGGCACGTTTACAGGAACGACAGAGAGGGAATCTACCTATCTGACTTTGTCGAAGCTAAAGACCTGTATATCATATAATTTAGAACATTAATACCTTGGTTTATAAACAATAACTATGGCAATCAAAAAATCTCAACTATATAGCGCCATGTGGGACGGATGTGATGAGCTGCGTGGTGGTATGGACGCCAGCCAGTACAAGGATTATGTGCTGGTGGTGTTGTTCGTGAAGTATATCTCGGACAAGGCGAAGAAGGATAGCGATATGCTGATTTCGGTGCCGGAGGGTTGCTCTTTCGACGATATGGTAGCGCTGAAGGGCAAGACCAATATCGGGGAGGAGATGAACAAGATCCTGGCGAAGCTGGCGGAGGCCAATGGCCTTACCGGTGTCATTACCAATGCGGATTTCTCGGATGAGAACAAGTTGGGTAAGGGCAAGGATCTGGTTGAGACGGTGAGCAAGCTGATTGCCGTGTTCCAGCGCGAGGAACTGGATTTCTCCAACAACCGTGCGGCGGATGACGATCTCATCGGTGATGCCTATGAGTACCTGATGAAGAACTTTGCCTCCGAGTCCGGTAAGAGCAAGGGCCAGTTCTATACACCGGCCGAGGTCAGCCGCATCATGGCCAAGGTGATTGGCATCGGAAAGGACGAGCGCCAGATGATTTCCATTTACGACCCTACTTGCGGCTCCGGTTCGTTGCTACTCAGGGCTAAGGCTGAGGCAAAACATAACGTGAGTATCGACGGTCAGGAGAAAGACCTGGCTACCATCGGTATGGCTCGTATGTCGATGATTATCCACGGTGTAGATGATGCTGAGCTGCGCCACGGTGACACCCTCAATGACCCTCTCCACAAGGAGAATGATACCACCTTGCAGACCTTCGACTATGTGGTCGCAAATCCTCCATTCTCGATGAAGGGCTGGCGCAAGTCCGCCAAGGAGCAGGACATCTTTGGCCGCTGGGGATTCGGCGAGGGTTTTGCTCCTGTACCGCCTCCCGGATGCGGTGACTATGCTTTCCTTCTGCATATCATCAAGTCTCTCAAGACACAGGGGCACGCAGCTTGCATCCTGCCTCACGGCGTTCTGTTCCGTGGCGGAGCCGAGGCGGAAATCCGCAAGTTCCTCGTGAAGAAGCGCTGGATCAGCGGCATCATCGGTCTGCCGGCAAACCTTTTCTACGGTACCGGTATCCCGGCGTGCATCATTATCATTGACAAGGAGCATGCTCCCGGTTCCAAGGGTATCTTTATGATTGATGCCAAGGAAGGCTTCCAGAAGGACGGAGCCAAAAACCGTCTCCGCGAGCAGGACATCAAACTGATCGTGGACACCTGGGAAGCGCACGAAGCCGTCCCTCATTACGCCAAGTTCGTTCCGTTTGCCGACATAGCAGCCAACGACTACAACCTCAACATCCCGCGTTACGTGGTGCCTGAGGATAAGGAAATCCGCCAGGACATCTATGCACACCTTCATGGCGGTCTTCCCGCTCACGATGTGGAGGAAGTGCTTGCACCGCTTTGGGATGCCTGCCCCAGTCTGAAAGACCATCTTTTCAATAAAGAGGCCAACGGCTACTACAGCCTTGTGCCTGCTCCGGACAGCATCTCCGATGCAGTGAATGCCGATGCTTCCTACCAGAAACAGAACGCCTTGTATGCCAAGGTTGTCGAGGACTGGTGCCAGAAGGTCGCCGTCGATATGCTAGCCTCAGTGAAGGAAGAGTGCGAACCCAAGAGTCTCATTGAGCGCTGGAGCGGAATGTTGCAGGAAAGCGCCAAGGCCGACCTCAAACTGGTTGACCCGTACAACGTGTACGAGATTCTGATGAATTACTGGGCCGAGTCCATGCAGGATGACTGCTATATGGTAAGCCGCGACGGTTGGAAGGTAGCCCTCCGGGACACCAAGAAGAAATCTACCTTTGAGGACCTTGAGTGCGACCTGCTGCCAGTGAGTGTGGTGGTCAACAAGTTTTTTGCGGCAGATTATGCAAGCATCCTCACCAAACGTGGCGAGGTAGAGCAGCTCAGCGGTGAGATTGATGCCCTTCTGGAAGAAAATCCGGATGCCTTCGACGAGGGGCTCTATGAGATGCTGGAGAAGGTGAACGAGGCCAACGTCAAGAAGGCCGTGGCTGCCCAGAAGAAGCACACCGTTGACGCTGATGCCAATACGCTGAAGGTGTGGAATCAGTACCTCAGTCTCTTTGGCAAGAAGAAAGAGACCTCCAAGATCCTTGCTGCTCAGGTGGAGGCACTCACGGACAAAGTGCGTAAAAAATACGATGCTCTTACTGCCGATGACATCCGCAACCTAGTCATCAACGATAAGTGGCTTCAGGAGCTGAAGGGCCGCAGCGAGGCAGAGAACAAGCGAGTTTGTGAGTCCATCTCCAGCCAGGTCTCGGTGCTCAATGAGCGCTATGCCAAGCCGCTGCCGAAGATCAATGAGGATATTGCCAAGTTGAGCGGCGAGGTGGATGGATTTCTGAAAGCAATGGGTATTAGGGTTTAGAGATGATGGAAGCTACAAATCATATAGAAAAGACTTCTCAACATACCATTCCCGAAGGTTGGCGTGAGTTCTCTCTTGGTGAACTTGGTGAGGTCAAAATGTGCAAGCGTGTGATGAAATATCAAACACTTGCATCTGGAGAAATCCCTTTCTACAAGATAGGAACGTTTGGCGGGACACCAGACGCATACATTTCTCGTGACCTGTTTACAGATTTTCGTTCACGTTTCTCTTATCCCAAAAAGGGAGACATTCTCCTCTCAGCTGCAGGAACAATTGGGCGTACCGTAGTATTTGACGGGGAAGATTCTTATTTTCAAGACTCAAACATCGTCTGGATTGATAACAAGGAAGATAAAGTCTTGAATAGTCTCTTATACTATTGCTATAAAGTAATGAAGTTCCACACTGAGAATGGCGGTATCGTAGTCAGGCTATACAATGAAAACCTGCGTAATACCACGTTTTGTGCGCCAGAATCCTTGGAGGAACAGAAAAGGATAGCTGAAGCCTTGACCGCAGTTGACAATATGATTGCGACGCTGGATGAGGCGATTGCAAAGAAGCGGCAGATTAAGGAGGGCCTGGTGCAGCAACTTCTTACTGGCAAAACTCGTTTGCCTGGGTTCAGTGATGAATGTTTACCAAAGAATCTTGGCAAGAGCGCTTTAATTAAAGCCCGTATTGGTTGGCAAGGTCTGACGACCAAAGAGTATCTTGATTCTGGCGTTTATTACCTTATTACTGGAACGGATTTTAAGGATGGACGTATTGACTGGAAGAATTGTCATTACGTTACACGGGATAGATTTGAACAGGACCCTTATATCAAGATTCAAAAACACGATGTCCTCGTTTCAAAGGATGGAACCATTGGAAAAGTAGCCTATCTTGATGATATCCCCGGGCCTGGGACTCTTAACAGTGGAGTATTTGTAATTCGCTCCAAAGACAAACAGATATCACAGAGATATTTGGCGAAAGTATTCGTTTCTAAATATTTCGATGATTTCATCGATTCTATTGTCGCCGGGTCGACAATAGTTCACTTGTATCAGAAAGATATTGTCAAATTCGACTTTATGGTTCCGCCATCCATCAAAGAGCAAGAACAAGTCTGTGACTTCCTTGAGGGTGTAGATAAAGAGATAATATGCCTCGAGTCGAAACGAGATAAGTATGCGTCACTCAAACAAGGAATGATGCAGGAATTATTGACCGGTAAAACCAGATTATAGAATGCCAGATCCTTCCACCAACTCCGAACGCGCCGTCCAGAACAGGATTATCAAACTCCTGCACAAATACAACGGCTACGAGTACATAGGCAATCTCAAAGAGAGCGAGAACAGCAACATCCGTGAAGATCTTCTGCGCAAGTTCCTCACGGATAAGATGGATCTCACCAGTGCCCAGGCTACAGAAGCCATCCGCAAACTGAAAGAGGCGGCGTTCTGCGCCAACAAGGATGCTCTCTATAACAGCAACAAAGCCGTGTACAATACCTTGCGGTACCCAGTTGCCGTCAGTCAGGAAGCCGGCCTTCCAAACAAACAGACCTGGCTTATCGACTGGAATGATCCGGGCAACAACGATTTCTATATAGCCGAGGAAGTCACCGTCCGCAAGCAGGCTCCGGGCGAAGAGTACCGCAGGCCGGATGTCGTCATTTATGTGAACGGCATTGCCCTTGGCGTCATCGAACTGAAAAAGGCCACGGTGAGCGTTGAGGATGGCATCAACCAGAACTGGCGCAACCAGCAGGAAGGCCAGATTCCGCAGTTCTTCTCCACAATGCAACTCCTGATGGCGGGCAGCGAGAGTCAAGGCGTTTACTACGGTACTTCGTTGACTCCGCCAAAGTTCTACCTCCACTGGAAAGAACCCGCTGGTGATGGTTATCCGTATGACAATCTGAAATATCCCGTCTCCAATTCTGTGTACGGACAGAAAGAGTTTCCAAATGAACTGGACCGCTCCCTTATGCAGATGTTGGAGCCGGACCGGCTGCTGGAGTTTATCCACGATTGTGTAGTGTTCGACGGCGGCGTGAAGAAGGTGGCAAGGCCGAACCAGTACTTTGCCATCGTAGCCTCTAAGATGCGCGTCAAGAACAAACAGAGCGGCATTATCTGGCATAGTCAAGGCTCCGGCAAGAGCCTTACGATGGTTTGGCTGGCGCAGTGGATTCGGGAGAATATCGACGACAGCCGCGTGGTGATTATCACGGACCGGGATGAGTTGGACAAGCAGATTGAGAACGGATTCAAAGATGCCGGTGAGCATCCAGTCCGGGCCAAGAGTGGGGACCACCTGATTAAGATGCTGGAGGGGAAGAATGACCGGCGCGGAGAGGAAAAGATGCCGGCGCTCATCTGTACGCTGATTCATAAGTTCGGCATTGCGGATGATCCGGAGGAAGAGGAAGGGCGCGACAGTAAGCTCCGTGGCTCTCGTTCTCCGGAGCAGTATCTCCGTGATTTGGCGGAGAAACTGCCGGAAGGATTCTCTGCAAAGGGCAACATCTTCGTCTTCGTGGATGAGTGCCACCGTACCCAGGGCGGCATTCTGAACAAAGCGATGAAGAAGATAATGGGCGAGGGTGTGATGATGATTGGTTTCACTGGCACGCCGCTGCTCAAGGACGAGAAAGGACGGCTTACGAGCCGGGATAACTTCGGCCCCTGGATTCATACCTACAAGTTTGATGAGGCGGTGAAGGACAAGGTGATTCTGGACCTTCGCTATGAAGCACGTGACGTGGAGCAGGAATTGCCGGATTCAGTCTCGTTCGATGAACTGTTTGAGGATACCACCAAGAGGCTCACGCCTAAAGCCCGCAAAGCCCTTCAGGACCGCTGGGCTGATATGCAGAGCCTGTTCTCCAGCAAGGACCGCGTGAATAGGATTGTAGGGCAGGTCACGAAAGACTTCCAGTTAATTCCTGCACTCAAAGAGGGCTGGGGCAATGCGATGTTGGTTGCCGGAAGCATTTATCAGGCTTATCGCTTCTGGTCGGCCTTCCAAGAGACGGCTTTAGTTGGAAAATGTGCTGTGGTGACCAGTTATGACGGGGCAGACCCGTCGCTGGAAGAGGGGTATAGCGGTGAACTGAAGACAGAGGCCGACTACAAGTACAACACCAATAAGAAGATGCTGGGCGACAAGACTCCTGAAGAGTTCGAGGAGTGGGCCAAGTATGAGTTCGTGAACCATCCGGCAAGCATGAAACTGCTGATTGTGGTGGATAAACTGCTAACGGGCTTCGATGCTCCGGCGGCTACGTATCTCTACATTGACAAGGAGATGCGGGACCACAATCTATTCCAAGCCATATGCCGCGTGAATCGTGTAAATGGCGAGAAGAAAGATTACGGCTACATTGTGGACTATAAGCATCTGTTCGAGAATATCGAGGGTGCCATCGAGGATTATACGAACGGTGCCTTCTCTGGCTATGACAAGTCCGACATCGAGGGCCTGCTGAAGAGTAAGGTGGAAGAGGGCCGGAAGGATCTGGATGCTGCACTGGAGCGTTGCGACAGGCTTTCCGAGCCAGTAGCAGACCCGAAGGGCGTGGACGAGTTCTTCGACTGGTTCTGCTATGACCAGCATAAAGGGACAGAGGAAGAGCACCAGGCTGAGATAATCCTGAATGCGCGTAAGCGTGAAGATTTCTATGACGCTTGCTACACGCTGGTTCGCCGATATACAGCCATTGCCATGCAGATGAGCGAAGCCGGTTATTCCGAAGAGGAGGCTGACAAGATTTACAAGAAGGTCAAGACCTATGACGAGCTCAGAAATGCCATTTCAAAGCGCTGCGGTGATTATGTTGACCTGAAGAAGTTCGACGCCGAGATGCGGGCACTGCTGGATGACTATGTAGTGTCGCCCCGAGTGGAAGTACTTGAGAAACTGGATGATTTCTCTTTCCTGGACATCATCGACATCAAAGATGATGGCGAGGTAGAAGTCGCTGACGGTGTGGAGACGGAACTGGGTGGCAAGAAAGGTGTCGCTGAGACAGTGGCGGCCAATGTGCGACGAGTTATTAACCGCAAGCGGGAGAGTAATCCGGAGGAGTATCTTAAATTCTCAGCTCGGATTAACAGACTGCTTGAAGAGTATCAGCAGTCCAAGCTGGAGTACAAGGAACTGCTCAAGTCCATCAAGGCCCTTGCCGAGGAAATCCGCAAGGGTGAACAGGTTGATTCACGAATTAATACGGAAGGGAAAAAGGCGTTGTATGACAATCTGGGCAGGAATGTGGATCTTGCCCTGATGCTTAACGGTGTCATCGAGGCCAATGCGGCCCACGGGTTCCGCACCAGCGAGGTCCGTAAGAAGAAACTCCTTATCGCCATCAAGAATGCACTGGTGGGCACATCCTTCGACCCTGAGAAGATCCTGAACATCGTTATCCATAACCCCGAGTTTGGCAACTGATGAACATCGACGGACTGGAAATAGAGGTTGAGCGCAAGCCCATCAAGAATATGCATCTGTCGGTGTATCCGCCGGATGGCCGTGTACATCTGTCTCTGCCGGATTATCTGAGCGAGGCCGATGCCCGCAGCTACGTCATATCCAAGTGGGAATGGATCAGGAAGCAGCAGGCCGACATCGAGGCCCAGGCCCGGCAGACCAAGCGTGAGTACGTCTCCGGCGAGAACCATTACTTCTTTGGCGTCCGGTATCGGCTCCGCCTCAACTACATCACCAGCGGAGCATATTCAGTGGAAGTCCGTGGCGATACTATGACTATGCGCGTCCGAAAAGATTCCACCACAGAGCGCCGGGCAGAACTGATGATGGAATGGTATCGCGTGCGGCTCAAGGAGTACATCGGCCCTCTGGTCGAACGCTGGGCAGAGAAACTCGATGAGCCAGACGTCACCTGGCAAGTCAAGGAGATGAAAACCATGTGGGGCAGCTGCGGCATCAAACGCCGCGCCCTGCTATTCAACCTGGAACTTGCCCGCGTCCCCAAAGAATGCATCGAATACGTTGTGGTGCATGAATTGACACACCTGAAGGTGCAGAACCACAACAAGTTGTTCGAAGCCCTATTGAACCAGCGCCTTCCCGGCTGGAGGAGCCTGAGAGCACAGTTGAACGAGTTTATTGCGTTGCCGCTATGAATAGACCTAAGCCTGCATATTTGTTAAGGACCAGTGAGAGCCAGTATATTATGGACTTGCTGAATCTTGGCAAAGTGTATATGAAATCTTTGTCGTACTATGCAGACGAGAAGACTCATAATTCGGCCAAAGATGATAGAAATGAAGGCCGTTGGTTAGATAGCGGATACGTCTGGATAGGTGCAGAAAGCAATAAATTCAGGGTAGAAAATGTTCGACATTCCGGATACATTTACTGTTTCACAGGGTTCGAAGATAACATCTTTAATAAAGAGCATCCGTATCGCTTTCGTAATCAGACAGATTCCGAAAGATTAGGCGATAAAACTATCCTTATCTGGAATCCAAAAGAATTCAATAGACGATTAGTGGAGGCTCTAAAAAAGAGGGGGTTTCAGGTTCAGTCTGATTGGGTATCGTATGATGTGGTATTAGAAGACCAGTACAAAACCGGTGAGTTATTGAGTCCTTTTCATAAATCAAAGGACGATTATAATTGGGAAGGTGAGTTTCGGTTTTTTGTTCCTTCTACCTGTGTGGAAGACCATTTAGAAGAAGAATTGGGCCCTTTAAACGACATCGCCTGCATTATGGAAAAGGGAATGAGATATGACCTGATTCACATGCATGACGACGTTTTTGAAGTTTTCTCTTCATTAGATGTTTGATAAATAAAGCAGCTGAATAAACGCAAATATATTGCGCATGTTTGTCGTACCTTTGTTCCGTTAATGGAAAACATCCCCATTGGCGGTAATTGTGCTAATGACAACCTTTACCTTCGGCATTCGCTTCCGCTTTGATACTGCTGAGTTCTACGAGACCTCCTTCAACCTTGCTTTTTCGGAGGAAGAGATTGACTTCGTGAAATCTTACCTCAAGGGAAACGGAGACATGCCGTTCTGGGTTTTCGAGTTCGATAATCCGGAGCTGTTCAACCGGATGATGGAAGCACACGTTGCCGCTATACTTTCCTACGTGAACACAAATGTCATTGAGCCGGGAGAGGAACCCTTCACGGAGGAAACGGTCAGCTGGGATTACGTTCTGGCAGAATTTGACTGGCCGGAATCATTGTTATGTTGATCTGCTCCATTCCAGTTGCCTCTTTCTGCCACCTAAGGGATGCGTGGCGCAATACCGTTGCGCCTCCCCCATCAACTCAGTGTTGTCTTTCACGCGGGTGCGAAGCAGCCACTTGTCAATCTCCGGCTTCTTGAACATCAACGTCTTTCCCTGCTTGTAGTAGGGGATGGTATTGTCATTGACCCAACTATACACGGCAATCCTGTCCACCTAACCCTAACCATTTCAAATGTATATTCGTTCATATCATGAAGGTTTTCTGCAAAGGTCACAGCTTTTGCCGACTACGGCATATAATCGTTATTTTTCAAACCTGTACCACGAAATGGAACAGCTCCCCTCTAACTTTGTTCCTAGAAAGAACACAACCCTTATAACTCGCAAAGCAATGGAAAAGACGAACACCCCCGCAAAGACTCAGGTTTACAACCTAGTAATCCTCGACAAATCTGGTTCTATGGAATTTATCCGCAAGGAGGCCGTTAATGGCCACAATGAGACGCTTGGCACCATCAAAGCCGCCCAGCTCAAGCATCTGGACACTCAGGAGCACTTCGTTTCCCTCGCCGCTTTCTGTAGCTGCGGAATCAACATGATCTATGACAAGACGCCTATCGCTGAGGCTGAGAAACTCACCCTTAAGCAGTACGACCCTTGCTGCGGCACTCCGCTGTTCGATGCCATCGGCAAGACTATCAAGCAGCTCAA
>JAEEGG010017992.1_pt1 | contig 14455 bp, 14 predicted proteins | sample 9134161 | NCBI WGS metagenome assembly JAEEGG01 (sample SAMN16246543, study PRJNA631951) | gut metagenome | biome: gut microbiome; feature: rumen; material: CR-attached | host: Bos | place: Iran: Karaj | collected 2018-10
ACCCTTCCGAGGTACCCCTAAGGGGGGGGTGGTAGGGTACCTCCCAAGGGCGGTCAGGGGTACCTCAATCCAACGATAGAGGTACCTCCGCGAGGGGGATAGGGCTACCTGAAAGGGCCGTTGCCCTGCCCTACTTTGGCGTTTGCCACCTACGATTACGCTTTCCGGCAAGGGGTGTTTCGCCGTCTGGGAGGGTTTGGCACGATCGCTGCCCTTATGGAACGCAGTCGGCCAAAACCGCCGCCGCCCTCCAAAATCCTGTAAGTCCCGTTAATCCTGTCAAAAAACTACCAACTACCAACTGCCAACTGATTGTGGTATAATTCACACCATCATGAAAAGACTTCTGACCATCCAGGACATTTCCTGTGTCGGGCAGTGCTCAACCACCGTCGCGCTGCCGCTCGTCTCCGCGTGCGGCGTGGAGTGCGCGATACTGCCGTGCGCCGTCCTCTCAAACCATACGGGCGGCTTCAAGAGCTGGACCTTCGCCGACCTCACGCCCGAGCTCGCAAACGTCGAACACAAGTGGATCGAGCTGGGCATCAGGTTCGACGCATTCTACACGGGATACGTCTGCGAGAGCCAGATTGACCCCATTCTCTCCATCATGTCAACGTGCGCCAACTCCGGCGCCCTGCGCATCGTGGATCCCGCCATGGCCGACAACGGCAAGCTCTACGCCGGATTCGCCGACGACTTCCCGCGCAAGATGGCGCGTCTCTGCGACGGCGCGGACTACATCCTGCCGAACCTCACCGAGGCCGCGTTCCTCGTTGGCGACGCCCCGAAGCTCGAGGGCTACACGCAGGCCGAGATCGAAAGCCTCATCGCAAAGCTCCACGGCATCGGCGCGAAGAACGTCATCCTCACGGGCGTGTCGTTCGAGCCGGACCTGCTCGGCAGCGCGATCAGCGACGGCGGCAAGATCGAGTACGACTTCAACCAGCGCCTCAGGAAGATGAGCCACGGCACGGGCGACGTCTATGCGTCCGTGTTCGCCGGCGCGCTCCTGCGTGGGCGCAGCGCGTTCGACGCGGCGGCGCTCGCGGCGGACATCGTCTGCGAATCGATCCGCAGCACCGACGACGACCACTGGTACGGCGTGAGCTTCGAGCGCGCAATACCGACATTGGCAGAGAGTTTCAGGTAAATGCACATACTAGTCACAGGCGGGAGCGGATACATCGGCTCCGTGGTGGTCAAGCGGCTCATCGAGCGCGGCCATGAAGTCACCGTGTTCGATGACCTCGTGCGCGGGCATAGGCGCAACGTGCCGTCCGAGGCGAAGCTCGTGGTTGGCGATCTGCGCGACGCGGCGGCGATACGCAAGGCGATGGGCGATGCGCGGCCGGACGCGGTGATGCACTTCGCCGCCTACGCGCTCGTCGGCGAGTCGATGGCGGACCCCACGATGTACTTCGCGAACAACGTGAAAGGCGGGGTGAACCTGCTCGAGGCGATGGAGGCGGCGGGTTGCGGGAGGCTCATCTTCTCGTCGAGCTGTGCAACGTACGGCGTGCCTGACGCGCTGCCGATCGAGGAGACCACGCCGCAGAGGCCTACGAACCCGTACGGGCAGTCGAAGCTGATGTTCGAGCAGATGGCAGGATGGCTCGCGCAGACGAAAGGATTCCGCCCGACGTTCCTGCGCTATTTCAACGCCGCCGGCGCCGTCGGAGAGCTTGGCGAGGACCATGAGCCGGAGACGCACATCATCCCGAACATCCTGAAGGTGGCGGCGGGGAAGAAGCCGTTCGTGGAGATCTACGGCGACGACTACCCCACGCCCGACGGCACCTGCATACGCGACTACGTGCACCTGGAGGACCTTGCGAGCGCGCACCTGCTGGCGCTGGAGAGGGACGCAACCGGCGCATTCAACCTCGGGACTGGCAAGGGCGCGTCGGTCAAGGAGCTTGTCGAGGCGTGCCGCAGGGTGACGGGCCACCCGATACCGGCGAAAGTGCTGCCGCGCCGCCCGGGCGATCCGCCGGCGCTGTACGCATCCGGCGCCAAGGCGCGCGCGGAGCTTGGCTGGAATCCGGTCCACTCGGACGTGGAGACAATTGTGCGGGACGCGTGGGCGTTCCATTCGAGCCGATGAAGATACTCGCTACAGTGCATGTGTTCCATACCGGGTTCTGGCCGGAGCTCGCCGCGTGCCTGCGGCGGGTGGATGTGCCGTACGACATCGTGGTGACGCTCCCGGAGGGGTCGCAGTTCGCCGCCGCAGTGAAGCGGGACTTCCCTGACGCACGCATCGTCCACTGCGAGAACAGGGGGTTCGACCTGTGGCCCTTCTTCGCCGCGCTGGAGGCGGCGGGGCTTGACGGATACACGCATGTGCTGAAGCTGCACACGAAGCGGGACGTGCACCGCAACCCGCCGATGGTCTTCAACGCGTTCAACTACGAGGGGCCGCGGTGGAGGCGCGCGCTGCTCTCCTTCCTTGCCGGCGACGGCTCGTTCGCGAAGTGCCGCGCGCTGTTCGAGCGCGACCCCACGGTGGCGATGGTGGCCGGGCGCGACGTGATTCTGCGGCGGCGGGACGTGCACAGCCCGGCTGTGAGGCGCACGTTCGACGAGGCGCTCGCGTACGCGGCGGCGGAGTTCGGGTTGCGTCCGCGCAGGCCAGAGTTCGTGGCGGGGACGATGTTCATCGCGAAGGCCGACATCTTCAGGCGCTTCCTCGGGAAGTTCACGGCGGCGGACTTCGCGGAGTCGGCGAAGGACGACACGGTGGTGACGCTGGCGCACCTGCTGGAGCGCGTGCTGGGGTTCGCGGCGTGCACGGAGGGGCGCATCGCCGACCCGGCCGACTCGATGCGATGGCGGCACCTGAAGTCCGACGTCCACTCCATCACGGCCCCGATACGGCGATTCCTCTACCAGGCCAAGGTCACGCACAACGGCGCGCGGATAGTCAAGGTGTGCCGCATACCGGTGAGGCACTCAAGGGAGCGGCGCAAATGAAAAGGCACTACGGGTTCATCTTCGGCATCGGCAGGGCGTGCAGCTGCTCGCAGTGCCTGCGGGCGGCGGGGCTGCAGTTGGCGTCGTTTCCGTGGGACTGGGTGGGCGACCCCGGCGCAAAGGGACGGGTGGAGATAATCTGCAACGACTTCAAGGACTGGTTCAACCTTGAAGACCTTGAGCACCACGAACCGCACACTATCTACGTAAAAGAGTACGTCAATAACAATCGCAACGGGATTTTCTTCCTGCACGACTTCAAGGACGGCATCCCCATAGCGGACCAGTACCCAGCAATCAAGGCAAAGTATGAACGCCGCATTGCGCGACAGGACAACTGCATAAAGTCGTCAAAGGGACCTGTGCTCGCTGTGTGCATCGACGCTCCGCACCAAACGGAGTCAACGCCACTGGACGAGATACGCGAATGCCGTCGGATGCTCGAGGCGAAGTACCCAGGCGTGAAGTTCGACATGCTCCTCATGAACCGCGACCGCGGGAGGAAGTTCGAGGACAGGATCGAGGAGGAGCCGGAGCCAGGGCTAATGCGGGTTGCGTTTGAGTACAAGGACCTCGAGCCAGGGCGACCACCGTTCGCGATTGACGTGCCACTAATGGGGAATTACCTAAAATCGCGCTTCTCCGTGGACGACTACCGCACCCCCGCCGAGTTCGCAGCGTACAAGGCACATCAGGAAGAGGTGCGCAAGGAGACCCGTCGCGTAAAAATGCGCGAGGCAGGCGCATCCAACCGCTTAGAATACATGCTGATACGTCTCAAGAAACGGTTGAGGGGGCTGTTTGGATGAAGACATACGATTTCATATTCGGGCTTGGGCGTGCGTGCGCTTGCACCCAGACATTACGCAGGGCAGGCTTACAGTACCTGTCGCTGCCGTGGGACTGGATAGCTGTGGACTTCGACCACAACTCACCCGATATGCTCTACCGGGTGGACATCATCTGCAACGACTTCAAGGATTGGTTCAACCGCGAAGACTTTGTCTATAGGGGACCAAACGCCGGACCGGGCAAGGACCACTACCAGAACGCCAGAAACGGGGTTATATTTCTGCACGACTTCCCGAAAGGCGTACCGCTCGACGAGTCGTTCCCTGCCATCAAAGAAAAGTACGAACGAAGGGTCTCTCGGTTCATGCAGCTGATCAAGTCTGCGCAAAGGCCAATTCTCGTGGTGTGCATGGATTCGCCGATGGCGTCGTCCACGCCGCTCGACGACTGCCGCGCTGCACGACGGCGGCTTGCCGCGCACTTCCCCAACGCGAAGTTCGAGTTCCTGAAGATCACGCTCGAGCCGGGACGGAAGGCGTCCGACAAGATTGATGAAACCGTTGAAGACGGCCTCTACCACATAGCCTTCGACTACAAGGACTACCGCCCAGGGCGGAAGGAATATGACGTTGACCAGGAGACGGTGGCGGCGTTGCTCAAGGAGAAGTTCGCGGTGCGCGACTACCGCACGAAAGATGAGATCCGTGCGATGCGGGAACGCACACGACAAATCAAGATGAAGGAAGCTGGCGCGTCAAGCCGGTTGGAGTACTTCTTCATCCGCATGAAACGACATCTGGGAAAGTTGTTCGGATGAAGCGCTACGACCTCGCATTCAGCCTCGGCCGTGCCTGCAGCTGCACGGAGACCCTCAGGAAGGCGGGCCTGCAGCACCTTTCCTTCCCGTGGGACTGGATAGCGGGCAACGGCTCCGACTCCGACATCCTGTGCCGCACGGAGATCGTGCGCAATGGGTTCAGGGATTGGCTGCGGCTCGAGGACCTCGTGCCGGACAGCCGCCCGGGAGGTCCGGGGAAGGACCGCTACCGCAACACGAGGACGGGCTACTCGTACAACCACGACTTCCCGAAGGGCGTACCGCTCGAGAGCTCGTACCCCGAGGTCAAGGCAAAGTACGACAGGCGCATCGCACGCTTCCTGAAGCTGCTCGGGACGGCGAAGAGCGTGCTGATCGCATGCATCGACATGCCGCTCCAGAAGACGCCCACCTCCATCGAGGACTGCCGCAAGGCGAGGGCCGCCTTCGCCGAGATGTTCCCGAACGCGAGGTTCGACTTCGTGCTGTTCAGCCGCGACCCCGGCCGGAGCCTCGCCGACTGCAGGGAAGATCAGTTGGACGATGGCTTCACGCGTCTCTCCTTCGACTACAGGAGCAAACGCCCGGGCTGCGCCGACCACGAGATAGACCTTGGGGCGACAGCATCGCTCCTGCGGGCGCGGTTTGAGGTGGCCGACTACCGGACGAAGGAGGAGATCGCCGCGCTACGCGAGCGCACCAGGAAGGCGAAGATGCGCGAGGCGGGCGTGGAGAATGCATGGCAGTACTTCCTCGCAAAACGCCGCCGCGCGCTGGAGAGGCTAACCGCCAGACTCTCGCCGCGCATGCTAGTCGCCAGGCTACGCACCAAGCGGTACGACCATGTGCTCTCGCTCGGCTCGAACTGCGACGCGGGGTTCAGGTTCTGCCAGAAGTGGGGCTTCGTGGACTCCACGCCGTTCACCTGGGGCCAGACGCTCGACATCGGTCATGTGGTGCAGGCGCTCCGCCATCCCGAGAGCATCGGCGCCGATGGGTTCAGCTGGCATGCGCCTTCGGCGATGTGGCGGTGCAACCGCACCGGGATGTACTTCCACGGGCGAATGAAGGCGACGCAGGATCGGCCGGAGCCAGACGAGGCGGCGCTCAAGGCGGATCTCGAGGAACTCAAAAGCCGGCTGGGACATCTCAAGGAGAAGCTGCTCTCCGTTCTTGCCGACGGGTCGAGCAAGGCGCTCATCCTGCGCGTCAACTCAAAGGAGGCGTCTGCAGACGGCATCAACGGACGGCTCGACGAGCTTCAGGGCGCGCTCGCCGAAGTTGGGGCGAGGAACCATCTGCTCGTGGTCGTGGCGGAAAGGAAGGTCAAGGGCCTGATCCGGACAGCACCTGGGCGGGTCGTCCGCTATGTAAGACAATTCAACCCGCAAAGCGCCGTCACCGATGCCAAGCTCGGAGATCCCGTCGGCTGGGACGCGATCTTCACGGAGTTCGCGCCGGCGGTCGTCAAGAAGGCGACGCACAGGTTCAAGTTCGAGTGACGCGCATCCCTACGGGCAGATGGCTAGCAGCGCGAGCAGTGCCAGTACACCAAGGAAGATGGCGGCGATCAGGTAGCGCTTGGCGTGGCGCTTGGCACGTTCCGCGCAGCGGTTCGCCTCCTCGACAATGGAAGGAAGCCTTTCGATCTCCGCGACAGCTCCGTCATACGCATCAGGAAACCGCTCGGCGAGCGCCGCCGCAACCTTGAAGTCATTCGCCTTGATTGCGGCACGGAGCGTGTGACCCGCCATGTCGGCGGTGCGTTCGCGGTCGTCATAGGCGAACAGCTCGCGCACCGCCTTGAAGAACTCGAGATGCTTGAGGCCATTGCGCAGGTAGAAGCGGTCGTCGCGCGACTCCGATCCCCACCAGACGCCGCCGCTGTGGCGCCGGTACACGGACATCACCTCCGGGATGAAGCCGATTTCGCCGCCCTCTGCGTGGTAGAGGTGCCGCAGCCAGTCACGCGGTGTCATCTTCACGCCCGGGAAGAGAGCCTCGCTCTCCTTGCCTTTCAGCCGCCAACGGTACATCACGGAGGAGGACTGGATGAAGTTGCGGCGCAGGAGGCCCTGGAAGGTGAACGGAGGCTTGCCGAAGCGGCGCTCGTCGGGAAACGTCTCGTCCGGGGCGCGGCCGTCCTCCCAGTGGACCGTAACGTAGTGGAAGCAGAGCCCGCTCGACGGATGCGCGTCGAGCCAATCCGCCTGCTTCTGGAGCTTGCGGTCGTCCACCCAATAGTCGTCGCCCTCGCACGATGCAACGTAGACGCCGCGAATCCTCGGCCACAGGAAGCGGCGCGAGATCGCGCCGCCGCGCGAATACTGGTTCTCGGTCTGCAGGATGGGCTTGATGACGTCGGGATACCTCTTAGCGTATTCGCGGATGATGTCGGCGGTGCCGTCGGTGGAGGCGTCGTCGTGCACCAGCACCTCGAACGGGAAGTCGGTCTTCTGCATCACGAAACCGTCGAGCGCCTTGCGTATGAACTTCGCGTGGTTGTATGCCAGGCATAGGACCGTGACTTTCACTTCGTCCATGGCTCGCCCTCCTTTCGCAGATTGACCGTAGCGCGGCGCGGCTCGAAGCAGCAGCATGGCCTGATGGCAACGATGCGGACGCCGCTGGCGCGCTGCGGCCCGACCCGCGCGAACGTCGCCAGCGCGGACGTTCCGCCGCCCAGGCCGAGCGGACCTATAGATGCGGCGTTGACGCGCCGCGTGATCTCACGTTCGAAATCCGTCTGTACCCCGTAGTTGCCCTTCGCCATCGCCTCAAGCATCAGCGACGTGGCCTCGTACTGGCTGCGGCCGATTCCGACGGCGAGCGTGCACGGGCTGCACCCGAGGTTCCGCACGCCTTCGGTCGCGCGGGCGGCGATCTCGTCCAGCACAGCCTCCACGGAATGCCTGTGGAAGATGCGGTGGGTGATGCCGCGTATCGCGGGCCCGCCGCCGAGCATCAGCACGGTGAGGCGGAGGACGTCTTCGTCCGTCTCACGGATCGCGATGGGTGCGGGCAGCACGTCGGCTGAATCGGCGCTCAGCCCGCCGGACTGGTCGATGCGCTCCATGTCGCCGCCCATCACCGCCATAGGGCGGCCGGGCAGCCGGCGGAGCCCTTCCGCCACGCCTGCGCGTATCTCGGCGAGCAGACCTGCAGTTGCCGCACCGCCAGGTCCGATTTCGAGGAAAAGATGCGGGATGCCCGTATCGTCGCAAAGCGGCCCGCGCGTGCGCTCCGCCACCATGGCGTTCTCCAGCACCTGCTCAAGTATCCACCGCGCCTTGGGGTCTGTCTCGGCGGCGATTGCGCGGCGATAGGCCTCCTTCTGGTCCTCGCGGAAGGTCGAGGCCGCGGTGACGAGCGTTTCCGCGACTATGTCTCTTGTCGTCTTCATTTGCCGTAGATGCTCTTTCCGTGGGCCGCCGCGATGATCGCCTCGTACCCGTCAACATGCACGCGGTGCAGGGCCTCCATGCCAAGCTCCGGGAATGCGGCCACCTCCACGCCCGATGTCTTGCTGCCGAGGAGCGCGGTGACCGGCGGGATCACTGCGTACACGGCGTTGTGGCGTGCAAGCTCGGCGACGGTGCCGGCGGAGATCGCGCCCTTGCCGAGGTGCATCTTCAGCCCTGCCGCCGAAAGCGGACCGAAGCTGCCCTCGATCTCCACCTTGTTGCTCGAGGTTGGTCCGATTCCCGCCGGGCTGACGGCTGTATGGAACATCACACCGCCGCGGAAGTCCAGCCCAGCGGCCGAGGCGCTTCCGTCTGCCAACATCCCGCATACCTTCGGCAAAACCGCGTCGCGCCCACAGTATATCGTCCCGGTGAGCCTCACCACGTCGCCCACCTGAAGCCCGGCGACGTCCCCGTCGGAGATCGGCACATGCAGTTCCTTGGTCATCCCACAGCCTCCAGCACCTCATTCAGATTGAACCCGTCCCCGGACAGCATCTCCGCTATGCGGTCGCAATGCGCGCCGTCCAGTCCGCCGAAGCGGGCGAGCGCGGCGAACTTCGCATTCAGCCCATCCTCGCCGAGAGGGTTCTCCGGTTCGCCCTTCGGGTGGTCGGTGACAACGCGCTCCTCGCGTCCGTCGTCGAACGTCACCCTGACGGCTGCGCCACGCACCGCCGGCGCCCTGGCCGTGAACTCGTCTGTCGCCCGCACCTTCACGCGCGACGCGAGCGCGATGGTGGAGGCATCCTCCACCGCCGCCCCGGAATATGCGTCAAGCCCTGTCCGTCCCGTGCCGAGGGCGGAGGCGACGGCGAACGGAATGCTCATCTTCGCGGCGTTGACGCCTGCAACCGAGATGTGATCGTGCCCATTCACCGCCGCCGCATACGTCTCAACCTCAACCGAGCGTATGCGCGCCGGGTCAAAACCTTCCGCGCCACGGATGGCAAGCGCGCAGTCCACCGCCGCGTGCGCGTGGCGGCAGGCGCAATGGACCTTGGTGTAAGCCTCCTCGATGGCGAGGGCCGGGCGGTCATCGACGAGCGCCTCGGGATGGGGAGTGTCAGTGAGAAGCGCGAGGAAACCGCGAGGCCCGCCAAATGCATCGTGCGGCGGCTTGAACCCGGCGCGCCCCACGTCCGCCGACGCGAGACCGGCCATGGCGGCCTGCCCCATGTTGAAGGGCTTCAGGCCAGAGTCGTCCTCCTGCATCTCGAGGAATCCTGCTGCGGCGGACGCGGCGGCGGAAAGCGCGGATTTCATCTGAGCTGCGTCGAAATCAAGCGCCACGGCGACGGCCGCGGCGGCACCCACCGTCCCGCAAGTGCCGGTTGCGTGGAACCCTTTCCTGCGATGGCCGGGTCTCAGCGCAAGCGCGCAGCGCACTGTGGCCTCGTAGCCGGCGACGGCGCCGCGCAGAAACGCCGCCGTCCCGAACCTCTCCCTTCCGTAGGCCGCCAGCAGCGCGGAGAACACCGTCCCGCCCACATGCACTCCGCCGCCGCGATGCCCGTCGTCCATCTCCGCGGCGTGCGCCGACATGCCGTTTAAAAGCGCCGCCGAAAGCGCCGGACAGGTGCGCCCCATGCCAAGCGCCGCCGATGGTCCCGGCCCGGCCGCCTCCGCAAGCGCCCTTCCGCTCTCACCGAGCAGACGCGCCCCGGCCAGCGTCACGCCGAGATAGTCCAGGAACCGCATCCTCGCGGTAGCGAGGACGGACGCAGGGAGCGCCGCATCCACGAATGCCCCGATCCTGTGCGCGAAGGCGTCGGTCATTCCTCACCTCCGATGAACTTCACGACCTTCGCGGGGACGCCGACTGCCACGGCGTTGTCGGGGACGTCCTTGGTGACGACAGCGCCCGCGCCTATGCGAGCGTTCTTTCCGATATAGCTGCACGAATCGAGAATGATCGCGCGCGACCCGATGTATGCGCGTTCGCGGATGACAAGCTTGGTGGGCACGTTCACGTTCTCCCCCCTGTTGTATGCGTCGAGGTCGCGGTGGTGGCTCTCGATTATCACGCCATTGGTCAGCTTCACGTCGTCCTCTATCACCACCTCGCCCGTGTAGTCGATGTACACGTGGCGCGATATGAGCACGCGGTTCCCCACCTTGATGGTACCCCACTTGTAGTGGTGGCGGTCAATCACAACGTCGCGCCCAATCTGGCATCCCTCGCCCATGTTGTAGCGCTTGGCATAGGCCCGGGCGCGGCGCGCCTGGCGGGTCGGGGAGGTGTCCCACTTGATGTCGGACCACTTGCGGATGAACCTGAAGTTCTCGAAGAAGGTCTTGAGCCAGCGCTCGCGGTCCGCGTTCTTCTCGCCGAGGCGCCGCCCTTCCGCGTCGCGCTGCTCGCGCGTAAGCGAGTGGAACTTCGCCTTCTTGTACTGGTTGCTCCAGATCCCGTACCTGAAGTAGCACCGCACGATGTCGATGAACACCGACAGCCTGCCGACATGCTCCTCCTCGGCGATCTCGCCGGCATGCTTCCAGCCGTATGTGCATATCTGGTTCAGTCGTCTCAGGTTCATTTGGCCTCTCCCGGCGCCGTGATGCGGCACCTCGCTATCTTCTCCAGCTCGCCCCGCTCGAACGCGGCGATATTCGCCATGGCCGCCGCCAGCATCGCGGAAAACGCTTCGCCGGACAGCCCAGCGACGTGCGGGGTGAGAATCACGTTGTCGAGCGTAGCAAGCGGATCGCCCGGCTGCGGCGGCTCGCACGCGCGGACGTCGAGCGCGGCCGCACGCAATTTGCCGCAACGCAACGCGTCCGCAAGCGCCGCCTCGTCGATCAGCCCGCCGCGCGCCGTGTTTACGACGCATGCGCCGTCCTTCATCCTGGCGATGGCCTCCGGCGAAAGCATGCCAGCCGTCTCGACCGTAAGCGGACAATGGAAGCTCACCACGTCCGATCCCGCGAGCAGCTCCTCGAACGTCGCCGCCCTCTCGATCCCGAGGGAACGCTCCTCGTCCGGAGGAATCGGCACAACGTCGAAGTATGTTATATGCGCGCCGAAAGCCTTGAGCATCCCGGCGACGAGCCTCCCCACCGCGCCCATCCCCACAAGGCCGACGGTCTTGCCGAAAAGCTCCGAGCATTCCAGGCCCGTCGCCTGCTTGTTCCACACGCCATGTTTCACCTCGGCGGAGATCCTGGGAACGTTCTTCAGGCAGGACAGGATCAGGAGCATCGTATGCTCGGCGACGCTGCGCGCGTTCACGCCGCGGTTCACGTACACCGGCACGCCCCGCTCCGCGATCGCGTCAAGGTTGAGCATCTCAGTGCCCACGCCGGTGCGCTGGACCATCTTAAGGCGCGGCGCATGTTCCAACACTGCGACATCGATCCTCAGCCGTCCGCTCACGAGAAGGTAGTCCGCGTCCGCCGCCTGTCTGAGAAGGCAGTCCCGCGTGGGCTCGGCAAGCGTCTCGACGGAGAACCCGTCCGGGGCCGCCGCCTTGAGCAGCTCCAGCGCCCTGCCGGAATAGTGGGCGGTATGGAGTATACTCGGCATCAGCCAACGCCTCCAAACAGCGCGAAATAGTCGCTCGGCCCGCGTATCACGCCGTACGCCTCGGCGCGGCGCATTATCTTCTCCGCCCAGTTCGTGTGCGGGCGAACCTCGTTCATCCCACGAGTACCCTTCACAACGCCGTCGCCGGCGCTGAGTATCTGCTCGGCGTCGCGGTACTCGTCCTCGATCACCGCAAGCATCCCGTTGATGTAGTTGATGTGCGACGGATGGATGCAGGTCTTGCCCATGAATCCGTTTGCCTGATCAAGCACCAACTCCCGCATCAGCCCGTCCACCGCATCGTTCACGATCGGGACGCGCTTGAGGAGCGTGTCGTGAATGTCCGTCTTCGGCAGTTCGCTGAACTTCATGCGCTTGTTCACACGGAAGTACTCCCACACCGGGCCGGACACCGTGTAGGCGTTGTCGCGGGTGAAGAAGTTCAGGATGTCCATCAGGCAGTCGCGCACCGTCATTATGTCGTAGATCGTGTAGTCGATGCCTCGCCGCACGCCGAAGCAGGACGAGAAGTCCGTGCCGCCGACGCGCACGTTCAGGATGAGGTCGCGGTATCCGTCCATCACATCCTTCATGGCGGAGAGCTCCTCCACGCGCGTCTCCTTGAACGCCACTCGCCTGTCCTCGATTATCGGCATGCCGTAGAGCGTCTCGCCGAACCGCCCGTTCACCTCCACCAGAAAGTCGAGGTAGTCCCTCGCGTTCCGGGAATTGAACTTCGGAAGGTTGAACCCTGTGACGAACTTCGCATTCTCCGGCTTGAGGAGCGACGCGAAATGCCGGAACTGCTCAGGCGACCTGACGCGGAAGAAGATGAGCGGGATGGACGAGGCGTCCACCGTCCCGGCCGCAACGCCATCGGCGAGCACGTCGAGCATGTGGATGGCGTTGGCCTCCGCCGCAGGGACATCCTCCTCCCGGCATGCATCCTCGAAGCACATCACCATCGAAGTGAGCCCCGGATAGCGCCTGTCCACTATCGCCTTGACGAAATCCTTTCCGCCCGGCATGTACATCGTGGCGCCCAGGCAGTACTGCAGAAGGCTGCGCGGGGTGTGCTTGCCGAACTCCACTGGCGGCTTGACGAACGGGAAGTCTGGATTGTACTGATGGTGTTTCATTGGTTGCAGAATGTCCTGTAGAGGTCCCTGTTGAGCATCGGCGCACCAGACGGATCGCGTATCTCCACCAGCTCAAGCGCACGCAGCGACTTCCGCCGGAGATCGTCGTACGTTGCGCCGTCTATCACGAGCGTAGCCACGCGGTTAGAGCTTCGTAAGTCCCCATCCACCCTGTCGCCGCTGCGCCTGTACACCACGCAATCGGACACCGTCCCCTCGTCCTGCAGCTCACGCAGACCGTCGATGCCGCCGAACACGCCTGGCCTCATGTACAGGATATTGGTGCTGCGGTAGCGGGTCTGCTCCACCGGTTCCACGCGTATCTCCTTGCCAAGGAAGGAATCGATGACGCACTCCACCGGGTCGTAGCCCGCCGACTCGAGCAGGATCCTTGAGCTCATCCCTCCGCCGACCCTCGGCGCGAATTCGATGACGCGGATATCGCCTTCCACGACAGTCGCCTGGTAGAAGAACGGCGTGTTGCATAGGCCGAACGCCGCCGCGATCCTCTCCGCAATCTCCACCGCACGCGCCCTGAGCGCATCGTCGAGCGGCGCCGGGAACACCGACCCCCACGACTGCAGCACGAACGCGTCGCCGTCGCCCGCGACCTTGCGCTTCATGCGGGTCATCATCACCTTCACCCCACCCTTCGTCGCCACGCAATCGACCTGTATCTCGTCTCCGGCGTTGAAATCCTCGATGATCGCCTTCCCGGCCCTGCTCATCCCGAGCGCCTCGCTGAGGCGGACCACCGCCTCCGTCGCGTTCGCGACGCGCCTCACACCCTTCGAGCTGTTGCAGTCCACCGGCTTGACGACGGCCGGATACGTCACCTTGCCCCAGTCCACGCCATTGACGGAGGCAACCTCCTGGTAAGGCGCCGTCGGTATCCCATGCGCCAAGAACGCCGCCTTCATTCGTCCCTTCTCGGTGACGGCGAGCGCCGTCTCATACGAATACGGGTGCGGGAGGCCGAGCCTCTCGGCCACGTAGCAGCACACGCTGTTAGCCTGGTCGATGCACGCACTTATCACAAGCGCCGCCCCGCGCTCCCTGGCCAGCGAAAGCACCGCGTCCCTGTCCAGCGTGCTTATCTGCACGTGTTCGTCGGCGACGCGCTTCGCCGGCGGGTCGTCGAGATAGTCCACCAGCAGCACGCCGTATCCACGCGCGTGCAGGCGCTCCACGAGCGTGACGTGGGGAAGCGTCCCCCCAAGAACTATCGCCAGCGGCCTGTCCATCTTCTCTCCGTAAGGGCGAGACTTTCGCCTCCGGGTAGTATTCGTCGATCACGCGCTTCACCAGCAGCACCTGCTTGGCGCGCTTCTTGGCCTCGTCGGCCGTGGTGTCGTAGCTGTGGTTCGCCGCCACGCTCCCGCCCGTCTTCAGGTACACCGGCGCGGCCACGCGGATGAAGTCCGGCACCTCGTAGTGCCTGATGAACCCGCCCGACGACTTCGGGTTCTCGGTGTGTATGTCGATGGGGATGTCGATCGCCGCACGAATCGCCGCCAGCATTTGCAGCTGGATGTCGCGCACGGGATTGAGCGAATCTGCCCCAAGCTCCTCGAGCATCTTCGCGGAGCACGGGTTGCCGTGCCCGGCGTGCGCGCTCACCTTGAACTTCGCGTCAGATGGCAGGAACCCGTCGGCGCGCATCTTTCCGAGCGCCCAGAGCAGCCCCACGTCGTACACGCGGAACGTCCTCACGCCCACCCCCGCCGCACGCCGTATCTCC
>JAEEGG010017993.1_pt1 | contig 14454 bp, 12 predicted proteins | sample 9134161 | NCBI WGS metagenome assembly JAEEGG01 (sample SAMN16246543, study PRJNA631951) | gut metagenome | biome: gut microbiome; feature: rumen; material: CR-attached | host: Bos | place: Iran: Karaj | collected 2018-10
GAGTCATAGTCGCCATCCTAACACTGTTCGGCTCACGTGCGCAAACGCTTTCGGGATGTCTTTCATCACCCGGATGCACTGATGTTTCACCCGCTTCGTCCCCGTTTTGACGAGGTTCGACACCGTGCAGTAGAAATCGGTTGCCGCTTCGATAAGCCGGTAGGCGCCAGCACGCAGACTGGCGCCGACCGAATGAATAAAACCAAAGGAATATTCCGGCATCGGCAGGGAGAAAGCGAGCGTCCCCGCTTCCAGCCTGACCGGGAAGCCGAAATATGTCCCGAGGGAATTCTGGAGGCCCGGAAGTCCGCACATGAAGCCGCCTTCCCGCTGCGGGATGATGCCGCAGAAGGAAATCGCGTACTCGCGTGCGCAATCAGAAAATCTGAATTTGAGTTCCGGGCTCACAGGATCGTCCTTTGCCTTTGGATCGAATTACTTATTCTCGTTCTTCTGGAGAACGCCAGCTTCGACCATCTTGTCGATGAGCTGCTGCATGGAGTTCATGGCGCCGAGGAAGCCCTGCGGAGGCATGATCACGCGGATGTTCGCCACGGGGGTCGGGGCTTCGCCTTCACCGGCGGGCTGAAGGGTGACGAAGTCGAAACGGACCATGTTGCCGGCGAAGTGGATCTGACCGATGCCGTCTGCGAAGATTTCTTTTTTGTCTGCCATTTTTAAGTTTCCTTATGTAGGTTGGTTTTGTTTTGGTTTTTGTGTCGTTGGGGACGAAAAGCAAAAACGTGACATCCGAATCCGGTTCCGATCGTACAGGCCGAACCGGCGGGATGAATCCCGGTATGCTTCAAAAACTGATATTATTATACTCCACCTTTCGGAAAAAAGCAAGCCCCTTTTTGACGTTTTTTTAAAAAAAAGTCGTTTCCCACTCATTATGAATGAGAAAAAACTTCAAAAAAGTTCCTTGTTTTTGATCTTTGCCCTGCATTTTCCACCTGAACACACCTCAAATGCCGCTGAAACGCATATTATCTCCGCACAAAAACCGCCTGAAATGCCATCGGGCAACGCATTCTCCGGCATCCTTCGTGTTACGTTCATATCAAGCTCAATTCCTGTTCAAAAACCGGCTCTTCGGCATCCGGCGGAACCGTCAGCCGGAGACAAACCGGCCGGGAGCGGTCCCGTTTCGGAACGCACGCCCGGCCAAGTTCAAATCAGGCTCGGTTCAGGCTCATTTGTCGAACGCCTGGATCATGTCAAGCATGATATTGACGGATTCGTTGAGGTACGGATCCGGCTCGTCGTCCTTCTTGTTCTTTTTGGAAGAGGACGATCCCTGGCGTTCGGTCTTGTAGATCTTGTCCTGTTCCTTCTGGATGGCTTTCTCGCGTTCGTATTCCGCCCAGCGCTTGTCGAAATCGAGCGGGACGTCCTTGTTCTTCCGAATCTCCTCGTAGAGGGCGATGTCGGCAGCCAGGCGCTTGAACAGCGGGTCGGCGTTCACGCGCTCCTCGGACTTCTTTTTGAGCTCGGAAATCAGGCCGGGCGTCACGGCATATTTGCCGTCGTAGACGGAATAGCGCACGGGCCGGATCGTATCGTACGGGAGCGCATGCCGGAGCGCGCGTTCGCCGGTCTTCTCCTCGGCGTCGGAGAATCCGGGCAGCGGGATGTCGGCGTCGACGCCCTTGATCTGGGTGGATTCGCCGTTGATGCGGTAGAATTTCGCGTTGGTAAGCTTGATCTGGCCCGCGCTGAAACGTTCGGACGCGAGGTAGAGCATGTAGTTGTCAAGATCCATCACGACCTGCACGGTGCCTTTGCCGTGCGTGTGCGGGTCGCCGACCACGACGGCGCGGTGGTAATCCTTCAGCGCGGCGGAGAAGATCTCCGTGGAGGACGCGCTGTAACGGTTCACCATCACGAGCATCGGGCCGCCGTATGCCACCTGGCCGCGGTCGTTGCCGCGCAGGACGGACGTGGAGGCTTTGTCCTTGACCTGGACGATGGGGCCTTCGGGAATGAAGAAGTCGGAGAGGTCGATGGCTTCGGTCAGGCTGCCGCCGCCGTTGGAACGCAGGTCGATGATCAGGCCGTCGATCTTCTGGTCGCTGAACTCGTTCAGGATCCTGAGCACGTCGTGCCCGGAGCTGTTGTAATCCTCGTCGCCCCGGCGGACCGCGGCGAAGTCGATGTAGAACGACGGCAGTTCGATGACGCCGATCTTCTTCGTCCGGCCGTCGGCGGTTTTCGCCTCGATGACGCGCCCCTGCGCCCTGGATTCGTTCATGGGCACCTTGCCGCGCACGATCGTGATCTTTTCCGGGGCGGCCTGGGCGCCCTTGCGCGCGGGCAGAATCGTGATAGTGACGCGCGATCCCTCCTTGCCGCGGAGAAGCGTCACGACTTTCGAAAGAGGCATATCCATCACATCGACCGTCTCGCCGCCTTCCTGCGCGACGCCGATGATGCGGTCGTTCTCGCGGAGCGTGCCTTCCTTGTCGGCGGGACCGTTCTGCACGACCTCGACGACCTTCGTGTAGCCGTCCTCGGAGGACAGCACCGCGCCGATGCCGGACAGGTTGAGGGACAGATGGATGTCGAAGTCCTCGCCTGTGGCGGGCGACATGTAGGTGGAATGCGGGTCGCAGACGTTCGCGAACGCGGTCAGATAGCCCTCCAGCACGTCGACAGGCTCCATGCCGGCGACCGTGGTGCAGAGCTGGTCAACGCGCTTCTGGACGCGCTGTTCGGGCGTGAGCAGGGAAACGACGGGAGCGGGAGCCTCTTCCTCCTCGTCCTTGCCGGACGCTTCGCCGTCCTTGTTTTCAGCTTTCTTCTTTTCCTCGGCCTCTTTCGCATCCTCCTCGGCGGCCTTGTCGCTCATGCGCGCCACGATCAGCTCGTTCTTGATGCGTTTCGCCCAGATCTCGTGCTGTTCTTCCACGGTCTTCGGCCACGGGGCTTCCTCGCGGTCGATGCAGTACGTCTCGTCCGGGTCATACTGTACGGGCTTGGAGAGAAAATCGCGGGCGAAGTCGCGGTATTCGGCGAGGCGGATCGAACGCGCGTTGAAGACGTCGAACGCGAACTGGACGTTTCCGGCGGAAGCGTTCTTCGCCAGGTCGTCCTTGGCCTTCGCGAAAGCGTCGATATCCTCCTGAAGGAAGAAAATGTGCGTCGGGTCCAGGAAGCGCAGATATTCGTCGAAGACTTCGCCGGAATACTCCGCGTCCATCTTGCGTTTCGTGTAATGCTCTTTCGCCAGCAGTTGAACGACCAGGGAAGAGATGAGCCCCATCTTCCGGTCGGGCGACTTCAGGGAGACCGTCGTGACGGGCACGGACGAAGCGGCGTCCTGGGCGGACAGTGACGGGGCAGATACGACGGACACGGACGCGGCGGTCGCGGCAATCAGGAAAATAGCGCAGGTCTTGCGGATGAAAACGTTCATGATCAGTCAAACTCCGGTTGCGGGAAAAGCTGCAGGGGCAAAAAGACGAACATTCATATAAGATACCACGATTTCCCGAAAATCCAACGGCATTTCACGCATTTTCCCTTTTTTTTCTCTTTTTTGGCATTTCAACTTGTCAAAACTGCTTTCGTGCAGTATATTATTATTTTGACTAGCGTCTTTAATCCGGAGAAAAATACTATGCCCGAAGATGATACCTTTCAGGTCGCATGCCCGCGCTGCGGCGAAACGTTCAATGTCCCGATCCTCCTCCTCGAAAAAAAGGCCCAGTGCCCCGGCTGCGGAGCGAAATTCGCCATGGAACCCCCGCCTGGCCCCGCCGGACGTGAACTGAAAGCGCGCGCCATGCGTGCCAGGGAAGAGGCCGCCAGCTCCGAAACGGGCTCCGTCCACATCCCGCTCAAAGGCGCAAAGGCTCCCTCCCGTCCGTCCACGAACACCGTGAAGCTCGCGCGTTTCAAGTCCGGCGCGGAGGAAAACAACGAAAAGCTCGCCTCCGTCCAGAACCAGCAGGCCGGCTCCGGCGTCCACGTCGACCAGGAAGCCATCCAGAAGGAACTCGCCCAGAACGCCTCCTCCGGCCGCCGCCGCACCATTTCCTCCGGCGTGAAGGCCGCCCCGGCTCCCGAAAAGAAGTGGTGGGAGTTCTGGAAAAAATGATCCTGAGACGCCGGGCGGCGCGGACATGGATTCCCGCTGAAAACCCGGCGAACGAACCAGTTTTCAACGTCAAATTCAAATAAATCATCCGAAAACAGGAGAACCCGCACATGTCCGAAGAACTTCAGGGACTTTTGAACAAGATCCAGGCCGAAGGTCTGGAAAAGGCCGAAACGGAACGCGCACGCCTCGTCGCCGAGGCGAAGGCCGAGGCTGACAGGATCATCGCCGAGGCGAAGGCCGAAGCCGACAGGATCCGCAGAGACGCCGAATCCGACGCCGAAGCTTCCCAAAAGAAAGCCGACGCCGCCGTCAAGCAGGCCGCGCGCGACGTCGTGATCTCCCTGAAAGACGACCTCCAGGAAAAACTCCGCGCCGTCGTCCGCGAGGCCTCCGCGCAGGCCATGACGACCGAAGCGATGGCAGGTCTCATCGCGAAGATCGCGAACCAGTTCGCGGCAAACGCCGCATCCGGCGCCGAGGTCATCCTTCCCGCCCGCGAACGCGAAGAAGCCGCGCAGAAGCTCATCGGCTGCCTGCCGGAAGTCCTGAAGAAGAACGCCTCCGTCCAGCTCGGACGCGGATTCGCCGCCGGGTTCAAGATCGGGTTCAACGATTCCGAGGTCTTCCTCGATTTCAGCGACGAAGCGCTCGCGGAAGTCATCTGCGAATTCGTCGGGCCGAAGCTCGCCGCCGTCATCAAGTCCTGACCGCCGCACCCCGCCTCATATAAGGATCCGTCGCGATGAATCTTTATATCTCGCTCGTTTCCTCCCTGCCGCTCCTCAAAATGACCGAGGCGCCGCTCGTGAGCTACGGGAAATTCATGTCGGACTGCGCGGGCATGCTCGACGCGAAGCACATGGACCTGCTCCGGCGGTTCCCGCTCGTCCCGGGCGTCGTTCCCGGACAGAAGCCGCAGGATGCCGCCACGGACGATCCGAACGCGATCGAAGCGTTCATCGGGCAGTTTCCGAAGGGCTCCCTGGCGCAGGAATATCTCCGTTTTGAGACCGCGCTCCGCCACAGCGCCATGAAACTCCGCGCCGCCAAGCTCGGCGCGGCGTTCGCCGTCCCGAAGCCCGGCTTCACTTTCTTCGATTCCGAGGCCGAACGCGCGGTACGCATCGCGTTTGCCGCGCCGAATCCGGTCGAACGCGAACGCCTCCTCGACACTGCCCGCTGGGCCAAGCTCGACGAACTCGAGGCGAAGAACCTCACCCGCTTCAATTTCGATACACTCTGCGCCTACAGCATCCGCATCCAGATCGCGGAGAAGTGGGCCGCCAGGGCCGCCGGGAACTCCGCAGAGGGGCTCGACAGGACCGTCTCGTCCGTCCGCGCCGGCGATCCCGCCCTCCAAAGCTGACAAAAACACACATAACATATCAACCATACGAACGCAGGAGCGTGAACTCACATGCCTGAAACTCAGAAAGGACGCATCAAAGGCGTAAACGGAAACCTGGTCACGGTGGAATTCGACACCGCGGTCATGCAGAATGAAGTCGCCTACGCCGTCATCGGCGACAAACGCCTCAAAGGCGAGGTCATCCGCGTGCGCGGCAACCGCGCCGACCTCCAGATCTACGAAAGCACCGCCGGACTCAAGATCGACGACCCGGTCGAATTCTCCGGCGAAATGCTCAGCGTCGCCCTCGGCCCCGGCCTCCTCACCAAGGTCTACGACGGCCTCCAGAACCCGCTGAACCTCCTCGCCGAAAAGGCAGGGTTCTTCCTTCAGCGCGGCCTCTACCTCGACGCCCTCGACATGGAATCCGTCTGGGACTTCACCCCGATCGCCAAGCCCGGCGACAAGCTCGTCGCGGGCGACTACATCGGCAGCGTCCCCGAAGGCATCTTCACGCACTACATCATGCTTCCCTTCCGCTTCAACGGCTCCTGGGAAGTCGTCTCCGTCGCGCCCGCAGGCCCCCGCAAGATCACCGACGCGGTCGCCAAGGTCCGCAGTGAAGACGGCGAGGAACGCGACGTCTCCATGGTCCAGTACTGGCCCGTCAAGCTCCCGATCTCCTGCTACAAGGAAAAGCTCCTCCCCGTCAAGACGCTCATCACCCAGCAGCGCACCATCGACACCTTCTTCCCCGTCGCGACCGGCGGCACGTTCTGCACCCCCGGACCGTTCGGCGCTGGCAAGACCGTGCTTCAGCACTCCATCAGCCGCTACGCCGAGACCGACGTGGTCGTGATCGCGGCCTGCGGCGAGCGCGCCGGCGAAGTCGTGGAGATCCTCCGCGAATATCCCACGCTGGAAGACCCCCGCACGGGCAAGACGCTCATGGACCGCTCGGTCATCATCTGCAACACCAGCTCCATGCCGGTGGCCGCTCGTGAAGCGTCCGTCTACACCGCCGTGACCATCGCGGAATACTACCGCCAGCAGGGGCTGAACGTGCTGCTCCTCGCCGACTCCACGTCCCGCTGGGCGCAGGCGCTTCGCGAAATGTCCGGCCGCCTCGAGGAGATCCCCGGTGAAGAAGCGTTCCCGGCCTACCTCGAATCCCTGATCGCCGGCTTCTACGAGCGCGCCGGCCTCGTGCTGCTGAACAACGGCAAGACCGGCTCCGTCACCATCGGCGGTTCCGTGAGTCCCGCGGGCGGCAACTTCGAAGAGCCCGTGACCCAGGCCACGCTGAAGGTCGTCGGCGCGTTCCTCGGCCTCTCCCGCGAACGTTCCGACGCCCGCCGCTTCCCGTCCATCCACCCGCTCGACAGCTGGAGCCACTACCGCAGCATCGTCCCGGCGGACGACCTCGCGTTCGCCCGCGCCACGCTTCGCCGCGGCCAGGAAGTGAACCAGATGATGAAAGTCGTCGGCGAAGAAGGCACCAACACGGACGACTTCGTGACCTACCTGAAGAGCGAATTCCTCGACTTCGTCTACCTCCAGCAGAACACCTTCGACGCGGTCGACGCCGCCAGCGACGACAAGCGCCAGCAGTACTGCTTCGCCAAGGTCATCGGCGTCCTGAAGGCCGAATTCAAGTTCGACGACAAGGACCAGGCGCGCCGCTTCTTCCAGGAACTCCAGCTCACCTTCATCGACTGGAACTACATCGCGTTCGGTTCCGACAAGTTCAAGCATCAGGAAGAGGTCATCGACGCCAAAATCAAGGAGAGAATCGCAAATGCGTAAAGTTTACCATAAAATCATCCAGATCGCCGGCAACGTCATCACCGTCGAGGCCGACAACGTCGCGAACAACGACCTCGCCGAAGTCACCAGCGCCCGCGGCACCTCCCTCGCCCAGGTCATCCGCCTGCTCGACAACAAGGTCTTCCTCCAGGTCTTCAACGGCACCCGCGGCATCAACACAGGCGACGAAGTCCGTTTCCTCGGCCACCCGATGCGCGTTTCCGCCTCCGACGCCCTCCTCGGCCGCATCTTCACCGGCGCGGGCGTCCCGCGCGACGGACGTCCCGAAATCCACGACAACATGATCGAGATCGGCGGCCCCTCCGTGAACCCGGCGAAGCGCATCATCCCGCGCAAGATGATCCGCACCGGCATCCCGATGATCGACGTCTTCAACACGCTCGTCGAATCCCAGAAGCTCCCGATCTTCTCCATCGCCGGCGAACCCTACAACGAACTGCTCGCGCGCATCGCCATGCAGGCCGAAGTCGACGTGATCGTCCTCGGCGGCATGGGCCTCAAATACGACGACTACCTCACCTTCCGCAACACCCTCGACGAGCACGGCGCCCTCTCCCGTTCCGTGATGTTCGTCCACACCGCCGCCGACCCGACCGTGGAATGCCTCCTCGTGCCGGATATGTCCCTGGCGGTCGCCGAGAGCTTCGCCCTCGAAGGAAAGCGCGTGCTCGTCCTGCTCACCGACATGACCAACTTCGCCGACGCCATGAAGGAGATCGCCATCACCATGGAACAGGTCCCCTCCAACCGCGGCTACCCCGGCGACCTCTACAGCCAGCTCGCATCCCGCTATGAAAAGGCGGTCGACTTCGACGGCGCCGGCTCCATCACCATCCTCGCCGTGACCACCATGCCCGGCGACGACGTGACCCACCCGATCCCCGACAACACCGGATACATCACCGAAGGCCAGTTCTACCTCCGCGGCGGCCGCATCGAACCGTTCGGCTCGCTCTCCCGCCTGAAGCAGAACGTGAACGGCAAGACCCGCGCGGACCACCGCACGGTCATGGACACGATGATCCGTTTCTACGCCGACTACAAGGAAACGCTGGAAAAGCAGTCCATGGGCTTCCAGATGTCCAGCTGGGACAACAAGCTCCTCAAATACGGCAAGCTCTTCGAGAAGAACATGATGGACCTCTCCCTCAACATCCAGCTCGAAGACGCCCTCGACCTCGGCTGGAAGATCCTCGCCGACTGCTTCGACCGCACCGAAACCGGCATCAAGACCTCCCTCCTCGAACAGTTCTGGCCCAATAAGGACTGACCTCCGCCATGGCTAAGATCAAATTCACAAAGACCGAGCTGAAACGCCAGAGGGACCAGCTGAAGCAGTTCACGCGCTTCCTCCCCACGCTCCAGCTCAAAAAACAGCAGCTCCAGCTCGAGATCAGGCTCTGCGCCGAGCGGATCGCCGCAAACGAACGCAAGGAACAGGAGGCGGTCGCCAGACTCGCCGAATGGACCATGCTCTTCGGCGACGCCGACGCCGCGGCGTCCATCGCCGAAAAACTCCATATCCGCAAGGTCAACCGCGAATATGAGAACATCGCCGGCGTGAACGTCCCGGTCTACCATTCGACCGAGTTCGACCTCGAGCCGTACGACCTCTTCTCCGCCGATCCGTGGATCGACGACGGGATCGAGGCCGTGAAGGCGATCGTCGAGCTCCGCATCGAACGCGACATCATCCGCGAGCAGAACCGCCTGATCGTCCAGGAGCTCCGCGTCACCACGCAGCGCGTCAACCTCTTCGAAAAGGTGAAAATCCCGGAGGCGAAGGAAAACATCCGCCTCATCCAGATCTCCATCTCCGACAACGACATCGCCGCCGTCGCCCGTTCCAAGATCGCAAAGAAAAAACTCCAGGAGCCCGCAGCATGATCGTTCCCATGAAACTTGTTACGCTGCTCTGCCTGGAGCAGGACCGCACGGCCGCGGTCGACGCGCTCGCCGGACTTGAGCTCATGCAGCTCTGCCGCACCGCGCCGCCCGCCACGAAGGATGTCTCGGCCGTTTCCGCGCAGCTCGCCGAATGCGAACGCGTAATCGGCGTCGTCCGCAGCGCCCCGGCGATGAAGAATCCGCCCGCCGCGCCCGAAGTCGCCGACAACGAGCTCGTCGCTTATGCGTCCAAGCTGATCTCCGGCAAGGCCGCCGCGTTCAAGGAACTCGAACGCCTCCAGCACGACCTGAACCTGCTGGCGCCCTGGGGCGAGTTCGACCGTTCCGCCATCGCGAAACTTCAGGCGAAAGGCGTGTACGTCACGCTCTGCGCCACCCCGCGCAACGTCTTCGACCAGCGCAGGAAGGCGGACGAATTCCCGCAGAACGCCGCGCTTTCCGTCATTCAGATGGACAAGAACATGGTCCATTACGCGTTCGTTTCCGAAACTCCGCTCGACGCCGCGGACATCGACGCCGTCGTCCTGCCGGAGGAAACGCTCTCCGAGGCCATGAAAGCCATCGCGGACACCCGGGCCGCCCTCAAGGACGCCGACGCCGCCATCGCCGCGGCAAAGGCGCTTCTGCCGCGTCTGGAAGCGAAACTCGCCGCGCTCCGCAACCAGCTGGAGTTCGCATCCGCCCGCGACAACATGGAACAGGCAGGCGCGATCGCCTATCTGCAGGGCTACGTCCCCGTCACCCGCATCGATTCCCTGAAAGCCGCCGCCGTGAAGAACGGCTGGGCGCTTCAGATCGACGACCCGGCGGAAGACGACCAGAACGTCCCGACGTACATCGAAAAAGCGCATTTCCTGAACATCCTGGACCCGCTGTTCGATTTCATCGGCATTTCGCCCGGCTACCGCGAGAGCGACGTATATCTGTTCTTCTTTTTCTTCTTCCCGATCTTCTTCGGCATGATCCTCGGCGATGCCGGCTACGGCGCGCTGATGCTCGCGGTCGGCACGATCTGCCTGATCGCGTTCCGCGCGAAGAAAGCGGCGCGCCTCCCGCTCGTCCTGCTGATCTTCCTCGCGTCCTTCACGTTCATCTGGGGCGCGCTCAACGGTGCCTGGTTCGGGCTTCCGGCGGACGTCCTGCCGGGCTGGATGCGCGGCTGGAGCTTCATCACGGACCCGACGCACAGCGCCGCAGCCAAAAAGTTCGCGGACTTCTACAAGATCGACGTGTCGGAGCTGACCACGGACAAGCTCACGCAGTGGTTCTGCTTCCTGCTGGCGATGCTGCATCTGATGAGCGCGCACATCGTGCGATTCTTCACCGGCATCCGCAAGGACTGGCGCGAATTCTCCAACATCGGCTGGGCGCTGATGATCTTCGCGAACTTCCTGCTCGCGGTCGGCCTCATCGTCTTCAAGGGCACGTTCCCGTCCTGGGGCAAGTACGTCTACATCGCCGGCGTCGTGATCATCGCCGTCACGATCCGCCCGTCGGGCGCGCTGAACCTGCCGTTCGACCTGATCGGCAGCTTCACGGACGTGCTTTCCTACATCCGCCTCTTCGCGGTCGGCCTCTCCGGCATGTACATCGCCCAGAAGTTCAACTTCATGGGCACGATGGTCCGCGACGCCCTCGCGGAAAAGAGCCTGATCTGCGGGATCATCCTGATGGTCCTCGTCGCGGTCGCCGGACACGTCCTGAACCTCGCGCTCGGATTCCTCGGCGTGCTCGTCCACGCCGTCCGCCTGAACACGCTCGAATTCTCCAACCACATGGGTCTCCAGTGGTCCGGATTCAAGTTCAAACCCTTCTCCGCCAGACAAAACAATAACTAACCATTAAAAATACAAACAAACACACCAGGAGAAAACCATTATGAGTCTGCTTCTCAACACCCTCGCAAACGTCACCCCGGTCCTCGCCCAGACGGCCGACGCCGTCGTCGAAACGGCCAAGGCGGCCGCTCCCGCCCAGGATCTGCCCTTCTTCGAACAGAAGGCCCTGATCTACGCCGCCGCGTTCATGTCAATCGGCTTCGCCGCTATCGGTTCCGCCTACGGCTGCGGCGCCGCCTCGTGCGCCGCCATGGGCGCGTGGAAGAAATGCTACGCCCAGAACAAGCCCGCCCCGTTCCAGCTGCTGATCTTCGCGGGCGCCCCGCTCTCCCAGACCATCTACGGCATGATCGTGATGTTCATCGTGATGGGCGGCGCGACCAACATCAGCGCGGCCACCGCCGGCAACTGGATCGTCTACTCCCTCGTCGGCGTCCTCGCCGGCATCGCCATGGGCGTCTCCGCCCTCTGGCAGGGCATCAGCGCCGCCGCGGCGGCCGACGCCTTCGCCGAGACCGGCAAGGGCTTCGCCAACCAGCTGATGGCGCTCGGTATCGTCGAGACCGTCGCCATCTTCGTGCTCGCGTTCTCCATCGTCCTGCTGAGCTCCCTGGGCGCCGCCTGACGAAAGGCGGTCTTTTCCCGCAAATATGCAAGGCTCCGTTCCCCCGAAACAGGGACGGAGCCTTTTTTCCCGGTCTTTCAGCATAAACGGGTTCAACATGATTTCTTTTGACGCATCCAAGTGCATCCGATGCGAACGCTGCATCGCCGACTGCATCGTCCAGGTCATCCGGCGCGGCGAAGACGGCCTCCCCTTCATCCCGAAGCCGCTTGCGAAACACTGCATGAACTGCCAGCACTGCCTCGCCGTCTGCCCCGCGGGCGCGGTCACGTGCCACGGTCACAAGCCGGAAGACTGTCTCCCCGCCGGCCCCCTGCCCGACGAAGCCCGCATGATGAACCTCATCCGCCAGCGCCGCAGCATCCGGTTCTACAAACAGGAAAACCTCCCGCCGGAGATCATGGACAAGCTGCTCACCTCGCTGCGCTGGATCCCGACCGGATGCAACGACCACCGGCTGGTCTTCACGGTCGTCGACGACCTCGCGAAAATGGAGCAGTTCCACACGCGTATGCGGAAGATCATCCGATTCCTGCTCAAAACCGGCATCATGCGGATCGTCTATCCGGGTTATAAACGCTTCGAGAAATCCATGCTCGACGGCTACGATTTCGTGTTCCGCAACGCGCCGCACATGATCGTCGTGTCCTCCCCGAAGGACGCCCCGTGCGGCACGTTCGACGCCTCGATCGCGCTCACACAGTTCGACCTGTACGCCCAGACTCTCGGCGTCGGCACGCTCTGGTGCGGATTCGCCTACTACGCGTTCAAATATGATCGCGGCATGCGCGCGCTGCTTCGGCTCCCGCCCGGCTACAAGGTCGGCGCGGTGATGCTGTTCGGGCCGCCCGCCGTGGAGTATCCCCGCGCGACCGATCCCGAACCGTACAAGATTATTCGGGAGGGCTAGCCCTCCACGGAAGCAGTCCGCCGCTAACGCTGGCGGACGGAAGAGACCAAGCCCTCCCCTCCACTAAGGTAGCGCGCTGCTTACGCGAGCGCACAGGAAAAACGCCAGGTTACACGACCAGGGTCAGCTCGTTTTTCCCGGCTGAGGCAGAATGGTATTTCGCCGACTTGACGAGGGCGAGGAGTTCCGCCCTCGCCGCGTCCGCAGCCACATCCGGGCTCTGGGTCAGCGGATCGAATCCGACTCCCGGGTACTGGACGGTCACGTTCAGTTCGCCGGTCTTCCGGTCCACATCGATCATGAGGACGATGCGGCTGATGCGCGGGAAGAGCATCTTCACGAGCAGAGTTTTCAGCACCGTGCGAAGGCCGAGGCGTTTTTCCGGCGGGAGGAGTTTCCCGGCGGCAAAGACGTCGATCGCCCCCTCGAACTCATAAATATCAAACGCACGGGCGTTGAGCTCGCGGTAAAACCCCGTGTTTTTCCTGACGAACGCCTGCGTCCGGTCGTATTTCGGATGGTCCAGCACTTCTTTCACCGTGCCGTCCTCGCGGATCATGCCGTCCGCCATGAAGACCACGCGCGTGGCGATCTCCCGTACGAATTCCAGGTCGCGGGTCGAGAACAGCATGGTCATTCCGGTCTGCGCCAACGCCCGGAGCAACGCGTACACCTCGCTTTTCTCCTCCGGGGAAAGCTTGTCGCCGGGATCTTCGACCAGCAGGATCTCCGGGTTGAGCGCCAACGCCCGGACGATCGCCAGACGCCGCCGCTGGCCTGCCGTAAGGTTAATGGGCATTTCTTCCGCCAGACCGGAAAGTCCGGAAAACTTGAGCAGGGAATTGACGCGTTCCCGGATCATGCCTTCCTCGGCGTCCTTCACATCAAGCGGCGCGATCGTCATGTTTTCGAGCACGGTCAGGTTGCAGAAGATGGATTCGCGCGAAAACGCCATGCCGATGGCCCTGCGGGCACGGGCCGCGCCGCCGTGACGCCACTGAACAGGCTTGCCGTTCACTTCCATGTTGCCGCCCTCGGGCTCTTCCAGCAGGTCCAGACTGCGCAGAAGAAGGCGTTTGCCGTCCTCCGATGCGCCGACCAGCGCGACGACGTCGCCCTTGTAGATTTCCAGGCTGAGATCGCGAAGGCGTTCCATGCTGTAACGGTCCTGCAGGCTGATCCTGCGTGCGGCCAGGACCGGGACCGGACTTGCGGCGGTGGTTTCGTCAGTGTTCATTTCTGGTTCCTGTTCTATGGTGAAAATGTTTGAATTGGCAGTTCATGCGGTCCAGAACGGCGGACGCGTCGGCAGGTCGTCCAGCCAGGCGTCGGGCTCGTAGAAGACGCGTTTCAGGAAAAGTCCGCGGGCGGGAGCGGTATCCTTGCATTCCGCTCGGTCGCAGGCCAGCAGGATTTCGCGGAACCGGTCCGGGGTCATGCGGCCGCGCCCCACGAACATCAGGGCGCCGACCATGCTGCGGACCATCTTGTAGAGAAACCCCGTGCCGAGGAAATACATGCAGACGAGCGGGCCGAACGTGAGGACCTCGGTGCGGAGGATGGTGCGGACGGGGTCGTCGATCTTGCCGCGCTCGACCGTGAACGTGGAGAAGTCGTGCCGCCCCTCGACGTGGCGGATCGCCTCGCGGAGCGCGTCAAGTTCGGTCATATCCTCCATGTGCCACGAGTAGCGCCCGCTGAACGGGTTGATGTCGCCGGTGTTGACCACATACACATAGGATTTGGCGAGAGCGTCGAACCGCGCGTTGAAGCCGTCGTTCGCGACCTCGGCGGTGCGGATGCGGATGTCGTCCGGCAGCAGACGGTTCATCGCCTTCTTGAGCTTCCAGTCCGGGATGTACGGCGACGGCGGAGCGGAAAACGAACAGACCA
>JAEEGG010017994.1_pt1 | contig 14454 bp, 12 predicted proteins | sample 9134161 | NCBI WGS metagenome assembly JAEEGG01 (sample SAMN16246543, study PRJNA631951) | gut metagenome | biome: gut microbiome; feature: rumen; material: CR-attached | host: Bos | place: Iran: Karaj | collected 2018-10
CGCTGGGCACTATGGCCCACTCCTGGGTGCAGCTGTTCGACACCGAGTACGAAGCGTTCACTGCTTACGCAAAGCATTATCCCGATAACTGCACGCTGCTGGTCGATACCTACGACGTGCTGAAGAGCGGCGTTCCCAACGCCATCCGGGTCTTCGACGAACTGAAGCCCGCCAAGAAGGGCATCCGCATCGACTCCGGAGACATCTCCTACCTGACGAAAAAGGCGAGAAAGATGCTGGACGAAGCGGGTCACGCGGACGCGAAGATCGTCATCTCCAACTCCCTGGACGAATACATCATCGGCGACGTGCTGCGCCAGGGCGCCTTCATCGACAGTTTCGGCGTCGGCGAACGCCTGATCACGTCCAAGTCCGAACCGGTCCTGGGCGGCGTGTACAAACTGGCGGCCGTCGAAAAGCCGGACGGCACGATCATCCCGAAGATCAAGGTCTCCGAGAACGTGGAAAAGGTGACGAATCCCGGCTACAAGAAGGTCTACCGCCTGTTCGACAAGACGGACAATACCGCATTCGCGGACGTCATTACGCTGGCGGACGAGCCGGCGCCGACCCCGGGCAGCTACACCGTGGTCGATCCCCAGTCCCCGCGCATGATCAAATACCTGGACAGCGACTTCGAGGTGAAGGAACTGCTGGTTCCCGTCTTCAAGGGCGGCGAGCTGGTCTATGACTGCCCGGATCTGAAGGACGTCAAGGCGCACTGCGCGGACAGCGTGGCGCACGTCTGGGAGGAAGTCCTGCGTTTCGAAAACCCGCACAGATACTACGTCGACCTGTCCCCGAAACTTTGGGAACTGAAGAATAAACTGCTGGAGGAGTACGATATCTGATGGAGAACTACAGTTTTAAGAGCTCGGACAAGACGAGCACCATCCAGTATTACGTCTGGAGACCCGAGGCGGAAGCATACAGGGATAAACCCGTCGCGATCCTGCAGATCATCCACGGCATGAGCGAATACGTCGGCCGCTACGGCGGTTTTGCCGAATGGCTGGCGCAGCAGGGCGTCCTGGTCGTCGGCGACGACCATATCGGTCACGGAACGTCCGCGGACCCCTCGAATTACGGCTATTTCGGCCATAGCGACGGGTGGAAACACCTGGTGGACGACGAAGAAAAGCTGCGCTGCCTGATGCGCGAGCAGTTCCCGGATACGCCTTACGTCATCCTGGGCCACAGCATGGGCTCGTTCATCCTGCGGGCCTGGCTGGCCATGTACGCCAAGGCGGCGGACGTGGACGGATGCATCGTCATGGGCACGTGCGGCACGAATAAGGCGCTGGGCGCCGGCGCCGCGCTCACGACCCTGCTGATGGGCATCAAGGGAGAAAAGAAGAAGAGCAATCTGATCACCGGGCTCGCCATGGGCGGCTACGCGAAGCCGTTCGCTGCGGAAGGCAGCCCCGTCGCGTGGCTTTCCCGCGACAAGGATCTGTACCACGCCTACGAGAAAGACCCCATGTGCGGCTTCCCGTTCACGCTGGGCGGCTATCTCGACCTGTTCGCCCTCATCCGCTATATCTGCGCGGACGAGTGGTATCAGAAGGTCCCCAAGAACCTGACGCTCCTGATCACCTCCGGCTCCAACGACCCGGTGGGCGATATGGGCAAGGGCCCGGCGGAAGTCTACGACAAACTGCAGGCGGCCGGCTGCATGGACGTCAACCTGCTGCTGTACGAGGACATGCGTCACGAGATCCTCAACGAGATCGGAAAAGAGCGCGTCTGGGAAGACATGCGCGATTTCGTGATGGACATGGCGGAGGAACACGGACTGCCCGCCGATCAGCGGGGGCTGCCGGAAGAATAGACCATGGTCCATATCGGCAATTCCTGGGATGAAAAACTGAAGGATGAATTTACGAAGGACTACTATCTGCAGCTGCGGGAATTCCTGAAGCAGGAGTATTCGACCCGGGTGATCTATCCGGACATGCACGACATCTTCAACGCGCTGAAAGCGACGGCGTACGAGGACGTCAAGGTCGTGATCCTCGGGCAGGACCCGTATCACGAACCCGGACAGGCCCACGGCATGTGCTTCTCGGTCAAGCCCGGCGTGCCCGTGCCGCCCTCCCTGCAGAACATGTACAAGGAGATCGCGGCGGAATATCCCGGATGGCCCATCCCGCAGGACGGCTATCTGCAGAAATGGGCGGAACAGGGCGTGCTGCTGCTCAACGCGGTGCTGACCGTGCGGGAGCACGCGGCGAATTCCCACAGGGGCAAAGGCTGGGAGATCCTGACGGACAGGGTCATCGAACTGCTGAACGAAAGGGAGGATCCCGTCATCTTCCTGCTGTGGGGCAGAAACGCCCGGGAGAAGGCCGCGCTGATCACGGACCCGCGGCACAGCGTGCTGCAGGCGGCGCACCCGAGCCCGCTTTCCGCGCATAACGGCTTTTTCGGCTGCGGCCATTTCCGGCAGGCGAACGACCTGCTGCGGCAGTATGGAAAAACACCCATCCGGTGGTAGGGGGATACCGATGCTGCGTTTCAAAAGAAACCAAAAAACGATCCGATCCGCAAGGCACGTTTTGGCGTGCCTTTTTTGTTTGCTGCTGATCGCTGCGCAGGCTGTGCCTGCCTTCGCGGTCAACTTTACGACGGACAGTTTTCACACGACGCTGGACGTGCAGGAGAACTCCTCCATGCACGTGACCGAGACCATCTCCGTGAATTTCGAATCGCCGGGTCACGGCATCTACCGCGACATCTGGGACTACGGAACGATCTGGTTCGACAAGGACGGCGAACTGGTCGAGACGGAGATGCTGTACAAACTGAAGCATTTCGAATGCGAAGGCGAGGAGATCAAAAAATCCACGGAGACGGATTACGTCTCGATCCGCATCGGTTCCGCCGACAGGACGGTCACCGGGCCGCACACCTACAAACTGGAATACGACGTCGTCATGTACAAGGACACCCTGGACGATATGGACCAGCTGTACTGGAACATCATGCCCATGTACTGGCAGACGGACGTGGAACAGTTCCGCTTTACCATCCATATGCCCAAAGAATTCGATGAGAGCAAACTGGAGATCATCTCGGGTCCCATCGGGTCCGGCGATACGTCCCGGGCGGTCTATACCGTGGACGGCACGACGGTCGAAGGGTATCTGGAAGGTCCTGTCTCATACGGAGAGGGCGTGACCGCGCGCATCGTCCTGCCGGAAGGATACTGGAAAGGCGCCAAGAACGACGCGCCCTGGGTCTACGGTGTCATGGCGGCGATCGGCGCCGCTACGTTCGCGGTGATCACGCTGTTCGCCCGCTACGGCAAAGACCGCAGGCCTGTGAAAACGGTCGAATTCTATCCGCCGGACGACATCTCCTCTGCGGAAGCCGGCTATCTGTACGACAAAAAACTGCAGCAGAAGGATATGGTCTCCCTGGTGATGTGGTTCGCCTCGAAGGGATACCTGAAGATCCATGCGGTGGAAAACGACGACCCGAAGGAAAAACGCAAAGTTCCGTATAAAATAACGCTCTATAAGCTGCGGGATCTGCCCAACAGCGCACCGCGCTATCAGGAAACGTTCTTCAACGGGCTGTTCAAGGGCGGGGACAAGGTGCGGCTGGAGAAGATGCCCGGCTCGTTCGCGTCCGCCTTTTCGCAGGCGGAAAGCGAACTGGATGAATATTTTACCGACGATAAGGACTTTATCGATCCGCAGAGCGAAAGCGCGAAGCGTACCGGCTGCCTGATCGGCATCCTCGTCTTCCTGGCGACGATCCTCAGTGCCGGCCTGTTTACGATCACCGAAGACCTCAGCGCCAGCCTGGGCGGGGAATTTCTCCTGTGCGGGCTCATCATCTTCTTCTGCGTCAAATTCATGCTGCGGCCGTCGGATTACCGGGTCGATATGCTGGGGCGCCTGAAAGGCTTCCGCTCGTTCATCAAGAAAGCGGAACTCGACCGCATCGAGCTTCTGGTGCACGACGATCCGGAATACTTCTACCGCATCCTGCCGTACGCCTACGTCTTCGGCCTGACCGATCAGTGGGCAAAGAATTTCGAGAAGCTTATGCCCGGGGCGGTGGATTGGTACGACGGTCCGACGGAGCTTTTCCATGCGCCTTCGACGTTCAGTTCGAACCTGGCCCGTTCCGTGGACTCCGGGATCGCGCACTCCATGCCGAAGCCCACGTATTCCAGCTTTTCCGGCGGATCGTCCGGCGGCAGATCGTCCGGCGGTTATTCCGGCGGAGGCGGCGGATCGTCCGGCGGCGGTTACTCCGGCGGAGGCGGCGGAGGCGGCGGAGGCGGCGGATGGTAAGATCCGAACATTTTTCCCCGCTTTGTGCAGAATCGTATATAATATAGGCAGAACTTATACCATCCAAAACAGGAGGGAATCGAATATGGTACTCATTGTCATTCTTGTCATCCTTGTCCTAATCGGCCTCTATATCGTCGGCTTCTACAACGGCTGCATCAAACTGCGCAACCAGATCGAGGAAGCGTTCTCCACGATGGACGTCTATCTCAAGCAGAGATACGACCTCATCCCCAACCTGGTGAACACGGTCAAGGGCTACGCGGAACACGAGGAAAAGACGCTGGTCGAACTCACCGAGGCGCGCACGAAGGCCATGGCGTCTCAGACGACGCAGCAGCGCGTCGAGGCGGAACAGGGCTTCCAGTCCGCGCTGTCCAGGCTGCTTGCTATCGCAGAGAACTATCCCGACCTGAAGGCGAACCAGAACTTCCTGCAGCTGCAGCAGGAGCTGCGCACGCAGGAGGATAACATCGCCAACTCCCGCAAGTACTACAACGCGGTCGTCAGAGAGTTCAACACGAAGATCGAGAAGATGCCCGGCGCGCTGTTCGCAGGCATGTTCGGCTTCGTCAAGCAGACTCTGTTCGAGATCCCCGACGCAGCGCAGAGAGAGAACGTCAACGTTCAGTTCTAAAGGATAACAACATGAAACGAACACATAGAAGGCACGTTTTCGCGTGCCTTTTGTGCATGGCCGTATTCCTGGCGTCCGCAGTGCCCGTGTTCGCCGTCAACTTTACGACGGACGGCTTTTTCACGACGGTGGACGTGCAGGAAAACTCCTCCATGCACGTGACAGAAGAGATCTACGTCACGTTCACGTCCGACGCGCACGGCATCTACCGCTATATTCCGGAAGACGACGTCCGCGCGTATTTCATGCACGACGGCGAACTGGAGTCGAAAGAACTGGTGTACTCCATTAAGAACGTCGAATGCGAGGACGAAGAGATCTCCATGGAATCCGTCTCCGGCAACCTGATGGTCCGGATCGGGTCCGCGGATAAACTGATCCGCGGCGCGCACAAATACAAGCTGGAATATGATATCGTCATGTATAAAGACGGTATCGATTACCTGGACCAGTTCTACTGGAACGTCATCCCCGCCTATTGGGAAACGGATATCGATTTCGCCGGTTTTACCGTCAACATGCCCAAGGCGTTCGACGAATCTTCCGTGGACGTCATCACCGGCCCTGTCGGCACGGGCGATACGACCCGGGCCAGCTGGGATCTGGATGAGAAGTATACGCTGGCTGGCCACGTGGACGGACTGGAAGGCTCTGAGGGAGTCACCGTCCGCATCGTGCTGCCGGAAGGCTATTGGACCGGCGTCAAGAGCCAGACGCTGTACTGGCGCATCGCGCAGGGCCTGATGGGGCTTCTGACCGCCTTCGGCGTCGGCCTGTTCCTGGCGAAGGGCAGGGACCCGAAAGTGGTCAAGACCGTGGAATTCTATCCGCCGGACGATCTGTCCCCCGCGGAAGTCGGGTACATTTACGACACGAATATCGACGACAAGGACATGACGTCCCTGGTGATGTGGTTCGCGGCAAGGGGATACCTGAAGATCCACGCGCAGGAGACCGAGACCCGTTTCCTGAAGCGCGACAAAGTCACCGTGACCCTGGAAAAGCTCAAAGATCTGCCCGAAGGAGCGCCTGCGTACCAGCGCACGTTCTTCAACGCGCTGTTCGATGCGGGCAAGTGGGCGGATATGGACGCGCTCTCCAAATCGACGTCGTTCGCGGACAGTTATGAGGCTGCGAAGAAGAGCCTTCAGACGCGCTACGGTCCCAAGACGAAGCGCAAACTGCAGGAGGGCTACGGCAATATGGCGGTCGGCTGCCTCACGTGGTTTCTGATGCTTGCGGTCCTCGTCCTGACGATCCTGTTCCTGCACATCGACAGCAAAGAGCTGAAGATCTTGATCGGCGAGTTCATCGCGGGCGGTCTGATCGTGATCGTCTGCACGCTGTTCATGAGCCGTCCGACGGCGTTCCGTACGCAAATGCTGGGGCGCATCAAGGGGTTCCGGAATTTCATCGACCTCGCCGAAGTGGACCGCATCAACGAACTGGTGGAAAAGGACCCGGATTATTTCTATTTCATTCTGCCCTATGCTTACGTCTTCGGCCTGACGGACAAATGGGCGAAGAATTTCGAACGGCTGGCTCCGAAGGTGCCCGACTGGTATGACGGACCTGCGTATTACATGACGACGCCGTCCGTATTCTGCCGCACCATGGATACCGGCGTGCGCTCCGCGCTTTCCGAAAGCGTGGTCCACACGACGTCCAGCAGCGATTTCTCCGGCGGCGGTTCGTTCAGCTCCGGCGGAGGCGGCTTCTCCGGCGGCGGAGGAGGCGGCGGCGGTGGCGGCGGCTGGTAAAGCTCGTCTTTTTTGCCGCTGGCCTTGCCATCGACAAAAAATCCATCGCTTTATTTATCGGTTATTCCTATTCAAGAAAAATATATGATCTCAAATGAAAATCCTGGAAGAGCGCATTTTAAAAGACGGCCTGCTGATCGAAGACCGCATCCTGAAGGTGGATTCCTTCATCAATTTTCAGATCGACGTGGAACTGACGGACGAGATGGGGCGCGAGTTTGCCCGCATTTTCAAGTACAGCGGCGCGACAAAAGTCCTGACGGTGGAAACGTCCGGACTGCCTCTGGCGTATGCTGTAGCAAGGCATCTGGGCGATCTGCCCCTGCTGTTTGCGAAAAAGTATAAGCCGAATACCAACGTCGACGAGGACTATTCCGCGGAGGTACGTTCCTTTACGAAGGAAAACGTCAACATCATCCGCGTGCCGAAGAAATACCTGAGCGAAGGCGACAAGGTGCTGATCATCGACGACTTTCTGGCGTCCGGTGCAGCGTCTCTTGGCCTGCTCGACCTGATCGGCCAGGCCGGCGCAGAGTGCGTCGGTGTCGGCGTTGCGATCGAAAAGGAGTTCCAGGGCGGACGCGCGCTGCTGGAAGCGAAAGGCCTGCGGGTCGTTTCGCTGGCGCACATCACGAGGATGAAGGACGGCAAGATCGAGTTCCATTACACGGAGTAAGCATGAAGAAGACCCAGAGGATCTGCATCATCACCCATATCCTGACGGAAAACCCGAACAGGGACTTTTCGCTCGGCACGTTCGCCGAGCAGTTCGGCTGCGCGAAATCCAGCATCAGCGACGACATCAAGCTCGTGCGCGAAGCGATCGACGCGGCGGGGCTGGGCTATCTGGAGACGACGTCAGGCGCGAAAGGGGGCGTCCGCTACGTTCCTTATATCTCGCGGCGGGCCGCGGCGCACGCGCTGGAAGAACTGCGCAAGGCGTTCGAGGACCCGTCCCGCATGCTGGGCAGCGGGTTCGTCTATACGTCGGATATCATGTTCAACCCGAAGATCGTCCGCGGCGCGGCCATGGTGTTCGCCAAGAAGTTCGCCAGCGCCGAAGCGGACCTGGTCGTGACCGTGGAAACGAAGGGCATAGGCGTGGCGCTGTTCACCGCGCAGATGCTCAATATCCCTCTGGCGGTCATCCGGCACGAGAGCAAAGTATCGGAAGGATCCTCCATCAACATCAACTATTTCTCCGGGTCTGCGGACCGGCTGCAGCAGATGAGCATCTCCAAGAAGGGCATTCCCCACGGAAGCCGCGTGCTGATCATCGACGACTTTATGCGGGGCGGCGGAAGCATCCTCGGCATCCTCAACATGCTGAAGGAGTTCGACGCGCAGCCCGTGGGCACGGGCGTCGTGATCGTGGCCGGCGGCAGGGAAAACAAGAAGATCCCCGACTACGTACCGCTGCTCATCCTGAACGATCAGGAGGACGGCAGGCAGACCGTGGAGATCAATCCCGACATGCTGGCGCTGTAAACTGAATATACTAAAGCAGTATGAAAATGAACGTTCGGAAATTCTTGAACGTTCATTTTATTTTCCGATGAAAACGTCATAATCCATCGGTTTTTTCTTTTACTTTTCAGGGCGGTGCCGTATAATAAAAATGTGTTTTTACAGCACGTATTTTTATTCACCCCGGATAGTAAAAAAGAGGTATCAGAATGAAGAAGAAGTTCATTTCCATCCTGCTCGTACTGGCCATGGTCTTCGCGCTTGCTGCCTGCACGAGCTCCAACGAACCCGCTCCTGCCGAACCCAGCGGCGAAGGCGAGACCGAACCCGCAGAAGAAGGCACTGTCTACAAGGTAGGCATGGTCTGCATCGGCGACGACAACGCCGCTTACGACAGAAACTTCTACATGGCTGCCGACGCTGCCAAGGAACAGCTGGCTGCCAAGGGCATCGACATCGAATGGGTCTACACCTACAATCATCCCGCCGGCGACCCGGTCGCCGTCGACTGCGAAGAACTGGCTGACGCGGGCTGCGTTGCCGTGTTCTGCAACTCCTATGGCCAGGAAGACGCCATGCTCACCGTAGCGGGCGACTATCCCGACACCGTCTTTGCCGGTCTGACCAACGAAGGCTCCATGAGAGACTCCCTGGACAACACCGTCAACGCGTTCCCCAACATCTTCGAAGGCCGCTATCTCGAAGGCGTCATCGCCGGCTGCAAGCTGCAGCAGATGATCGACGAGGGTGAGATCGCTCCCGAAGAAGCCGTCATCGGCTACGTCGGCGCTTACACCTTCGCGGAAGTTATTTCCGGCTACACCAGCTTCTATCTCGGCGCCAGGAGCGTTTGCCCCTCCGCTACCATGAAGGTCGAATTCATCGGTTCCTGGGGTGACCCGACCATGGAAGCCAACACCGCGCAGGATCTGATCGACAAGGGCTGCGTGCTGATCTCCCAGCACTCCGACTCCACGACTCCCGCGACTACCGCGCAGAGCAACGGCGTCTATCACGTGGGCTACAACATCTCCATGATCGACGTGGCTCCCGACGCATCCCTGAGCTCTTCCCGCATCGACTGGACGAACTACTTCGTCTACGTCATCGAGACTGCCGTCAACGGCGGCACCGTCGATCCGGACTACACGGGTCACGGCCTGAAGGACGGCGACGTCGCGCTGTGCGAACTGAACGAAGCCATCGCGGCTCCCGGAACGGAAGAAACGGTCCAGGCTGCCAAGGCTGCCATCGAAGCGGGCGAACTGCACGTCTTCGATACTTCCAAGTTCACCGTAGGCGGACAGGAAGCTACTTCCGCTCTGGTCGACATGACCGGCGACTTCGTAGGCGACGAGGGATATGACGCCATTTTCGACGGATATTATCACGAATCCTACTTCAAGTCGGCTCCCGCTTTCGATCTGCGCATCGACGGCATCGAGCTGCTGAACGAAGCATATTAATACCTCTTACGTGAATAGCAGACCGAAAGAGAGCGGTTTTTCAGCCGCCCTCTTTCGGCTTTTCTCGGAGAAACATGACACACGCAGTAGAACTGAAAAACATCACGAAGCGTTTCGGTAGCGTCGTTGCCAACGATAAAGTCGATCTTTACGTGGACAACGGCGTTATCATGTCTCTGCTGGGCGAAAACGGCTCCGGCAAGACGACGCTCATGAACATGCTGGCCGGCATCTACTATCCCGACGAGGGACAGATCTTCGTGGACGGCAAGGAGGTCTCCATCCGCGACCCCAAGGACGCCTACGCGAACGGCATCGGCATGATCCACCAGCACTTCAAGCTGATCGACGTGTTCACGGCCGCGCAGAACGTGGCGCTGGGCATCGAAGACGGCAAGTACGATCTGAAGAAGGTCGCCGACGGCGTACGGGCGATCTCCGAAAAGTACGGCTTCGACATCGATCCGGACAAGAAGATCTACAACATGTCCGTCTCGGAAAAGCAGACGGTCGAGATCATCAAGGTGCTGTACCGCGGCGCCAACATCCTGATCCTGGACGAACCCACGGCCGTGCTGACGCCCCAGGAGACGGAAAAGCTGTTCCGCATCCTGAAGGCGATGAAGGAGGACGGCAAGGCCATCATCCTGATCACGCACAAACTCAACGAAGTCATGGCGGTCTCCGACGTCGTGGCCGTATTGCGCAAAGGACAGCACATCAGTACGGTGCGCACTTCCGAGACCAACCCCCAGCAGCTGACCGAAATGATGGTCGGCCGCGCCATTACACTGAACATCGACCGGACGGATCCGGTCGATCCCAAGCCCCGTCTGACCGTCGCAGGTCTTACGTGCCGCGACAGCGAAGGGGTCCCTAAACTCGAAGACGTAGGTTTTATCGCGTATGGCGGAGAGATCCTCGGCATCGCCGGCATCGCCGGTTCCGGCCAGAAGGAACTGCTCGAAGCCATCGCGGGCCTCAGACATATATCGTCCGGTTCCATCATCTACACGCCGGAAGGCAAAGCGCCGGCGGAGCTGGTGGGCAAGACGCCCATGGAGATCAAGGACGCGGGCGTCGCGCTGGCGTTCGTTCCCGAAGACCGTCTGGGCATGGGCCTGGTCGGCGGCATGGGCATGACGGAGAACATGATGCTTCGCACCTGGAACAAGGGCAAAGGCATGTTCGTCAACCGCAAGGAACCGGAAAAAGTGGCCGAACAGGTGTACGAATTTCTGGAAGTGGTCACGCCCAGCATCGATTATCCGGTGCGCAAACTGTCCGGCGGCAACGTGCAGAAGGTGCTGGTCGGCCGGGAGATCGCAAGCTCCCCGTCCGTCCTGATGAGCGCCTACGCGGTCCGCGGTCTGGACATCAACACTTCATACATCATCTATAATCTGATGGAAGGCCAGAAGGCCAAGGGCGTCGCCGTCATTTTCGTCGGCGAAGACCTGGACGTCCTGCTGGCGCTGTGCGACCGCATCCTGGTGCTGTGCGGCGGCAAGGTCTCCGGCATCGTGGACGCGAGAAAGGCCACGAAAGAAGAAGTCGGCCTGCTCATGACCCAGGTCGGCGGCGGAAAGGAGGCAAACGCATGAAAGACAAAACTCCTCTGATCCGTCTGGCGAAGCGGGAGGATATGGGCAAAGGCAAAGTCTGGCTGATCCGCCTGGCCGCGTTCGGCGTCGCCATCCTCATCGGCATGATCATCTTCGCCATCGCTGGCGCAGACCCCATCAAGGCCTACGGCACGATGCTCGCTTCCTCCCTGGGCAAGAAGTCCGGTATCCGCCAGGTCGTCAAAAATGCCGTGCCCCTGCTGGGCGTCGGCCTGGCTCTGGCGCCGTGCTTCCGCATGCGCTACTGGAACATCGGCGCGGAAGGGCAGATCACCATGGGCGCCATGGCGGCCTCGTATTTCGCCCTGTTCTGGTACAATAAGCTGCCCTCCGCCGTGCTGCTGATCGTCATGGCGCTGGCCGGCATGATCTTCGGCGCGTTCTGGGCCGCGATCCCCGCGGCGTTCAAAGCGCGCTGGGGCACGAACGAAACGCTGTTCACCCTCATGATGAACTACATCGCCATCGGCATCGTCGCGTGGCTGCAGGGCGGTCCCTGGGAAGGCAAACCCGGCTCGCAGATCATCCCCATGTTCGATCAGAAAGCGGTGCTGCCCAAGGTGCTGGGCGTCCACTGCGGCTGGATCCTCATCCTGCTGCTGGTCGTCTTCATGTTCATCTACATGAATTACACGAAGCACGGCTACGAAGTGGCGGTGCTCGGCGAATCCGAAAATACGGCCCGCTACGCGGGCATGAACGTCGCGAAGGTGACCCTCCGCACGGCGGCGCTTTCCGGCGCCATCTGCGGCCTCGTGGGTTTCCTGACCGCGTCCGGCGTCAACCAGACGCTGTACTCCGACGTGGCCGGCGGCGTGGGCTTCACGGCCATCACCGTGTGCTGGCTGTCCCAGCTCAATCCCTTCGCCATGATCGTCATCTCGCTGCTGCTGGCGATCCTGTCCAGAGGATCCTCGGGTCTGCAGACCGCGCTGGGCATCCCGGCGTCGATCTCCGACATCATCACCGGGGTCATCCTGCTGTGCATGCTGGGCTGCGAGTTCTTCATCAATTACCGCATCATCTGGCGCCACAAAGAGGCGGCGGGAAAGGAGGCGGCGTAAATGAACTTTAATTTAGCGGGACTCATCAAAGCTGCCGTCCTGAACGGCACGCCGCTGCTGTTCGGCACGTCGGGCGAGATCCTGACCGAAAAGAGCGGCAATCTGAACCTGGGCGTCGAAGGCCTGATGTTCATGGGAGGCGCGTTCGGTCTGGCCGGCGCCTTCTGGTATGACCAGCTGGCAGGCGAAGGCGCTGTCGGCATCGTCGCGGTGCTGATCGCGCTTCTGTGCGCGTTCCTGGCGGGCTGCTTCGGTTCCCTGATCTTCAGCTTCCTGACGATCTCTCTGCGCGCGAATCAGAACGTCACCGGTCTTGCGCTCACCATCTTCGGCACGGGCGTCGGCCAGTTTGTCGGCGAACAGCTGCGTCTGAAGGTCGGCGGCAACATTTCCATCTCCAACGCGCTGAAAGGCTCGTTCGCCAATCCCATACTGCCGAAGGCTCTGCAGGATATCCCGTTCTTCGGACAGGTCCTGTTCTCCTATAACGGATTCGTGTATCTGGGCATCGCCATGGCGATCGTCATGTCCGTGTTCCTGAACCGCACCCGCAAGGGCCTGTATCTGAAGGCCGTGGGCGAAAGCCCCTCCACGGCGGACGCCGCGGGCATCAACGTAACGAAATACAAGTACCTGGCGACCGTGATCGGCGGCGGCATCTCCGCCATCGGCGGCATGGTCTACACCATGACCATCGCAGGCACGGTCTGGAACCACACGGCGCTGTCCGGCGAAGGCTGGGTAGCGGTGGCGCTGGTCATCTTCTGCCTGTGGAAGCCTTTGAACGCGCTGTGGGGCTCCGTCCTGTTCGGCGGCCTGATGATCATGTACCTGCGCGTACCGGTCGCGTTCATCCCGTCCCAGATCTACAAGGTGCTGCCTTACATCGTGACGGCCATCGTGCTGATCATCGTATCGCTGCGCCAGAAGAGGGAGGACCAGCCGCCCGCAAGCCTTGGCCTGCCGTATTTCAGAGAAGAAAGATAATATGATCGAACTGACGCAAAAGTCGATACAGCACTGGCTCCCCCTGCGGGAGCCAGACGCGCATAAGGGAGATTTCGGCAGACTGCTGATGATCGCGGGCAGCCGCGGCATGATGGGCGCCTGCGTTCTGGCCTGCCGCGCCGCTTTCCGCAGCGGGGCAGGGCTGGTGGCCGCCTGCTGCAGTCCGTCTCTGTTCTCCGACGTCCACGCGGGCGTGCCGGAAGCGACCTGCGTCAGCCGGGAGGACTTTGACCCCGGCAGGTATGACGCCGTCGCTATCGGTCCCGGGCTGGGCGTCTCGGAGGAAAACCACGCGCTGATCGCAAAGCTGCTGCAGGAGTATGCCGGTCCCGTCGTCCTGGACGCGGACGCGCTGAACTGTCTGTCGCGTTACGGCGCGCCTTCGCCTGAAACCATCCGCGCCAGCCTCGTGCTGACGCCCCACGCAGGGGAGGCCGCAAGATTTTTCGGCGTTTCTCCGGCGGACATCGGCGCGGACAGGGAACGGTTCGGACTGGACCTGGCGCAGCGTCTGCAGGCCGTCTGTGTCATGAAGGGCGCCCGCAGCCTGATCTGCTGCCCGGACGGGACGGTCTATGAGAACGCCACCGGCAACGCCGGCATGGCGACCGGGGGGTCCGGCGACGTGCTCACCGGCATGACCGCGTCTTTTGCGGGTCAGCTGGCGGCGCAGGGAGCAAAACCCGCAGTCGCCGCGAAACGCGGGGCTTTGTGCGGCGTGTACGTGCACGGGCTGGCCGGCGATCTGGCGGCGGAGCAATGGGGACAGGCAGGCCTGATGGCTTCGGATCTTGCCGACTATGCGGCTCTGGCTCTGCAAAGTTTTGATAAGTTTTGCGGAACGGATTGACAAAAAATAAACAAAGTATATAATGGAAGGTGCAGGACCTTTCCGTCATGCCATGCAAACAGGGGAAAGGCCTATAAGGAGGAAAGAATGGCATTTGTAGAACTGGAAATCAAGGGTCAGGTCGGTATCCTTACCATCAACAGACCCGAAGCCCTGAATGCCCTCAACGATCAGGTCATCTCCCAGCTGAGCGAAACGCTGGACGGACTGGACCTGAATACGCTGCGCTGCCTGATCGTCACCGGCAGCGGCGCCAAAGCGTTCGTCGCC
>JAEEGG010018005.1_pt1 | contig 14447 bp, 10 predicted proteins | sample 9134161 | NCBI WGS metagenome assembly JAEEGG01 (sample SAMN16246543, study PRJNA631951) | gut metagenome | biome: gut microbiome; feature: rumen; material: CR-attached | host: Bos | place: Iran: Karaj | collected 2018-10
TATCTCTCGTTGACTTGTTTCCAAATAACGAAGTCAAGATTTTGTTGAAATTCATATTTATATCTTGTTTTATTGTTACATGTAAAATTGAGCGACAAAGGTACGAAAAATAATCGTTATTTGCGCATAAAATAATGATAAAATGAGGTTTGTGGCTGTAAAAATCATCTCAAAGGAGCAGCCGTGCAGGCGTTAGGCGCCCTTATTCTGATGGCCTTTGAGATCGTGGGTGCTATGCTTACGGCCGACACGGGAGTGCTGACGCGCTCTGCCTTTGTGTCTGCTCCCCATACGATGATAGGGAACTGTGCCGATGCATTTTGTGTTGTTATGTCTTGTCTTGTGTTCTCGTTCACCAGATTCCATCCTGGCAGCGTCTCTATGATAAGGTCGCCGCAGGTGTTGCTGTTGAAGGAATTGCGTATCGGAGCAAGCATGTCAGAGCTTGCTGTCATCAACTGACGGCTCGAATAGACGTTGCTGACGCCCGAAGTAACAAGCAAGAACACTTGAGAGCGTGCCAGCAACTCGTCCATATCAATCTTCTTCTGCTCTGAAAGTTTAGAGTTGAGGTATATGTGATTGTTAACGCTTCCGTCAACGTATTTCCCCTGACCGTAGATTGCATTCAGATAAAGGTCGAGAAGCTTGGCGGTGCGGTCGATACTGAATGTTCCATGAGGTATGCGAAGCAACTCATAATCCACCTTCTGACGTGGAGCGACGCCTGTTCCTGTAGCGACTACGAGCAGATTGCTTTCGCCTACAGCATCCTTGGCAGACTTCAGCAGCCTGCCGAGGTCGTTATTGAGTTGCTTGTATGTGTTTAAGTCGTCTGCGACTTCAAATGTTAGTGCCAATATGTCACTATTGTCGTCTTTCCCAAGAGATGCATTTGCGATGCAACTTATGGCCGCGTTAGCGACTCTGTTGTTGTCTTCAGCTTCAGTAGTATAAGCAGATTGTTTCTCAAAGGAATCCAGCCAGTTAGGCAATCCGCCTAAATAATAGGTTGAAGTGTTCCATCTGCCCGTTTTATTGTCCACCCATAGCGCTCCATTTGCTGAGTGGGATGCTGACAAAATGGCTGCTTCGCGGTTGATGGCGATGGAGTAGACCAAGCCCAGATTTGATGTCTTGGCCTTCAGTTCGTCTCCAATCATCGACGACATCACGTTGGCTGCCGAGCCGCCTTCGTATGAACCCGCGCCGCGATACTTGCTGTCATCGACGCAGGACACCACTTTCAGCGAGTTGCGGTCGAGCCAAGAGGCGCTTGCAATGCCGTTATAATAAGGTGTGGTGCCTGTGTATATCGTTGTGATTGCCGATGCCGCGTCTGTTGGGGGGAAAGGCATTGTGGCAGAAGAATATACCTTCCCTGATGCGAGAAGTTGCTTCAAGCCTCCGTCTTCTAATGCTTCGGAATACTCTTCGAGGCACTCGCTCGTCAGTTGGTTGATGACAATGCTTATCACAAGCCTTGGTTTCGAGGCTTGCTGAGCCTGAAGGCCTGTGGAAATGAGGGCAAGCAGAGTTGCCGTCAGGTATCGTCTGTTCAACTTAAATATATTGTTCTGCATATCGTTTCTATCTGTTTGATTTCCCAAAGGGCATCTTTCGCATCCTCAGAAGGCATCTTTGACCTCCTCAGATGTATACCTTTGACCTCCTCAGATGTATATCTTTCGCATCGTCAAAAGGCATCTTTTACCTTGCCAAAGGACAGCTCTTGCAATGCAAAAGGATACCTTTCACGTTTCTTATCAGCAAAGATGATGCCAAAAGATACATTCCCTCGGCGTACGACTGGATAAATCCTCCTGCAAAGAAGAGCAGAATCAGCACCGTCCACATTATATACTGACAGTCTTTGGTGCCGTTTTTCTGTCTTTTAAGCAGCCTTCTTATGAAGAAAAGGGGTAGTGGATTGACCAGCAGAATCTGAAGGTTTACCCTAACCGTCGGGTGTTCTGAGAACAGCATCAGGAAGAGCACGATGCCCATTACCGATGCTCCCACCATCAGAAGTGCGTCGAAATATCTCAGGTTCTTTTTCTTTTTGATTTCGAAGGCGGTAAGAATGGCGGTTACGATGAGCAACTCCCATCCGCATTGAGTAGGCGTGAGCGGGAACTCCTCTTCAATAACCTGCGCCCGAGCGGGGAGAATCACCATTGTCGTATCTACCAACGGGCGCTGGTTGTCGTTTCTTGTGGCATTCTCGAAGTCAATCATCAGGTTGTCCGGAAGAAACTGTCTTTGCTCTTGGGTTGTGGCATAGTCAGCGCCGACTCCAAGCAAGAGGTCATTTCCGAAGCGCGCCCAAGGATGGCCTTCGTTCTTGTCGTGAATAATCTCGCGGTAACTCTTGCCGTCGCGCGGTTGGTAAGTAACACCTCCCTTTATGTTGTTCACAAGAATATCGCGTGCCCTTGTGGTGCAGTTGTCATAGAAATAGTTGTATCTGTAGTATTTGTTCTCAGGCTGGTTGTTCACTCTTATCGCCTCGAAAATAATCATCTTCTCCTCCGGGCTGAGGTTAAGCACCTGCTGGGTTATGCTGCTTCCATAGTAGGCATACTCGGAAATGAAGTATTTGAAGGGAATTATGCCAATCTCATATTCGGCGATTCCGAAGACGAAACGCGGTATGAACAGAGGCTTGTTGAAAGAGAACACTCCATAGTTGACGGCCACGTCAAGTCCCGTTCGTTGGTCGCGCATTCTTATTGCCGTATGACCATAGAGGCTGTACACCTGCTGATGGGGCGAGCAGGTGAGCAAGCTGATTTCTAATGAGTCGGGATTCAGCCCTTCTTCTTGAGCGAATGAAAGTGTTGAACTCAGCATCATCATTGCCAAGAGAAACGCCTTCAAAATGTTATTTCTATGTTTCACGATGCAAAATTACTTTATATTTTCCACTTAGCGTGCTTTTATTTCGAAAAATTTCAATAATTTTGCACCCGATAAAGTAAAAAGTAACAACTCAGAACGCATTTCCAGTCGTGAGAAGTGATTTAAGTCTCGTTATCGACGTGGGCAATACATCCACCAAGATGGTATGTTTCGACGGCAAAGAGAAAGTCGTCGAGGGCGTACGCGTTAAGGACATCTTCTGCGACGAGGCATCTGCGTTTGTCTCAAAGTATAGTTTCCGCGACGGCATCTATTGCTCGACGGTGGCCATCGACGATGCTTTCAGAGGCAGGATAGAGTCTTTCGGAGTGCCAATGCTGCATTTCCAGCCGGGTGTGACGCCCATTCCGATAAAGAATCTCTATGCCACACCGCTTACGTTAGGTGCCGACCGGCTTGCCGCTTCCATAGGGGCGTGGTCGAAAAACAAGGGCAGGAACATACTTGTTATTGATGTCGGGACGTGCATAACCTACGACTTCGTGAACGCAAACGAAGAATATGAGGGCGGCAACATTTCGCCTGGAGTGGACATGAGGTTAAAGGCTTTGAACGCCTTCACATCGAAACTGCCCCTCGTCGATGCCCAAGGGGAGACTCCTGAGATGGGAGTTTCTACCGAAACGGCAATCAGAAGCGGAGTGATTTCTGGCATCTTGCAAGAAATAAATGGCTATATTAGTGCTTTTAGTCATAAATATTCCCAACTTTACGTTTATTTAACGGGGGGAGGGCAACTAAATTTGCATTTCTCAGAAAAAATGCCCACCTTTGCACTTGCAAATAAAAAAGGAGCGAAAATAAGTCTCGTTGAAGACCGGTATTTAGTGCCTGAGGGGCTTAACGCAATTCTTGAATACAATAAAAGATAATGAAGAAGATATCGATTGCCATCATTATGATGGTCTTTACTACACTAACCGCTATGGCACAGAGCGGCACCAACTCTCCATATAGTCAGTATGGCTTTGGTGTTCTGGCTGACCAGACAAGCGGTTTCAATCGTGGTATGAATGGTTTAGGAATAGGTTTCAGAGAGTCGAACCAGGTGAATTTCATTAACCCTGCCTCTTATTCGTCAATCGACTCGCTGACTTTCATATTCGATGTTGGCGTTAGCGGACAGCTGACCAACTTCTCTGAGAACGGCGTTAAGAGGAATGCGAAGAACGCAAGCTTTGAATATGCCGTTGCATCATTCAGACTTTTCAAGCACGTCGGATTGAGCTTCGGTATTGTGCCGTTCACGAACGTAGGGTATAACTACAGCACTTCGGGCTACGTTAGTAACGATAAGACCAATGCCTACATCAATACATATAAGGGAGACGGCGGCTTGCGCCAGGTGTTCCTTGGCTTTGGTGTTGAGCCTATTAAGAACGTGTCTTTCGGTGTTAATGGTTCTTACATGTGGGGTGATTACAACCGCTCGATAGCAAACTCCTATACAGACGGTTATGTCAATAACCTGGCGAAATATTATAGAGCCGACATCAGAACATATCGTGTGGATTTCGGTTTGCAACTGACAATTCCGTTCGACAAGAACAATAGCGTAACGCTCGGAGCTACTTATGGTTTGGGCCATAAGATTAACGATAATGCCGAGTGCACCATACTTTCTACTAACACACAGACAGGTGTTAAAGACAGTACAACCTTCGTTTTGGAGAATGCTTTCAAGCTTCCGCAAACCATAGGTGCAGGATTGATGTATAATCATCGCAACAAGTTGAAGCTCGGAGTCGACTATACGTTGCAGAAATGGGCAAGCACGCCGTTCCCAGTATATAGAGACAACAACGGAAGTGCTACTTATTCGCTCAGCGAGGATTATTTCAAGGACAGACATAAGTTCACCTTTGGCGGTGAGTTCTGTCCAGGACAATATAGCAGGAAGTTCCTTAACAGAATTCACTATAGGTTCGGTGTTTCCTATGCTACACCTTATTTAATTATAAACGGACAGGACGGACCTAAAGAATTGTCTGTAAGCGCTGGCTTCGGAATACCTATAATGAACTCTTATAACAACAGGTCGATTCTCAATATCTCTGCTCAATGGGTAAGAACCGACTCTAAGAGTTTCATTACAGAGAATACCTTCAGAATCAATATAGGACTGACGTTCAACGAACGATGGTTCATGAAGTGGAAGGTTGAATAACACTAAGACCTGAAATGGGCATAGACATTAAGGCTTTTTCTATAATACATCGCTCTGCTGTAGCTCTGCTGAAGAGGTACAGCATGATGTATTTATTGCCCTTTGTCTTGCCCTTGATGATTGTTTCGTGTGAGGAAGCGGTTGAACACACGGCCCCAGCCATTTACGATAGGGACTCGGTGGCGTTGATGATTAGCTATGGTGTGAACACGTTGATAAGCGACTCTGGTGTAATGAAATACAGAATAGTGACAGAGGAGTGGGAGATTAACCAGAACAGGAACCCTTCTCGATGGATATTCAGAAATGGATTGTTCCTTGAGGAGTTTGACAAGAACTTCCACGTGGAGGCTTATCTGCAGGCAGATACCGCATACTATTACGATGTGAAGCGACTATGGGAGTTGCGCGGAAGGGTGAGCGTGAGGACAAAAGACGGCTTGCGATTCAATAGTGAGGAACTGTTCTGGGACCAGAACAGTCATGAGTTGTATAGCAATAAGTTCTCTCGTATAGTCACACCTACAAGAGAACTCGAAGGCACTCATTTCTTGAGTAATGAGCAACTCACACATTACACCATTACAAATTCTAAAGGTTCGTTTGTCAGAGGTGAGGACGGATTCGGCAGTTCCAAAGGTGACACAATATTGTCGGCACCAGATACTGCTAAGGCTAAGCTGAGAACGCCGGCTAATCCCAAAGCAAAGACAACGGTAAACATTCCTACAAATAACAATAATACAAATCATGCAAGACATTAGCCTGCTGTTAATAATTGGCATTCTCATAACAATGCTGCTCTCTGCATTCTTTTCCGGGATGGAGATAGCATTCGTTTCGAGCAACCGCATGCTTGCCGAGATGGACAAAGACAAGCTTGGTCTTGCACGCCTTCCTTTGCAGGTGTTCTATAAGCATCCTAATAATTTCGTCAGCACGATGCTTGTTGGCAATAATATTGTGCTTGTCGTCTATGGTATTCTCATAGCACGCTTCTTCGACAAGACGATATTTGCAGGGCTCGACCCAGGCATAACGGTGCCCGCAGACACTATTCTTTCCACTCTGATAGTGCTTTTTACAGGCGAGTTTCTTCCGAAGTCGATATTCAAAAGCAATGCAAACAGGTTGCTGACAATATTCGCTTTCCCTGCCTATATATTCTATATCGTGCTGTGGCCGATATCCCGTTTCTCTACGATGTTGTCTCATTTGCTTATGCGGATTATGGGAATCAAGGTGGAAAAGGAAAGCGAGGATGAGGAGTTCTCAAAGGTTGATCTCGATTACCTTGTACAGTCGAGCATCGCAAAGGCTAAAGATGACTCTCAGATAGACGACGAGGTGAAGATATTCCAGAATGCCCTGGAATTCTCGGACACGAAGGTTCGTGATTGTATGGTGCCTCGTACGGAGATTTGTGCTGTCGAGTACGACTGTTCTGTGAACGACCTTAAGAACATATTCGTCGAGAGTGGTAAGTCGAAAATTATCGTCTACCGCGAAGATATCGACCATATTATAGGCTACATCCATTCCTCTGAAATGTTCCGCGACGCCAAGAACTGGCACAAGGGCATACAGAACATGCCTTATGTGCCTGAGACTATGCCTGCGCAGAAGTTGATGCAGACGTTCATGCAGCAGAAAAAGACGCTCGGAGTGGTCATCGATGAGTTTGGCGGAACAAGCGGAATAGTTAGTCTTGAGGATATAGTGGAGGAGATATTCGGCGACATCGAGGATGAGCACGACAACTCCAACTATGTGGCAAAGCAAGTGGGAGAAAAGGATTATGTGCTTTCTGCCCGTCTTGAAATTGATAAGGTGAACGAGAAATTCAATCTTGACCTTCCCGAAAGTGAAGACTATATGACAGTTGGAGGCTTGATTTTACATTACTATCAGAGTTTCCCAAAACTCAACGAGATAGTTACTATAGGCGACTTTGAGTTCAAGATAATGAAGAATACAATGACAAAAATAGAGCTGGTAAAGTTGAAAGTGCTAAAATAAATAAACTTTTTCCAGATAATTTGCCGATAATTATCATCTTTTTTGTAATTTTGCGCCTTGAAACTTAATTTTCAGGAATTTGTGTCTCGTGACTATTCAAAAACCGAATGCATGGACATGGGTTCGCAACAAAGTAAAGAATAAAAACAATAAAATAAAAATTAAAAACAAAATGGCAGCAATTGGAAAAATCAGAAGCTGGGGACCTGCGCTGATAGTAGTCATTGGCTTGGGTCTTTTCGCATTCATTGCTGAAGACTGGAGCAAGATTGTAGACGCTCTCTTCGGCAAGAGAAATCAGGTGGGTACCGTTCTTGGCAAGACGGTTGACATTAACGATTTCAACGAGAAGGTTAACGAATTCACAGAGTATGTAAAGGTGGCTCGTGGAATGGATAACCTTAACGATGAGCAGACATCGGCTCTTCGTGATCAGGTATGGCAGACAATGGTTCAGAACAGCATTATTGAGAAAGAGGCTGGCGAACTTGGTCTTACCGTTACCGATGAAGAGTTGCAGAACATAATGAAGGAGGGAACAAATCCGATGCTCCTTCAGACTCCGTTTGTTAACCAGCAGACAGGCCGCTTCGACTATACTATGGTCCAGAAGTTCCTCAATGACAAGTCTGCTCTTAACAATCCTCAGGTGGCAGAGCAGTATGAGGCAATCAAGAAGTTCTGGAATTACACAGAAAAGAACCTCCGCACTCAACTTCTCGCACAGAAGTATCAGGGCCTTTTCGCTCGTTGTATGATGGTTACCAATAACGTTTCAGCAAAGGCGGCATTTGCTGCTGAGAACGAGGAAAGCACCATTGAACTTGCAGCTATTCCTTATTCTTCAATCAACGACAATAAGGTTACTGTTACAGAAAGTGATTTGAAGGCTAAGTATGATGAGCTGAAGCCGATGTTCAATCAGTATGTTGAGACACGCGACATCAAGTATGTTAGTGTTAAGGTTTCTGCTTCTGATGCTGACCGCAATGCTCTCAACGCTCAGATGAAGAAATTCGCAGAGGAACTTCAGAGTTCTGACAACCCAGGAAATGTTGTAAGCAAGAGTTCTTCACTTGTTCCTTTCAATGGTGTTCCTGTTGGCAAGGAGGCATTCCCTATGGCTATTGCATCAAAACTCGATTCTATGTCTGTTGGTCAGACATTAGGTCCTGTTGAGGCAGCTGACAACACAACTAACATTATTCGTCTTATTGCTAAGGAGCAGCTTCCTGATTCTGTTCAGGTACGTATCATCCAGGTTGCTGACCAGAACAATGATGTTGCTTCAAAGCGTGCAGACAGCATTTACAATGCCCTTCAGGGTGGCGGCGATTTCGAGGCACTTGCTAAGAAATATGGTCAGACAGGCGAGAAAATTTGGGTTACCACTCGTCAGTATCAGAATGCCACAGGCATCGATGCAGACTTCCGTTCTTATATTAAGGCCATCAATACCATGTCTGCAAATGAGACAAAGAATCTCCAGCTTTCTGCTGGCAACATGATTGTTCAGGTTGTTGACCGTCGTGCAATGGTTACCAAGTACACCGCAGCTGTTATTTCTAAGAGCATAGATTTCTCTAAGGACACATACAATGCTGCTTATAATAAGTTCAGTCAGTATGTTAGCGAGAGTCAGACCATCGAGGCATTGGAGAAGAATGCTGCTAAGTACGGTTATAAGGTAGAGGAGCGCAAAGACCTCTCAAGCGCAGAGCATTATGTTGCAAATGTACCTAACACCCGCGATGCTATGAAGTGGATTTTTGGTGCAAAACAAAATGAGGTTTCTATACTTTATGAGTGTGGTAACAACGATAATCTCCTTGTGGTTGCACTTACAGGTGTTCATGAGGAAGGTGTTCGCGGTCTTGACGATGCAGCCGTTAAAGAGTATGTAAAGAATGCTGTTCTTCGTGACAAGAAGGCAGAACAGATAATAGCAAACGTAAAAGACGTGAAGTCTGTTGATGCTGCAAAGGCAAAGGGTGCACAGGTGAGCGAGGTTGCTCAGGTAACATTCGCAGCTCCTGTATTTGTTCAGGCAACAGGTGCAAGCGAGCCAGCACTTAGCGGTGCAGTTGCTGCTACTGCTAAGGGTAAGTTCTCTGCAGCCCCTGTAAAGGGTAATGCAGGTGTTTATCTCTTCCAAGTAAAGGACAAGACTCAGCGTCCTGGCAAGTTCGATGAGAAGACTTATGCTCAGCGTCTCGGCCAGCGTGCAGCTCAGGCAGCCCAGCAGGCAATGCAAGAGTATTTCGTTAAGGCTGATGTTAAGGACAATCGTTACCTGTTCTTCTAAGCACATTAGTTTTAATCACATATATAACGACCATGACTTGATAAGGCATGGTCGTTATTATTATATATAATGTGTACGTAATTTAATGTATTGCTAAATACTTTATGTTTTTTTTGCAAATATCAAAAAATAAGATTAAATTTGCAACCAAATAATAAACTAAACGAAAATACAATAATGAAAAAGTTAATTCTCCCTGTAGTCATTATGGCTCTTATGGTAATCTTCGGCAGTTGCGGAAGTTCCAAGAAGATTGTTTACTTTCAAGGTGCAGACACAGCAGATTTGTCTCGTTCTCGTTGGTTGTATGATGCACGCATCATGCCTAAAGACCTTATTAATATTAGGGTGAATACATCTGACCAGGATGCAGCAAAACCATTCAACCTTAATATGAATGAAGGCTCAACCGGTAACCAGCAGGGACGTATTTATGGTTATCTCGTAGATAATCAGGGCAACATCAATTTCCCAATGGTTGGTTCTTTGCATGTTGAGGGACTTACAACTCGTGAGTGTGAGAATCTGATTCTTACAAAGATCAAACCCTATATGGCTGCAAATGAGAATCCTATTGTTACTGTTCGTATGGCAAGTTATCATGTGACGATTATCGGTGAGACAGGCTCACGTATCGTTCCTGTTACTACAGAGAAGATGAGCATCGTTGAGGCAATAGCTTCTGCTGGTGACCTTACAATGTACGGACGTCGTGATAACATTCTGCTCATTCGTGAAGACAAGACAGGTCAGAAGAGCACTCATCGCTTGGACATAAGTCAGGCTGAGATTCTGAACTCTCCTTACTATTATCTTCAGCAGAATGACATTATTTATATAGAGCCTAACAAGTCTAGAATTAACCGTCAGACCATCAGCAACAACACTTGGTTCTTATCAACAGCTGCAAGTGTGATATCTTTCGGTACATTGCTCTATACAATTATTAAGAAGTAATGGCATAACGCCATATAAAATATATAACAGGGACGTGTATGCTTTTACATGTCCCTGTTTTCAACTAAAGCCTTTTTGCTAACTATGCTTACCAAAACCTATTCCGCCGAAGTGACAGGTATGAATGTTGTCACAGTTACGATTGAAACTCACATGTCAAAAGGTGTTTTGCTACATGTGTCTGGTCTTGCTGACGCTGCAGTTAAAGAGAGTTTCGATCGTATAAAGGCGGCTATATCAAATATCGGTGGAAAGATGCCAGTTGCAGACCTAACGGTGAATCTTTCGCCAGCCGATATAAAGAAAGAGGGTAGTGGATATGACCTTCCTATGGCTATCGGAATACTGGGCGCGTCGGAGAAAATCCGTACAGACATGCTTGGACAGTATATGATGGTAGGCGAGTTAGGTCTTGATGGCAGTTTGCGTCCTGTTCGAGGCGTCTTGCCGTTGGCAATAAAGGCACGTGCTGACAAGTTCAAAGGTCTTATTGTTCCTGCTGTAAATGGACGTGAAGCGGCAGTAGTTAACAATCTTGATGTGTACGGTATGGAATCTCTTGTTGATGTCATCAAATTCTTCAATGGAGAGAAATACGAGCCGATAATTGTTGATACACGCAAGGAGTTTTATGAGAACCAGTCTCATTATGATCTTGACTATGCCGATGTGCGCGGACAGGAGAATGTGAAGCGTGCTCTGGAGATTGCTGCTGCCGGAGGACATAATATGATTATGATAGGCCCTCCTGGTTCTGGAAAGTCCATGATGGCTAAACGTTTGCCGTCAATTCTCCCCCCGTTGACATTATCTGAGAGTCTCGAAACCACTAAGGTATATTCTGTTGCTGGGAAATTGAGTCAAGGTACATCTCTTTTATATCAGCGCCCGTTCAGGAGTCCGCATCATAGTATATCGCAAGTTGCACTTGTTGGTGGTGGGGTCAATCCTCGTCCAGGTGAAATCTCACTTGCGCATAATGGAGTGCTCTTTTGTGATGAGTTGCCAGAGTTCTCGCGAAGCGTGCTTGAGGTTATGCGCCAACCACTAGAAGACCGCACCATTACCATAAGTCGTGCGAAGTATTCAATAGAGTTCCCTTGTTCTTTTATGTTCGTGGCATCAATGAATCCCTGCCCATGTGGGTATTATGGCGACCCCACACATCATTGCGTATGCACTCCAGGACAGATACAGAGATATCTAAACAAAATTTCTGGTCCTTTACTCGACCGTATTGACATTCAATGTGAAATACAGGCTGTGCCTTTTGCTCAATTATCTCAGATGAAACCAGGCGAGTCTTCAGCAACTATACGTGAGCGTGTGATTGCTGCGCGCAAGATTCAAGAGGTACGTTTCAAAGAACATAAAGGCATCCATTGTAACGCTATGATGACAGAAAGTATGCTTCACCAGTATGCAGAGCCTGATGAGTCTTCGCTTAATATGCTTCGTATGGCTATGGAACGTTTGAAACTCTCTGCCCGTGCATATAGTCGTATCCTAAAGGTTGCCCGTACTATCGCCGACCTTGCAGGTTGCGAGAAGGTTGAAACCCCACATATTGCAGAAGCAATCGGTTACCGCAATCTAGATAGAGGTGACTGGGCGGAAAGAGGATGATATCTTTTCGTTTGTTACAAGTGGTTTGTAATGTTGTTACAAACCGCTTGTAATGGTATTACAGATGGCTTGTAATAGTGTTACAAACGGCTTGTAATAGTATTCCAGAAATATTGGAATAGTTTGTAAAAAGATTCCAGAGATTTCAAAATCTCTGGAATGACTTTATATAAAGGGATTTGAAGGGCTTACAACTTTCTCCCGTTGAGGAAGTCCTTGGCACTCATTCTTTTCTTACCACTCAGTTGTACGGACTTCAGTTCAAGCATTTCGCCGCCAGCTGATGCCATGAGGCGGCCTTCGTGCTGGAAGAATGTTCCGGCAGGTTTGTCTGTTGCAAGGCCCGTAAGTCGCGAGTCGTATATCTTTATTGTCTGTTTGCCGTCAGTTCCAAAGGGCGTCCATGCACCAGGAATAGGGGAGAGGCCTCTGATGAAGTCGTGCACCTGCTTAGCACTTTTGTTCCAGTCGATAATACAGTTCTCCTTGAACAGTTTGGGAGCGTTATGCAGTTCTTCACCACTTGTGGTCAGTTGCTCTTGCGGCATGCTTTCCACATAGCCGTTACCTTCAATAATCTTGTCGATGGTCTCAATGGCTATTTCCGCTCCTTTTTCCATCAAGGCATCGTAAACGGTTTCCACGTTGTCTTCTGGACCTATTGCTATTTCGTGTTGCATGATGATACGTCCTGTGTCTATCTCGTGGTCGAGGAAGAATGTTGTTACTCCAGTTCTTGTCTCTCCGTTTATTATTGCCCAGTTGATAGGGGCAGCACCTCTATATTGTGGCAGCAAAGCGGCATGCACGTTGAAAGTACCGAAACGCGGCATAGCCCACACTATTTCTGGAAGCATACGGAAAGCCACCACAACTTGCAAGTCTGCATGGTATGACCTGAGTTGCTCAACGAATACCTCATCCTTCATCTTAACAGGTTGCAGGACAGGTATTCCATGCTCTTGTGCATATACCTTCACCTGTGGTGGCTGAAGAGTGTCTTGGTGTCTGCCGACGGGTTTATCTGGTTGCGTTACCACGCAAACCACATTATATCCACCATCGACAAGAGCCTTCAGAGTGCCTACAGCAAACTCTGGTGTTCCCATGAAAACAATTCTAAGGTCTTCTTTCTTCATAATAATTATCTTTCGTTAGTGCTGCCATGCAGCATCGTTTATTGTTGACTGAGTTCTTTTTCAAGGAAATGTGCTGTGTAACCAACACCACTCTTTGCCACTTCCTCAGGCGTTCCGCATGCTACTAATTGTCCCCCGCGTCTTCCACCTTCAGGTCCCATATCTATGATATGGTCAGCAAGCTTTATCACGTCAAGGTTATGCTCGATTATGATTACCGTGTTTCCCTTGTTTACGAGGCGCTGCAGCACTTCCATCAGTATGCGTATGTCTTCGAAGTGGAGTCCTGTTGTTGGCTCGTCGAGGATATATAAAGTCTTGCCTGTGTCCTTCTTGCTCAGTTCGGTGGCAAGTTTCACGCGCTGGCTCTCGCCGCCACTAAGTGTTGTTGACGGCTGACCAAGTTTTATGTAGCCCAATCCAACATCTTGAATTGTCTTTATCTTCCGCAGAATGTCAGGCACATTCTCGAAGAACTCTACCGCTTGATTGATTGTCATGTCAAGAACATCGGCGATAGACTTGCCTTTATATCTCACTTCGAGAGTCTCTCGGTTGTATCGTTTGCCGTGACACACTTCACATGGCACCATGACATCGGGCAAGAAATTCATCTCGATGCTCTTGTATCCATTACCGCCACATGCCTCGCATCGTCCTCCTTTCACGTTGAATGAAAACCTTCCAGGTTTATAACCACGTATTTTAGCCTCTGGAAGATTGACGAAAAGCGAGCGTATGTCGCTGAAGACGCCTGTATATGTAGCTGGATTGCTGCGTGGAGTGCGCCCTAATGGCGTCTGGTCAACACTTACTACCTTGTCAACATTCTCAAGTCCCTCGATTGTATCATAGGACAGAGGTTTCTTAAGCGAACGGTAGAACTTCTGGCTAAGTATCGGTTGCAAGGTCTCGTTGATAAGAGTGGATTTACCAGAGCCTGAAACTCCTGTAACAACGATGAGTTTGCCGAGCGGGAACTCTATAGTGACATTTTTCAGGTTGTTGCCCCTCGCACCAGTTATTTTAAGTGTTTTGCCGTTGCCGACACGACGTTCTGCAGGTACTTCAATCTTTTTCTCACCTTCAAGATACTGGGCCGTAAGTGTTGCTTTCTCGCTAAGCATACGTTCTGGAGTACCTTGGAACACGACTTCTCCTCCTTTTAGTCCTGCCTTAGGACCTATATCAATTATATAGTCGGCAGCAAGCATCATATCGCGGTCGTGTTCAACCACGATGACGGTATTGCCTAAGTCACGCAGTTCCTTCAGAGATGTTATGAGTCTTTCATTATCTCTTTGATGCAATC
>JAEEGG010018012.1_pt1 | contig 14445 bp, 8 predicted proteins | sample 9134161 | NCBI WGS metagenome assembly JAEEGG01 (sample SAMN16246543, study PRJNA631951) | gut metagenome | biome: gut microbiome; feature: rumen; material: CR-attached | host: Bos | place: Iran: Karaj | collected 2018-10
TATATAAAAAAGTGAATAATGAAGAATGAAGAGTGAAGAATTTTTGATTAAGCAGGTGATTATTTTTTTGTGGGGAGGGAAGGAGGCTGGTACATATCAGCTTGTCCCAGTCTCCTCCCAGCCGCAGCAGTTACTTCTCTGGCACGTCTTCGAGTGTCTTCTTCAGCAGTTTCCAGAAGGGAGCCACGGTCTCGATGAGGGCGCGCTCGGTAGTGGTGTGTGGCGACTTCATCGTGGGACCGAGGGATACAACGTCCAGGTGCGGATACTTACCCAGGATGACCGAGCACTCCAGACCTGCATGATCTACCTGTATGATGCCGTCCTGTCCGAAGAGTTCCTTGTATTCTTTTAATAAGAGGTGTAGCACTTCGCTCTCGGGGTTGGGATCCCATCCGCCATACGAGCCTGAGGTCTCCACCCTCATGCCTGCCATTGAGAAACAGCTCTCCAGTGTCTTCACCACATAGTCCTTCATGTCCTCGCGGCTTGAACGAGCCAGAATCTTTATGCTGGCATTGCCTCCACCTATATTGATGATGGCGAGGTTCGACGAAGTTTCTACCACACTTGGATAGGCAGGAATGAAACGGATGACACCATCGTGACAGGCATAGATGGCATCGATGATGTTGTCCTGAATCTCGACAGGCACTTCCGTCTTCGGTGTCTCTACCTCTTCCGTGAGAACCTCTATTCCCTGTGGCTCGATGAGCTTGAACTCATCATTGAAGGTGGCCTTCCAGTCCTCAGCCAGTTCCTTCAGTGCTGCGACGTTTTCCTTGGGAAGGGTCAGCACAGCCTCGGCCTTGAAGGGGATGGCATTGCGCATGTTGCCGCCTTGCCAGCAGGCCAGACGGGCATCCAGCTCTTCGATGGCTTCGCGCACCATCTGCACCAGCAGTTTGTTGGCATTGCCGCGTCCCTCGTGAATCTCCAGTCCACTATGTCCACCGCGCAGTCCTTTTACTGTCAGTCGTACGGCAGCATCGTCAGCATCGGTCTCCACCTCTTTATATTCTAAGGTGGCAGTTACGTCGATGCCACCAGCTGAGCCAATGACGAACTTGCCCCAATGCTCAGAGTCGAGGTTGAGCAGGATGTCGCCTTGCAGCTCGCCCTCAGGCAGGTCGTTGGCGCCAAACATGCCTGTCTCTTCATCGGCAGTGATAAGAGCATCGATGGGACCGTGTTTCAGAGATTTGTCTTCCATGATAGCCATGATGGCAGCTACGCCCAGTCCGTTGTCGGCACCCAGAGTAGTACCCTTGGCCTTCACCCACTCTCCGTCAATCCACGGCTCGATGGGGTCAGTTTCGAAGTTGTGTTTCGACTCAGGTGTCTTCTGTGGCACCATATCCATGTGAGCCTGCAGGATGATACCCTTGCGGTTCTCCATTCCGGGTGTGGCAGGCTTGCGCATGTGGATGTTGCCAGCGGGGTCTTTCGCGGAATAGACACCTGCCTGCTTGCCAAAGTCGAGTAGAAACTGTTGAATTTTCTCAAGGTGTCCGCTTGGTCGGGGCACCTGTGTCAGTGCGTAGAAATTCTTCCAGATGCACTGTGGGTTCAGGTTTTGAATTTCGTTCATAGTTCTATTTGTTTACGAGGTGCGAGGTACGAGAATACCTTTGTACCTTCGCCTCTCACTCTAGGTTGTCGTTAATATGATTTTGTCTTTTCATCTCTCTTTCTGAACCTCGCATCTGGATAAGAACCCCAGCCTTGCCCATGCCCATACACCCAACAGAATGACCAACATGGTCTGCACCGTATGCACGATGAGCACGAAATAGAGAGCCTGCTCGTCGGCTACGCCATAGAGAATGAGCATCGTCTTCACAGCGAAGTGCCAAGGACCTGCACCATTGGGTGTAGGCACGATGACTGCAATGCTGCCTACCACGAACGAGACCATAGCGCAGTCTATTCCTAACTCGCGAGTTGACTCGAAACAGAAGAAGGTGAGATAGTAATGCAGGAAATAGCATACCCAGATGCCGATGGTGAAGAATAGGAACAGCGGCAGATTGCGCACGTCCTTCAATGATCGCACTCCCTCCCAGATACTCGAGAATGTGGCCTTCACCTTATTATATATAGATAAGCGCCGCAGGAGCAGGTGAATGAGCAGAAGTGCTGCCAGTCCGCAGATGCCAGTCACCAGATAGCCCATAGGCGAGAAACGTTGCAGTATGGTGTCGAGAGAGGTACCTGTCTTCTCGAAGAAAGTACCGAAGATGCTCATTTGTAAGAGTAGGGTAGTGCCAGTGAATAGCAGCATGACGAGCGTGTCCACTGCGCGTTCTGTGACAACTGTGCCCAGTGCCTTGGGAAAGGAAATGCCTTCCCAACGCTTGAGAACGCCGCATCGGGCAAACTCGCCGCTGCGTGGGATGACGAGCGACGAAGCATAGCTCAAGAAGATGGCATTCACGGCTACGCTGCTGCGAGGTCTCTCGCCTAAAGGTTCCAGTGTCTGTCGCCATCGCCAGCCTCTGAAGCTCTGCGCCAGGATGCCGAAGGGAAAACTCAGCAACATCCAGGTCCAGTCCATCTCGTGTAGCACCACGTGACGGATGCTCTCGAAGTCGAATCCGCGATACATCCAATACAGGATAGCCCCTCCCAACAGGAGTGGCAGCAGTATCTTGAAAATGTTCTGTGCTGTTTTCATCAGTAGATATGCGGTTACGGGCCTTTTTGTCGCAAAGTTACTATAAACTAGTGTAACTAACGAAATATTTTGGGAAGATTAACGAAAGATTCTTTTTCTGCCCGTTTTTCCGCATGTGCCTACTTGTCTTTCAGGCTGCTCTGGTACTCCTTTGGCCCCATGCCTTTGTACAGTTTGAAATTTCTGTAGAACGATGTACTGCTGTTGAACCCAGCTTGTTCGCCAATCGTGCTTACTGGCATGTCGGGATGCTGCAGGATGAGCTGACTGGCATATTCAATGCGCATGCGGTTGATGTATTCGGCAAATGAGAGGCCCATTTCGCGGTTGATAGCTTGATAGATGTAGCTCCGATTCGTGCCTAACTTCTGTACTAAGTCAACTATTTTCAGGTTAGGCTGTCTGAACAGCTGTTCCTCCTCCATGAGCTGTTCTATTCTTTTCTGTAGTTCCGAGATGATTGGCTGGTTGGTCACTTGCTCGTCGGCTTTCTGTTCGTCGGCTTCAATGTCTTCAATATCGAAATCCTGTCGATAGCCTATATAGCCGATGCTGAACAATAAACAAGAAAAAATCGTCGATGGAATGGCTAATAATTGTTGTGAGTCGTTGAATTGTTCGCGCCCGATGACGTTCATGGCGAAGGACATGACAGAAGTGATGATGAAGGCGATGAGCATGTAGTGGATAATTGTGAGAGACTTTTTCTCCACGTCGGCATAAGAGTTGTTTACTAATTGCTCGTACTCTATGATGTGGCGACGTCCTAAGAATAATACCGGCGGAATGAGGAAGGCAAACAGCAGTTTACACAGGTCGTGTATCATCACTTGCATCGAAACAATACCAACTCCTCCTACGCGCACACCATGATACATGTAGAGCTCTATGAATTGTTGTGTTTCCTCCTCCGGCATCATCAAGTAGCAGCCTCCCACCAGCATGCCACCCACAACACCAGGAATGAGTAGCAGGTAGCGTAAGTGATGATAGCTCCTGCGTGTGGTGAGGGCGCATATATAGAGGTAGTAAAGCGGATAGACCATCAGGTTGGCTGTGATGTAAAGCGTGTCTGTCAGCGGTAGAATTTTCGTGTTATGGTTGAAGAATACGCTATGGCCGAAATACAACACGGTGCTTGCGAGCATGAAGATGAGAAGATGAACACGTGCGCGAGTCTTGCGCTCTGTGGTCACCTGTAGTGCCAACAAGGTACTCCAAAATAAGCACACAAACATTGGCATGACTGTGATAATTATCATTTTCATGAAAGCAAAGTTACTGCATTTTGCTCTAAAAACAAGCGGTTTTATCGATAATTGTGAATTTGAAATTGTTTTCTGTGAATATGAACCCTTTGATTGTGAATTTGAACTGTTTTTCTGTGAAATTGTTAACGGTACGTGTTGAAATTATAGGTAACTTTGCAAAGCACATTTGTGTTATGAATATATTGTGTTTTTTAACAACACGTTGATTGAAGAATGTGAAATTATTAACCTTTAAAATTAATGATTATGATGAGAAAACTAAGTTTCATGTTTGCAGGCCTTGCTCTGTTGGCAGGCCTTGCGTTGTCGTCGTGCAGCAAAGACGACCCCGCTAATCCTGACGCTACTGAGCAACAGTCTGGTGGTAATGATAACCCTGGTGGCGACCCTACTCCCCCTACACCTCCTTTGGTGAATGCTAAGTACACTGGTATGGTGACTGATGCCAACGGTTCACCGCTTCGTGGCGTAACAGTGGTATCTGGCACGAAGACTACTAAAACTGATGTCAACGGTATCTACGCACTTGAAGAAGTGAACAACGTCAACAATCGTGTGGTGATTAGTTTCTCTAAAAACGGTTACATGGATGTAGTGCGCTCTATCCCATTCGAAGAGTCGGCTCGTATCGATGTGGCCATGCAGAGCACCTATACTGCTACCTTCACTGCATCGTCACCTCAAAGCGTTCAGGTTGGTAAATGGGGATCGAGTAAGCAAGCTAAAATTGAGCTGCCTGCCGGCTATGTCGATGAGAAGGGCGTTGCTTATACAGGCTCTGTCTCGGCACAGTGCACTTATCTGTCGCCCGATGATGCTGCTACTTTCTCGCAGTCCATGCCAGGCGACCTGTCGGCTGTAAATCAGAATTCAGAAGAAGTACAGCTTGTGAGCTACGGTATGGTAGCTGTTAACCTGACAGGCTCTGAGGGTCAGAAACTGAAGATGGCTGACGGCAACAAAGCCAAACTCACCTTCCCTGTTCCCGACAAGTTTGCAGGAACCACCAATCGTCCCAAGATTCCCCTTTGGAGCTTTAACGAGAGCACTGGTCTCTGGGAGTGGGAAGGCGAAGCTACATACGACAGCGATCTCGATGCCTATGTGGGTGAGGTGAGTCATTTCTCTTGGCACAACCTCGACTGGCCCGAATATCGCGCCACACTGAAGATTAGCGTGAAGGACGCCAATGGCGCAGCTTTGGCTAACATCCCCGTCGATGTTGATGGTGAGCGTATGGTGTACACCAACTCTGCTGGTATAGCCACTTGCACCGTGCCATGCAATACGTCTCTGGATGTGCGCATCCCATCTGAATCCTATGGTAACTATGCGCCTGAGAAGAAGCAGACCAACATCACTTTGAGTGCAGGCGAAGAGAAGACTATCAGTTTCGTGATGCCCAAACTGCCAGTTGTCAAGGGTACTGTGGTCAACGAAGGCAACGGTATGAAGGTCTGCTCAATCAAGATGGTATATGGTGCTGGTCAGTCCACCCAGACCGTGATGAGCGACATCTTCGGTGCCTTCAGCTTTACGGCACCAGCCGATTACAAGGGTCTTGCCGTGCTTACGGCTACAGCTACCGACGGAACGTCTGTTTCGAAGAACATCGAGCTCACGGGCGAGGATCTCACAGTCACCCTCACTATCAATACGAAGAGCGATCTCACTGGCAATGGCAAGATTGTGCTGACCAACGGTGCAGGCGTCAAGTCGGAGTTCACTGTTCCTGGAGCAGATGAGAATGAGCTGTTTGCTGGTGCCACATTGGTGGGTACAAATCTGTCAGTTCAACTGATGAGTGAACCTGATGGCGATTTCGATGAGGGTCAGCAACACGTCTTCGGAGGCATACATCTTTATCTTGACAACTATACTACTACGCAGACCAGCTACGACCAAGTAAATATGGATTATAGAATGGAAGGAGCTGGCTGGATGGAGATATCCATGATGGGACATCTTGATGTGACGCTGAGCAATGGTGTGTTATCGTTCAAGTTCTCTGGTACTGCCCAAGTACATGACGGTGACTGGAGCAAGGAACCCGAGCAGGTAAATGCTACGGCTGAGTTCACGGCACCTTTGACGTTCAGAGGACACGGTGTCACCAGTACAACCGACAAAACCCTGATGCCGACGTTCACGCCATATCTCGATGGCAAGTCCTTTAATGGCCTGATCATCGACGAATGCAAGTTGCTGGGGCAGGGCGGTATGATCTACTATCCCGACGCAACCCTCACCCTCGACGACTACAACACGTTGGTCACAGCTGCTAAGGCTACCTTCGGCAATCCCTATGCCGTGAGGCAAGCTGGCGGTGAATATGAGTCCCAGCCAGGCTTTACCCGCTTCTTCAAGAACAATCAGTTCCTGGACGTGACCTTCAATCCTTCGTATCAGGGTGGCAATCAAGGTCGTGATGGCTATTACTCTACGTGGGATCTCCAATCTACTTCACGTGGACGTATCGTCATTCGTGCCTTCTCTAATTTGCAGGCACCTATCACGTCAATTGCTTGGTAAGCCTGTGAGCATGCCAGCGTTAATCCGCTGGAATGACACATCCCGTCTTGTTTAGACAACAATTTCGCCAAAACTCGCAAAATATCAGCAACTCCTTACGCGCTGAGAAATTGCGAGTTTTGGTCTTTTATTTTCTCATTTCCCGATTTTTGTGTACTTTTGCACCCATGATGAAGCAAGTAAGACCCAAGAAAAACCTCGGCCAGCATTTCCTGACCGACCTTACCATAGCTCGGCGTATTGCCGATACTGTGGATGCCTGTCCTGATCTGCCCGTACTCGAGGTGGGGCCAGGCATGGGTGTGATGACCCAGTTCCTAGTTCAGAAACCCAGACCGCTCAAGGTGGTCGAGATAGACCGCGAGTCGGTGGAGTATCTGAAGAACACGCTTTTTAAGAGTGGAGAGCTCCACTCTCAAATCATTGAGGGTGATTTCCTCCGCATGGACCTCCATACTCTCTTTGATGGTGGGCAGTTTGTGCTCACGGGCAATTATCCCTACGACATCTCCTCGCAAATCTTCTTCAAGATGCTCGACAACCGCGACCTTATTCCTTGTTGCACGGGCATGATTCAGCGCGAGGTAGCCCTGCGCATGGCTTCGAAACCGGGAACAAAGCAATATGGCATCCTGTCGGTGCTCATTCAGGCTTGGTACAACGTGGAGTATCTCTTCACCGTTGAACCCTCTGTGTTCAATCCTCCCCCCAAGGTGCAGAGTGCCGTCATCCGCATGACACGCAACGATGTGCAGCACTTGGGCTGCGACGAACAACTGTTCAAGCGCATTGTAAAGACCACGTTCAATCAGCGTCGCAAGATGCTGCGCGTCTCCCTGCGACAGCTCTTGCCTGCCGACTCCTCACTCTTTTCTCTTCACGCTTCGCTGCTCACCCTTCGTCCTGAACAGCTCAGCATTCAGCAGTTTGTGGAGCTGACCAACCTTGTAGAGCCGGAACTGAACAGGAATATGTGAGTGAATGTGCTTTGTCACTGGCCATAATCAGGATGAACTTCAGATAGAACGAACGGGAAAGCAAAAAAATGTGTGCGGACACACTTTTTGTTTGTGTTCGCACACAATTTAATTGATTTGGGTCAATAATCTATGTTTTTTTGATGAAAAGGGAAGGAAAAACGATACGCGATGTGAGAAATCGTCGTAACTTTGCATCGTCAAAAGACAAAAGCGATCTTCAATAGAGATGATATAAAGAAAAAGAAAGTTAGTGTAAAAAATAGAATAGGTTGTTAGTAGTTTAAATGATTGTTTAGAGAAAGTTATAGAAACAAAGTAAAAATAAAAAGAAATAGTTTTTCAGTAGGTTGTTAGTTAGTAAATATAAGGTAAAAGATTAGTAGATTTTAGGTCAATAGGTTGTTAGTTTTTTAATAAAAAGGTAAAAAGAGAAAAAATCAGGATTCAGGTGTTAGTCATAAGGTAGAAAAAAGAAAGATTGCAGAAAAGGATAACACTGATGATGATAGCAGGGGCGTCGTGATGACGCGTACTGCACGCGAGAGAGGGGATGATTCACCTCTTTTTTTTATTCCCTAATTTTTGTGTTAATCCATCGCCCACGGAACAGGCGCATGAGGAAGATGAGTCCACGAAACGTGAGGTCGATGGCCATGGCAGTCCATACGCCACGCAGTCCGTAGCGGGGAGCCAGGAAGTAGGCCAGGGTGAGTCTTACGCCCCACATTGACGACAGACTCATGATGGCAGGCTTTAGTGTGTCGCCAGCTCCGATGAAGATGCCGTTGCAGACTATGGTGGCTGCAAACATGGGCTCGGCCCAGGCTTCTATGCGCAGGGCTTGCACACCCTCGTTGATGATGCCCTCGACGGGGGTCATGAATGCCATGAGCTCGGGGGCAAAGACATACATGAGCATGCCCATGAGCGTCATCACTGAGATGCCCAGTGTTACTGACATGTAGGCGAAAGAGCGTGTGAGCATTCGTTGTCCTGCACCGATGGCTTGTCCTACCAGTGTTGTGGCAGCCTCGGCTATGCCGTAGCCTGGCATGTAGCACAAGCTTTCAACGGTGATGGCCATCGAGTTGGCAGCAATGGCAACGGTTCCGAGCGGAGCCACGATGATGGTGCTCACTACCTGTGCCGACCCCATGAGCAGATGCTGCAGTCCCATGGGGGCTCCTATCTTAAATGCTGTGCTCACCACATCGGCAGTGGGACGGAAATAGTCAGCTTTCTCCGCGCTCTGCTCCTTCCGGTTGAAGAGCCGAAGTGTCTCGCTGCGCCATAGCAGGAAGTAGAGCATCATCACGGCTGTGATGAGCTCGGCCAGGGCTGTGCCTAAAGCGGCACCCTTGACCCCCATGTTGAACTGATAGATGAAGAGATAATTGAAGGCTACGTCGAGCACGCACATCATAATGTTCAGGGCTGAAGGAATCTTCATGTTGCCCGAACACTTCAGCATAGAGCCCGCCAACCCTTCCATCTGGAAGAGTATGCCCGCCAGTCCTACTATCATGAAGTACTGGGTGGCATCGTGAGCGATGTCGGCAGTGCCGCCCAGCCAAAAGGGCAGTGCAGGACTGACTGCAACACAAATGAGTGAGAGCATGATGCTCCATAGCAGACAGCACACCAGTGACTGCCTGAGCACGCGCCGTGCTGCCTCGAAGTCGTTGGCCCCGATGAAGTGAGCTACCTGTACTGAGAATCCCAGCGATGCAGCCGAGGCCAGTCCGCCCATGAGCCATGTGGTGCTCTCCACCAGTCCTACCGATGCCGTAGCCTTCTCGCCCAGATGTCCCACCATGGCATAGTCGATGAAGAACATCACCGTGGCTGAAATCTGTGCAAGAATGCTGGGAATGCTGAGGCTCACGATGAGGCTGAGTTTCTCACTCTGCGTCAGCGTGCGCCCGTTGCGGATATAGGAAAGAAGGTCTGTCTTTTCTTTTTTTGCCATTAGATGCGCAAAGGTACGAAAAAATGTTTATCTTTGCACAAACTATTTAAAATAATCTAAGTTAAATTAAGTATGATGAGAAGAATTAGCCTCTTTGTCCTGCTGTCGTTTGCTGCTTTTTTGATGCAGGCCCAGACTGCCAGGAAATTCACAGTGAACCTAACTCCCGATGGAACAGCCAATTTGACTTGCTATCTGCCCGACCAGCCTAACGGTCGTGCTGTGGTGGGGTGTCCCGGTGGTGGCTACAGCCATCTGTCCATGAACAATGAGGGTTATGACTGGGCCTCCTTCTTCAATGGTCAGGGCATTGCCTACTTCGTGCTGAAATACCGCATGCCTAATGGCGACCGCACTATCCCTGTGGGCGATGCACAGCAGGCCATCCGCATGGTGCGCGACTCTGCGCAGACATGGGGCATCAACCCCTACGACGTTGGCATCATGGGCTTCTCGGCAGGTGGACATCTGGCCTCGTCGGTATCGACGCACAGCGATTTCGGGGCTCGCCCCAATTTCTCTATCCTGTTCTATCCCGTCATCTCGATGAACGAGCGTGAGACCCATAAAGGCTCAGTTGACCGTTTCCTGGGTGAGGAGGGAAAGAAGGACGCAGCGCTGGTGAAGGAGTGGTCGAACCAGAACGCCGTGCGCAGCCATCTCACTCCTCCCTGCATCATCCTCTCTGCCAGCGACGACAGGGTCGTTCCTGTGCTGACCAACGGACTTGCCTACTATTCGGCCATGCGCCGTGCGGGCAACCTCTGCTCCATCTATATCTATCCTACGGGAGGGCATGGCTTCGGCATGAACCCCAAGTTCGAGTATCACGATCAGATGCTTGCCGACCTCACCTCCTGGCTCTCCCACCTGAATGCGCCCCGCAAGGATGCCATTCGTGTGGCCTGCATAGGCAACAGCATCACCCACGGCTCGGGCATCGACATGCAGGAGCTGCGGGGCTATCCTGCCCAGTTGGGCACCATTCTGGGCACCGACTATCATGTGCGCAACTTCGGCGTGGGCGGACGAACCATGCTTCAGCAGGGCGACCACCCCTACATGAAGGAGCAGGCGTGGAAAGATGCGCAGGCTTTCCGTCCCGACATTGTGGTCATCAAGCTGGGAACCAACGACTCCAAGGACTATAACTGGAATGCCCACAAGGGCGACTTCGAATCAGACTATCAAGCTATGATTGACACGCTGTGCCCCCTTCAGCCCGTGCTCAACAAGAAAGGCAAACCTACGAAGAAATTCGTGCGTCCCGATAGTCCCAAGATTTATCTCTGCACCCCCATCAAGGCCTTCCGCGATAAGTGGGGCATCACTGATTCTGTCATCGTGAACGAGGTGATACCAGCCATTCGTCGTGTGGCAGAGCGCAATGGGCTGCCTGTCATCGACCTTCATCCCGTCATCACGGACCGTAGAGACATGACGAGCGACATGATTCATCCTTCCGACAAGGGAGCTCGTCGCATGGCCGAGGTCATTGCTGAACAGCTGAAGAAGTGACGACCAAGTATTGGTCACCGCATGACCGAGTATAGATCATCCGATGACCAAGTATCGGTCATCGCATGACCAAGCATTTGTCATTTGGAGACCAACATGGAGTCATCAAACGACCAGGCCGTTGTCTGAAAATCACTGCACGTGAGAGTCAGGTGCTGAAGAATTGTTTCTGAACTCGGTCGTGGTCGGGCTGAAGAAAGGACGGAACACGGTGCGACTGCACAATGACCACGAAAGAATGCCCGACATAGATTACATGACAGTAGAATAAAGAAAGACGAATATGAAAACGAAGTTTTTCCTCTTAATTGCCGTTGTTGCAATGACCATGCAGGTGTCAGCCCAGACGTGGATATGGTATCCCGGTGACCTTGACATCTGGATGGGCAACAAGATCAACAATCTGCGCACGGAGCGCGGATCGTTCTACCCAGCCTTCTGGCGAGCCGACAGTCATGAGCAGACGGTGGAGTATGTGAAGACTGTGGAACTCTCAGAGGCTGAGGATATGGACATCCGCGCAGAGGGGCGATATGGTATTAAGATTGACAATAGCTACGTGTTCGGCATGCCCGAGCGTTTCCAAGTGCCGAAGGGCAAGCACACGCTGCATATCGCCGTGCATAACAAGGAACAGGTGCCTGCCCTCTGGCTGAAGGGCCGGACGGTGGTGAGCGACACCACATGGACGGTGACCAACTATGCCGTTGCCCGACAGGCCGATACATGGACGGAGACCGACGGACAGCCCCTGTTCTCTAAGCCAGAAGAACAGCCTTCAGCCTATCGCCTGCCCATCAATTCCATTAGTCCCATTAGGCTCAGTAAGGAAAAACACGAGCTTTTTGCCGAATGGCAGCGCGAGGGCATCGGCTACTTGCAGCTCTGCGGTGTGAAGGGCAACGGACAGGTGAATATCTACTATGGAGAGAGTCCCGATGAGGCTCGCGACAAACAACACTCCTACCTGTCGGATAAGGTACGGTTTACGGCTGACAGTATCATTGACCTGAGCACGCTCACGGTGAAGAAACGTGAGGGTAGCGACTACCAGTTGGCTTGCAGTCGTGCCATGCGCTATGCACTGGTGGAGTGCGTGGGCGATGTGACGGTGGAGAGCATCACCATGCAGTCAGAAATGAAGAATGTGGAGTGGCGCGGCTCCTTCGAGTGCAGCGACACACTGCTGAACCGCATCTGGCAGGTGGGAGCCTACACACTGCACCTGACCGACCGTGAGGTGATGATAGAGGGCATAAAGCGTGACCGATGGATGTGGAGCGGCGATGCCATTCAGTCGTACCTGATGAACTACTATGCCTTCTTCGATACTCCAGTCATCAGGCGCACCATCTGGGCCTTGCGCGGCAAAGACCCCGTGCAGCAGCACATCAACACCATACTGGACTACACCTTCTTCTGGTTCAACTCCATCTACGACTACTATCTCTATACGGGCGATGCCCATTTCCTCCGTCAGGTCTATCCGCGCATGCAGACTCTCATGCAGTTTGTGCAGGGAAGGTTGAACGGTCGTGGCATGGTGGAAGGGCAGTGGGGCGACTGGGTGTTCGTTGACTGGTCGCCACGCGATATGTCGAAGGACGGCGAGCTGGCTTTCGAGCAACTGGTGTATCTGCGCTCCCTACAGACGATGAGACAGTGTGCTGCGCTGATGGGCAACGACCGCGAGGCCCGGCGCTACGGTGAGCAGGCCGACGAGCTGAGCCAGCGGATACTGCCCACATTCTGGAACGACGGCAAAGGAGCCTTGCTGCACCACACGAAGAACGGACAGCCACAGCCGCAGGAGGTGACCCGCTATGCCAACATCTTTGCCGTGCTCTACGGACTGTTGGACGAGGCGAAGCAGCAGAGCGTGTTGCACCGCGTGCTACAGAACGACTCGGTGATGGAGATAACCACACCCTACATGCGATTCTACGAGCTGGAAGCCCTCTGCGCCTTAGGGCAGCAGCGGCAGGTACTTAGCGAGATGCGCGCCTACTGGGGCGGCATGTTGGCACAGGGAGCTACCACCTTTTGGGAAACATACGACCCAAAGGAGGGCTATCCTGAACGGTTGGCTATGTATGGCAACCGCTACGGCAAGTCGCTCTGCCATGCCTGGGGAGCCTCGCCCATCTATCTGCTGGGCAAGTACTACCTTGGCATTCAGCCCACCAAGCCCGGCTACGAGGAGTGGGAGTGCCGTCCCTGTATGGGCGATTTGAAGTGGATGAAAGGCGACGTGCCTACTCCGCATGGAAACATTCACGTGGAGATGACCAAGAAGCAAGTCACCATCAAGGCTACAGGCTGTGGCGCAGGAGTACTGATCATCGGCAAGAAGCGCGTGAAGGTGGAGCCAGACAAGATACTGACAGTCAAAATATAAAAAAGCGATGAACAGACTACTTACTTTACTATTTATGATGATGTGCCTCCTTGTAGGCACCGTTGAAGCTAACGGAGTATATAATGTGCGCGACTTCGGCGCCAAGGGCGATGGTCAGACCCTCGACTCGCCCGCCATCAATGCGGCTATCGAGGCTGCCGTGAAGGATGGGGGAGGGCAGGTGCTGCTGCCCGCAGGTACCTATCTGAGTGGCTCGATACGCCTGAAGAGTAATATTGACCTGCACCTCGCGGCAGGCTGCACTATTCTGGCAGCACCGGCTAAGATGAAAGCCTACGACGAGAGCGAGTCGTTCGGCGGCTTCCCTGAGTATCAGGACGGTGGTCACACCTATTTCCATAACTCACTCATCTGGGCCGACGGCGAGAAGAACATCTCTATCACTGGCCACGGCATGATAGACGGCAAGGGACTCACCCATAAGGATACAGAGAGTGCCGGCAACCTGAGAGGAGGCTCTATTGGCACGGGCGACAAGGCCATTGCCCTGAAACTGTGCCGACAGGTCACCATTCGCGACATTACTATATATAGAGGTGGACATTTCGGCATCATCATGACGGGTTGTGACCTCTCCACCATCGACAACGTGACCATCGACACCAATCGCGACGGCTTCGACATCGACTGTTGCAAGTACATGACCATCACCAACTGCCGCATCAACACACCGCGCGACGATGCACTGGTGCTCAAGTCGAGCTATGCGCTGAAGAAGCCCGTGCTCTGTGAGCACATCGCCATCAGCAACTGCAATATCACTGGATTCAAGTGCGGCTCGCTCCTCGACGGCACTTATATACCCGAGCCCGTGGGCTGGGTGTGCGGACGCTTCAAGCTGGGCACCGAGAGCAATGGCGGCTATCGCAACATATCGCTCACCAACTGCACGTTCATGTACTCCAGCGGACTGGCCTTCGAGGAGGTGGATCAGGGCAGGATGGAGAACATCGTGGTGAGCAACATCACCATGAGTCACGTACACCATTATCCCATCTACATCACCACAGGCAGCCGCAATCGAGGACCGAAGGAGGTCACTCGCATGTCATCGGCACGCGACATTCAGATTTCGAATG
>JAEEGG010018013.1_pt1 | contig 14443 bp, 14 predicted proteins | sample 9134161 | NCBI WGS metagenome assembly JAEEGG01 (sample SAMN16246543, study PRJNA631951) | gut metagenome | biome: gut microbiome; feature: rumen; material: CR-attached | host: Bos | place: Iran: Karaj | collected 2018-10
ACCACACTGAACCTGCTCTGCATAAGACTCCATCTCAAACTTCTCCTGCTTCAATGCCTCTACCATCTCATAGTAGTCCAACATGTTTTCGCGGCAGAAGTCCGCTACCCTCACTTTCTTGTGACTCTTTTGCAAGTCACGGAATTGCTTCACATAATCTTTTATTTCCATATTGCGCTTAACTTTAGAGAATAAAATCTTGCGCAAAATTAGAAAAATATTTTATCTCAACCAAATTAGACTTGGCCCAAGGTTCGGACGCTTACGAACCTTATGTCTTTCGACATCTTATGAGAGACTTGGCAGTTCCCTGCCCCATTATACCTGGGTAGCAAGGTGTGCGGTGCCTTGGACTACCCCATCGCGGCAAATATGGTTCATGGTTAAATGTTAAAGGTTAATGGTTAATGGTTTCTACAACCACTTACCTTCCATGTTCCGTTAGCTAATCAGAATGCGCGTAAGTTCTAATAACCGTGTTGTCACGTCATTTATGAAATTTTCTGTATCGCTCCTATTATTTTTCTCTTCTCGCCCATTTTATCTCCACGAAGATAAAGATAAAATATAGTTGATTCCTTTTCTGTGGTTCTAGGAATTAGATTGCACGCATCTACTGTGCTGTAGTTGATCCACAACCACACTTGATTTTCTGGAATCGTGTAGGGTTCGTAATCCACTTCTTTCAAACAGTAATCTTCAAGCGAATACCCATTCCTCTTCATCAGTGCATGTATTTTCTCCTTGGTAATGACACCTTTATTATGCGAGAACAGTCCCTCATATTCTGCCGGCGTCTTCCAAAGTGGTTTCTTCTGATACTGCCTTGCCAACCACTCTTCTGCATAGGGATTATTCTGCAAAGTAGCTCTAAGCATCTGAATGATGGTATCGTCTGACAACAAATATAAGCACAGTCCATCAGACATCTTGTAGTTTATATCCGTAAAAATACTAACGTTGAAGATGTATTTTAGGGTGTCCTTGTATGAGGTGTTTTCTGCTTTATAAAGGTCTGCCACCCTCTCAAGAGCCATACTGAGAATATGTTGGTCATAAACCACATTCTGATGCCGGAACACCCATTTTTTCTGAAAATCTTTGATTTGGGATAAGCCCTCTATTGTATTTATTGCCCCTTTAGTAAAACATATTCTCAGTTTATTCCCAATCTTACTGTCACGTACAATAAGCATTGAACGCATTAGCCTTTCGATATCTATACGTCCAGAAGAGAAACCTGCCGCCCACTGGTCACGTACTGCGTAATCTAATCTATCCGCATCCACTTCCCCATGTAAAACAGTTATGAAGCAATTGGCTAATTGTTTCTCAATAGTAGAATCATCATTATAACTGCATCCAATAATCATACGGGTCGCGTATTCTACATCCCCCCCAATCTCCACCACAGCGTCTTTGAAATGAGTCGCAAGAAGATAAGCACTTACTTTCTCGTGTTGTTTTGCATCTGGAGATATTTCCAAATCTTGAGCGAACTCTGCATTATCAATAGCCTCGTTGAGTTTTGTATCTAGTAAATTTCCCTGTTCAAAATCATAATACTTCTCAAAGGTATGAGAAAAAGGTGCATGCCCCACATCGTGGAGTAAACATGCCAGCTTATATGATTTTGTCACTTTTACCCAAGACGCCTCTATACTACCCCACACTTCCGGGTATTCCTTTGTGTTCTGTTCTAGCCAGTCGACAATACGACTGCCAATATGATAAACACCTATGGAATGAATAAAACGGTCATGCCGGGCACAAGGATAAAGCGACCTTACGCTTGACTGCTCGATGCGCCTTAAACGCTGAAACAGCAACGTATCAATTATCTTATGGCAATAATCCTCGCTAATACGGATATTGCCATGAACAGTATCATAAAATATCTTGTCTTTCATCTTTACCACTTATAAATACTGTTCCAATTTTGCATATACAGGCTCTTCCGACTGCTGTATTTGACGCAGTTCATCCTTCACAATGGTTATTTGAATCTTATCCATCTGAACAGCGCCATGATGTGCTAACTGCACGCGACGAAGAGATGTATAAGTCACATCAATATAAACGCCAAGCTGCGGTTCTGCCTTATAACGTATACGTTTTAGTTCCGCATATCTTATATGCACTTTGTCCTGATGCTTCTTAAAATAGGAGCGAATTATAATATCGCTATCAATTATACTACCCATATTGTCCAACTTATATCTTATCCTTATTAGTCTTCTGTCTCGAAATAAAGCTTGTAAAAAAACATTCCGGCATCCTCATCATAGCCTCTAAGGATTCTGTCATCACCACCCTTTATCTGTATGTCAAAATTATCGTCCAGGTGAATAGTCGTAATGCGAGAACGCCTTTTGTTGATTGCCTTACGCTCTATACTAATTGTCTCCATGTCTGCAACATCAAAAGTCTCACTTTGCTCAGCATATTTCAAAAAATCATTCTCTAATTTTGAATCTTTGAACACAGCGTGTGCATAATCTTCAAAACTAATGGTGTCTGTTTCCGAATCGGTAAGTACCTGCTTAGAACGGTTAGCTATCATGGCTTTTTCTACAGAAGAAAGACGTATATCTTTGGTGACCTCTTCAGCTATAAATTCAGTTGCCAAATTTACCACCGCACTCGTCTGATGATGTGCTCCATTGTAAGATTCAATATGCAGGAAGGATTCTTTCCAATACTTTGCGTCTCCCGATGAACTGCTATTATCTACAATGGCTATCTTATATCCAGCACTTTCCTCCGTATTAAAGATGATACACCCTTTTTCTACTTTGGAGAGGTTAATGGCATCGTTCATGCTTACAACAAAACCCTCTGATGTTCTGTCCAATTGCAATACCGATTGGCGAGTTTCAGATTTGATAAGAGCGATGGCATCAACAGGCTCTCCTTCTAGCTCATATCCTTTAATATAAATTACACTTAGCTCGCCAGCCTTAATCTTAGGATGATCTGAACAATCATAAAGTATTTTTGCAATATGATTGCTTTGCTCCACAATATCATCAGGGTTCTTGAAAATGGCACGGGTAAACGAATAAACAGGGTTGAGTTCAACTGTTCCCTCATAATAGAAATGGTACAAATCATTCAAACTAAATGATTTTTCTATCAGTCTCAGTAATTCCTGTTCAATAGTTTTGAATGAAAGTTCCTGATGGCTGAAGCCTATCCCTTCTCCATTTGATTTATTACCCACATGGTGTACTACCATGTGCTCCACTCTATCAATTCTCTGCTTCATTCTTATGCTTCTCTATAATATGTAATGGAACCAATGCGTTATCTCCCTCGAAGTTTGCCTTAGTCACAAAGTGACTTAGGGCATTCTTTCCAGTCCAATATGATTCTTCCGCATGCTCAATGAGGATTATCTGGAACTCTTCATTCTCATCTGCCATTTCCTGCATAAAAGCATTGATAACCTTAAAGGCATCCATCAATTTTAGTTTATCTGTAGATTTGGTGTTCTCAGAAGACTCATAATAGGGAATGCTCGGTTGGTCAATGAAAAGGAACTGTCCTACATACTGTGACGGGTTGTTCGTTAAGAAGCGATGCAGCCCCAAGAAAAAACAAATATGCAGGAACATATAATTTGATTGACTTCCGACGTTTGTATAATTCAATATGGCGTCTTTTCCAATTTCCAGTCGTTCATGATCTCTGTTGTATCTGGTCTTGCTCCCTGCAAAGTTCTCAAGAAACTTGAACTTGTCAAAATAATGCTGTATCGCCGGATTAAGTTCTGCCCCAACTACTGTTGTCCTTCGTGCCTTTATTGCCTCGATAATTTTTTCCGCTTGTTTGCGAATTTGTCCATCTTGAACCTCGTCGATTTGTCTGGGCTTCTCTGTAGGAATCTCGTCGTGGAGATTTTTCAGAGCTTCAACGAACTCCTTCAGACGACCTAGCACATAATAGCGCTCAGAATTCTGAATAGGAGTTATTTTAATATTGTCAAGGTTTTGCATTTGTCGTTCTACATCAGTTATTTCCTTTCGCAACAGTTGTATCTGATTATCCGAGACGAAATCCTTTTGAGTCTTATTACCTCGCTCCCGCAAGGTGCTTAGCGAGTTTTGTAACGAATCAAGTATCTGACGGCTCCAGACTGTTACACCTAATTCCTCAATGTGTTCCTGTAAATACTCTACAGGCTTTAATCCATCTTCCAAACTGGAAATTTGCTCCCAATATTTTTCGTATTCCCGTTTGGCTCGAAGTATATTATTGAGCTGAACCTGTTTTTGATACAGGGTTTGTGTCAACATGCTTTTCTTTTCATCCGCATCATGTGCCGTTTCAGGAGTGCGAGGTTCATTCTTTACAATGATATTATCCAGCAAAAGGATTTGCTCTGTACCACTCAAGTCAATAAAATCACGTTTCTCTGCAAGTCCGGATTCCAAGACAAGGGTTTTGGCTTCTTTCAACTTGTCAAGAAAACGTTTAACTGCATCCTCATATTTGGTATTCTTGATTTTTGTTGAACGCTGGTTTGACTTTAGCGAGTCAATGATTTTCTGCTGCTTCTTTTCTTCAACATTGTCAATGCCCAGCAACAAATCAAAAAGGTAGCTGCGCTTGTCATCTTTGTCAACATAGTTGTCTTCAAAGAATTTATAGTTCAGATATTCGTACTGGGATGAGATAATGTTTTCCGTCAATGCGTTATACATTAAGAACGAACGGAAAGAGACCACAAAACTATTTGCGCCTCCGTTTTTCCCAAATGGATACTTGTACGAGTCATCCTTAATACCAAATTTCCGGTCAAAGAAACTCCTAGCATCTGACACCTGCTTGTTTGTAGTAGAGGGGTAATAATCCTCTGGAAATGGCTTTTCAATGAGGAAAACACTATCCGCACCGATTCCGTCTATGGGTTTCTTTCTGCTGACAGAATAATACTGACCATCCAAAACAAACTCCAGTCCATAATACTCCGTGCACTCGTTAATGACAGGCTCAACAATGTTGGGCTTGTCAGACATAAGACAATAGTCTATGACGGCAAAGATATTACTCTTTCCTCTGGAAGAATTTCCCCTGACGACATTTACCTTGTTGTTTTCAAAGGGAATCACTGTCTTCTCCTTCTCTGAAAACCACAATATTACTTTCTCTATATGGAACCTCATACCTCTACTTTTAACAACTGATACAATTCTTTAATAGTTTCCCTTTCAGCCAAATGGAAAAGGAGTTTGGCAGTACGTCTGACTTTATGCATCTTTACACTTTCCATTTCTTCATAAACGTCACTCGTTGCAGATTCAGAAAGCATCACCTCTTTCTCGCATATTGTGATCTGTTCTGCATCAAGCATAATTGACAATGCGTGATAGAAGGGACGTAGAAGTGAGATATAACGTTCGTTATAATTGGACAGAAACATGTTGTTCGTTTGAACAAGTTGCCGGAAGGAATATTGGATTCTATTCTCAAGCAACAGTGTTTCAATCTTCTCATCCATAATCATGGGGAGCAATGCCGCTATTCGTCCAATGTCTGCACGCCCATGTTCCTGAAGGGCACCATCAATAGCACCCATCACCATGACTGGATTATGTCTCAAGTAATAACTTGTCTGCATGATTACTTCTTCCTGCTATATTTTTTGTAAGTCTGAAAATGCCACATAATACGCGGTGGCTCCTGATTGGACATGGAAAGGAACCATCCGTTTGTAAATCCTTGGTCAATAGCGAGGCGGTTTACTGCCAAAGGGGCGGCCATTAAGGCATTCAATGTGGCACGTCCAGCAGCCTTTTGTTCATCCTCGTCTTGTGCCAAACCCTTGCGATCTTTATCTATTATACTGTCTTGATGGGTCTTAAAGAGATTATACCACTTCTTGTATGCTGCTTGGTCTATCATTTTTTCCCTTGTCGCAGTCAATATCTGAATTCTTTCAAAATCCTGAAATGCATTCTGGAATTGATAGAACGAGGTCAAATAATCCATAAGCGATGGATCTTCTGTACTCAAAGGGGTATCAACAGCATCTATCTGCACCAATTGCTTGACCATCATAAGATCCACAAAATCTTTTGGAATAACCACGTCTTCCTGGTCATAGCCTTCCATTGATAAGTTATCGTCAGTGATGGAAATCTGCTGTAGGATGTCCTTGCAGCGCTTTCTGTAACTCTGCCCAGTGAAAGAAAAGTCTTTTCCGCAAGTCTTCTTGTGTATGAACAGGTCGCCTATAAGTTGTTTTACTATTTGGTCAGACCTCACCGGATTATAATTCAAATAAACAAAGTGTTCATACATGTCCTTGGTGAAATCTTCAAAATATACGATCTGAAGTTTCATCAGGAACTCACGTAAATACTTGTCATCTAACGATAGAAGTTTTGACAAAGTATCTTTATAAGACACATCTCCTTTAGCTTTCACCGTGAGTTTCTCTTTTATACTAGGTAACTCTATAAGACCATCTTGTAATTGCTTGGCTAAACTGTCGAGAAAGTTCTTAGGTTTCTTGTTAGTAAGAACTATGAATTTAGCGTTCGTGAAATATGTCTTTTGTTCTTCTTTGCTGCTCAATTCAAACGGAGTAAGCCAATTATCTATACTCTTCCAGAAGTCTCCGTCACTATCGGTCATATTCTTATTAGCATCCTTAGTATGCTTGACCTGATAATACTCTTTAATCCGTTTACCTCCTACAGTACGAAGTATCACAAAATCATCCTCTGTCTCATATGAAAGCTCATCTGTGTCTCCGAGGGAAATGAGATAATACATGCATCCCGCAAATTGCTCGTCAAAGCCAATTTGCTGAAAGTAGGCGCTGTGCCTGCTATAAAACTCTTCTTTTGTTAAAGGTTTTGCCATAGGATACTATAAATTATCTCTTTATTTACTGAACCACAAGATGGTGATACTATACAGAATGCGAGAAAAGTCTGCTTGCTTTGTTACCGCAATATTTGCAAGTATTCAATTATTTTCGTTCCAAGCATCAGTGAAATTGAGGGATGAATCACTACAAGTGACCTCTATTACACTACGGTCTGGCCTCACCTGAAAAGAACGGCACATGTCCTTTGAAGCATACTCAATGTGTATCCATCCTCCATCGGTAAAATCAATTCTATACTCGTATCGATAGAGAGATGCCCCCTTTGGTTCCAGTTCATTCTTAGTAACCGACACATCGTTCCTATTCAGCGTTGGCATATGGAACATATCACCATCTCTTTCACACTCAGCGATTGCCTGCTTTATAATTTCTATTACCTGTTTCATTGTTATCTGCGTTTTACTTTATTATATTTCTCTTATATTGATAGTAATCGGTCATTTTAGACCCGTTAAGGCCTATAACAACCATATTTTTAGTAATCTTTAAAAATTTGATCCTGATTTAATAGATGGCAGGAGCCAATTGGGGCTGCCACTTATGGGCAACAAGGTTCACCATCTCATCCTTGGTTGTATTCTTGATACGACGGAACACGTCACAAAGATACTTATAAGGGTCTATGTTGTATGCCTTGCAGTTTGCAAAGATTGTCAGTGTCCTGGCAAGCCGGACTCCCCCATCTGGGCTACCGACGAAGAAACTATTGTTACGGTACTTCGCCAGTCTACGTATTTCCCTCTCGACGCTATTATTGGAAAAATCCAATGCGCCGTTCTTCAGACAATGTAGCAGACAGGGATATTCCCTCAAGGCATACTTCACTGCCTTGACCAGTTCGGGTTCTTTCTCCGGGTCAAGTTCCTTTTCAAGAATGTCGAGTTTATCTTTGATACTTTGCAGTATCGGACCTATCTGCAGGACTCGCTCCTGCGCGACCTTATCGAAGTCATCCTTGTAAGTTGACTTTATCTGCTTGTCCCGATGGAAGACCTCATCAGCCAGATGCACGATATCCATAGCATCCTGAGAGTAGTCTTTCAGCTTAAATAGAGGTCTGCGTATATGTACGAGACAAGAAACCCTGATGATTATATCAGCAACCTCTGAGCACTTCTCAAGTTCATCAACAGTAACATCGTAGCACTTGTATATAGGACATCCGTCACTATTAACAAAAAGGCGCTTCTTCGCATTCGCCAAGTATGCTTCTACAGCCTTCCTGGTCCTGCGACCACGTTCAAAGAACACAAACTGAGTAAGCTTTATACTGTCAGCATGATGGCAGAACATCCACCTGTCAAAATAGTGCCTGTCCTTCTCCACATCTTCCACCTTCTCTTCTTTATTTGGCAGGCGCTGGTCACAAACCTCTATGCCGGACTCGTCAATATGGTCATTGCCAGTTGCCAGGATCTCTTCCTGTGTCGGCTCATCAAGAGGCTCCAGTATGTCTGCCGCCTTCTTTATCCAGTTCTTGACAGTTCCCTCACTGAAGTTGAGTCCTTTGCTCTTAAGGAATGTAACTATTTCAGAAACCGTCATCCTTTGTTCACCATGCAACGTATAGACCAGAGCTATAACAGACTCTGTAGCTTCCGTCCGCCCCATTGGATTCTTGTATTTCTCGGGGAGTTTCACCTCATAGTAGTTCCCACGTGGGTCCTTGAATTTTCTCCGGACAACCAACCTGCATCTAAAATGACCTTCCACCCAAATATAACGGGTAGAGATTTCGGGCTCAAGCTCCTCAGCATCATCGGGTACACCTTCTGGAGTAAGGATTATCTGACTTTTCTTGTCCTTCAATGCAGCTTCTTCTAAAGGTTGGAGATTGCGAGGCTTCTTCACTCCCAGCATATTCTTGCGCTGCTTGATATCCTCACTCACCTTCATGGCGATCTCTACAAGACGCTCATCCGGAACATCGACTCCTTCCAAGTCGAGATCGTCTGCTTTAACAGGATTCTGACAGCCGTGATTGTATTTCTCAGATTCAGAACCCTGACCGTATGCATCTATGGCATATTTATTCTTCTGCTGCTCCAACTGCTTGATACGATCCTCGGGAGCCATGCCGTCGGGAATAGGCTGGCCGGGATTAGCTGTTGCATGGGGATCACCTTGATCATTACCATTCTTAGACTTTAAAGCTGCAATCTCATTATCCTTTGCTGCCAGCATGATGGCAAACTGATCCTTTAAAGACTGTATCGACTTTTCATGAGCATCACGCTCTTCACGGAGTTTCGCTTCGAATTCTTCTCTTACACCTGCAACAATGGCATCCCTTAAGGAGTCTGAGAGTGTGACTGGACCTTTGCCCATCATAAACTGGGCCATCTGCCTGACGGTATCGGCAACCTCGTCCATCTTCTCATTGAGCCGCCTTTGCATGTCCTCATTCTTGGACTTTAGGACAGAGTTCTCCTGCTCCAGAAGACTTGCTTTCTTCTGGGCCTTGCGCCTCTCTTCCTGCTCACTTCGATAGTTGGATGAGAGTATCGCAAACTGCTGTTCTTCTGCCTTGTTCATGCTACAAAGGTACTCATTTTTCTCCATATGTGCAAACATTTAACTACTTAATTATCAGATAGTTACGTTAAATAATGCTAACGAAATCATACTGCATTTTGCTGCTCATTCCCGTCATTTCCTTCGTCGTTTTCCTCATCAAAATACTCATCTTTTTCCTTTCTGATGATACCTTCAAGGAGGTAAACGAAACTTGACCATGAGATGTGGTACACATGCTTCCCTTCATCCACGAAAACGGGATGAGTGAAACGGTTGGCATGTAGGATCTTTTCCGTGAGAATCTCTCCATTGTGATGGAAGTAGTAGATTCTAAGTCTGCTGAGGTCACGTGACAGGAAGATGTATACATCACCATTGCAGGGGTCGCGATGGAGCTTGCCCTTGATGTATTCCCTGAGTCCACGATGACGGTAGCGCAGTGTGACATTGTCTGTGCAGAGATAATATCTGAACTTGCCTGACAGGCTTATCATCGGCTTACCTCCATTTCCCTGATTAATGCAGAGAGCGTGGTGACATCACATTTGCCGATGCTTACGCCTATGCGGTCGTTTATACTTATGCTTATATTCTCAATGAAACGAAGAGCCTTGGCGGGCTTAGGCTTGCTTATAAGGGTTACTCGCGAAAGATCTTCTTCGCTTGTTTCTTGCCCGTCAGGTATGTCTACCACCAATTCCTTCAGTTCCAAAGATGGAAGCTGGGGCTTGGCAGGTTTTTCAATCTTTAGCTTGCTGGCCGGATGATACTGGTAGTTTGTGCGGCCAAGACAGTTAAGCATCTTACTGTAGCTGACTTTCTCTGCTTTGCAGAACTCCTCCAGGGGTATCCCATCATACTCATTGAGAAACAGTCTCACTTTTGAGGCATAGAAGCCTCCTTCTTTTTTCTTGTTGATCATTCTTTGTCGCGTCTAAACATAAAACGCCACAAAGATAATCATCATATATAAGGTACGCAATACGGTCTAAAATGACCGCTTACCGCTGTCATGGAGGGGAGTTCCTTGGTAAGCATAGCGTCGTAGCACCTGTCAGTAGGGCTTTCGCCCACATGGCCCTTTGCAGGACCAGTGCCCTTGGAGGGCATGTGGAGGTGTGTCCCGAATGCGGGGATATGCATATCAGCTATAACAGCTGCCGGGACCGCCATTGTCCCAAGTGTCAGAACAAGGAGCGCGAGGAGTGGATTAACTGCCGCAGGGAAGAGATCATCCCTGCCAAGTACTTCCATGTCGTCTTCACGCTGCCGGCATGCCTGCATCCTGTAGCAATGGCCAATCAGGGTATCTTCTACGACTGCATGTTCAAGGCTGCATGGGCTACCGTCAAGGCTTTTGCCGAGAATGAGGGCCTGCTCACCGGTATGACAGCTATTCTCCATACTTGGGGATCAAATCTGTTCTACCATCCGCACATTCACTGTATCGTGCCTGGAGGCGGGATAGATGAGCATGGCGTTTGGCATCATCTCAAGGGGGGTAAACACTGTGACTTCCTCTTTCCCGTGCACGCCATGAGCCGCAAATTCCGAGGAAAATTCATCTCATTACTCACAAGGAGACTCAAGGAAAAGGACATCGTCATTGATCAGGCTATACGCAAACAGTGCTTTGAAAAAGACTGGAACATACATTCAAAACCTCCTGCTAAGGGAGTCAATCTGGTTCTCGAGTACATCGGACGTTATGCCTTTCGCGTTGCCATCAGCAATTCCAGAATACAGAACGTAACTGACAAGGAAATCTCCTATGACTACAAGAATTACAGAAGTGGCGGCAAGCATGGTGTCATAACCATGATGATTGTTGACTTCCTGAATCTGTTCTCCCAGCACATACTCCCAGACAGGTTTGTCAGGATCCGCCACTATGGGTTCCTCTCTCCGTGCAACCGGGAGAAACTCCGCAGTATCCAGCAGCAGTTGGATGTGCCGCCCGTGCCGAAGGTGAGGAAGAAGAAATCATATCTTGACATCTGTATTGAGAAGGGATGGGACATTGGAATCTGTAAGGATTGCAACTGTCAGCGCATCATCACAAAGATCATAAAACCTGCCCCAAGGGCACCACCCTTTAAGCTCTGGCGTTTGGTGAAATGATTGAGGCTGTCCGCGAAAGACCTTTCGTCGTGGACAGATCCGCTGTGCCCTTATGTACCATTTCTGCCATATCTTGTATATTTATTGACCAGTTTTGAGGTCTGGACGTCTTTCTTATTATATATGATAGAGAGGTAATCTGTCAGATTTTCAAAAAACAACCTGCCTCCAGCATCCTGGAAAACATGTGAAAACCGACATCTTTCCCCATAATTAATTACTCTGCTGCGGAAGTACAACCGCATGCTCCATATTCTCGCTACGCTCAAACACGGAGCCTATATCGTTTTCTTCGTCTTTGCCATAATTGTCTTTTTTATTATTCTCGGAAACCTCTTACATCTAACGAATCTTATGTCAAGGGCTCCTGTCAGAGTGTCGCTGATTTAGTTAAACATAATTATGAATGTATATTTATGTTCAGGCCTCGCCTTCACTATCTCCTCAGCAAACCTCAGAATTTCCATCTATAGCCGCCTTTCGATTGACAACACACATTCCAGCATAAGACATCTAAAACTGAAGATATCACCTGCTCACAGCATCAAGTAATTCTTGTTGCTGGCTCCACATAACTACAATATTGGCTGTGTCACGACTCTCACGAAGATAGTCATAATATGGTTTCACTGCTGGAGCCTCTAATAAACTCTGCTTTCGGTCATCAAGAAGAGTGACTGTCCTTTTAATGCCTAACGCATCGCGCCTGTTGGCTAACATCTGAAATCCCATATTACTCTTACATAGAGAACTTGCATAATATGTAGGTGTAGATCCAGATACAAAATTGATTAGCTTCGCACCATCAGCGTCACGCTTAATAGCACTGAACCTAACCTGTATCTCAGGAGTAACAGGCCTGTCAAATTCCATATTGTCATCACCAAACTCCCTGCTAAGGAAAGTACGGGCACTACGCCTGAAAGTATTCATATCCTTCTCTGGTACAAATGGTACGTCAATTGCGCTTACCACAGCTGTGATAAACTGCGTCATATCAAAAACCAGATTCGGTATCATCTGTTCATCTGTAATCTTCTTGAAATAGAACTTCTGACCTTTGGCTTCAGTAACGTGAACTTCCCTGCTACTGATATAATAATTGAAAAGACGCTGATAGGCCATATTATTATGGTCTGGCTCACAATCATACATACCTCCCTCTATCCAACCACCATCAGTCACAACAAAGTCATTACCGCGCTTCGTAATGAACACAGAAACAAAGTTGTCATTTGTAGTTGCTTGTGGTGTGATAATCTCAATGGATGTACCATAGTCCTTCATCTTCCAAAGAGATTGGAAGGAGCTAACTATATGATGAAAAATCTGCTCCATAATTGTTAGAAATTAACTCCTGCAAGAGGATCGGTTTGTTGTAAGTTCATTTGTATAATCCCATTTTCAGAGATCTTAATCAGAGGAACTGCCACTGTTCTGCCTATCTTGGCTTCTCGCAGAAATATATCAAAGCCATCCTCAATACCTAAACTTGTCTGAGCAACAGCATTTAATTCTTCATTCTTATAGGCTATAAGATAACCCTGCTCATTATAGCGGTGAAAGTGTGGTGTGGTCACACTTTGCTGGTCTAAAGGTAGACCGGGTATATCATTCCTATGAGCAGCATCACCTTCATCAAAACGAAGTGCTACTTGACCTTTAAACTTATCAGAACGTATCTGGAAACTATAAGATAGCACATCACGGTCTCTTATCTCGCAATCGAACTTTGTTTCGCCGAAAGGGAAAACAGAGGTGAGCGCAGATACATAATACAAGGATGAAGGATGATTCTTCTTATGCTCAGACACTACCACTGGCAAATCTATTGTTTTGTCAGAGTCCATAAACTGAACATAGTCCTGCATTATCTGCAATAATTCATTATTCTGCTTCATCTTTGATATTTGTAATTTCGATGCAAAATTACAAAAACTATTTGTATTTGCCAAGTTTTAAGCAAAAAATCTCATAATTACCTCAGAATTTTCCGCAGCAGTGCTTGTATTTCTTGCCGCTGCCACAGGGGCAGGGATCATTGCGACGAGGAGTGAAAGAACCAGTGGTCTGGACTTTCCTCTGCTCAGCAGCAGCAATCTGCTGCTTTAGTGATTCTGAGTCTTGTTTCAGAAGAGACTCACGTCTTGCTGCAAGTTTATCCCGGCTTTCGTCAATCAGAGCCTGGACCTGATTGACATAAGCCAGTGCTACCTTTATCAGTTCTTCCCACCCTCCAAAACCATCTGGATTTGAATTAATGAGCGATGTCAGTTTACCGGTGTATTTTGCCAGAGCAGCATTGTGCTTCCGAAGACCCTCTTCATAGTAATCAAGTTCCTTCTCCGTCAATGTATCAATGTTCTTGCGCTTCATGAACTTGTTGATGTCCCCTGATATCTCCTTGCATTTGGTCACTAGTTCATAGACTACTGCATCCAATGGGGTCTTGACCTTCATCGAGCTATAGTCCACAGGGGTATTAAGAGCCTCATCAATTAATGGTCCAAAGAGGTCATAAATCTCTTCGATGAGATAGAGATATGAGGCATTGTCTGCCTCGTTCTCCCACGTCACCACGAGGTTGGTCTTCTGGAGTTGGTTGAAGACTTCAACACCTTCGATTGTGACATAATCGCCCTTGCTTTTCTTCAACAACTCATTGAGAAGAGTAAGACTGTCTGGTGACAGAGTACGGAGGACATCCTTTGGATGTTCCTTGACATATTTGGCATAACTCTTCACGATTTGGGCCTTTTTGGGTTGGCCCGAGAAACACATGCCAAGCATGCCAAAGCCTTCTTTGAGATTGGCAATTGTCTCTACTTCCAGCAAAGCTGAAGAGGGTATCGAGAGATTGAATGATGTGGGCTTATTATTAAGACGAATCATTACTTAGTCAGA
>JAEEGG010018017.1_pt1 | contig 14442 bp, 4 predicted proteins | sample 9134161 | NCBI WGS metagenome assembly JAEEGG01 (sample SAMN16246543, study PRJNA631951) | gut metagenome | biome: gut microbiome; feature: rumen; material: CR-attached | host: Bos | place: Iran: Karaj | collected 2018-10
CTTAATACACATATAAAAACAGGATTGAACGAAACGTTCAATCCTGTTTTTTAATTCTTTAATATCTTTTCTATAAGCGAATGTACTATCTGTTCAAAAACGAGTTATCCGAAATCATTCTGGAAAGAAGCATATCAATGGCGAAACGGCATGAAGGTGTCATATCTTCTTTATTCTCCTCACAGAATCTCGTTATTGCTTTTCTTGAGTACTTAATCTTTACCAGACCGTTGTCAGGGTCTCCTACGCCTTCAAAAGCCGAATCCTTCGCAGTTTTATAAAGCGCTTTCAGCTCTTCAAAGCTGATGTCATCAATACGAACAAATCCTGTAATACCTACTTCAATGGGATCTTTAATAAGATAGATATCGCCATACTCTTCCTCAATCTTATGGCTTTCCGGCGATATACCCAATTCTTCATTCAAGCCGCGGGTAACACACTGATCAAGGCTTATTCTGTCATTGAAAATGTCGGTAGTGCTCAGTGCCTCGTTCATGCTTAAATGCCATCGGTTTTCAACCATATTAAACAGTTTTTTTGAACGTTTTGCGAGTACAAGGTCCTGTCCAAAATCTATTATAAGTAAAACATCCATTCCGATTGATGTCAAAAACGGATAATAACGGTTAAGTTCACTTAGACTTGACGGGGCAGTAATCTTTCTTTGAGAGAGAAGTGTTTGATAAACTTTTGCCATAACGCGGTGGGTATAATAATCACTTTTATAGCATTTGATATCTGCGCACGATTCCTCATCTCTTCCTACGCGCAAATCGCTTATACTGCTGATACCGTACATCGGTCCGTTAAAAAACGGTTCACGTATTCTGTCAAGGAACATATTTGCAACACTTTTTTTGCAATCTTCAACCAGTTCTGCGGCTTCGGATTCCAAGATGCCCGCAAAATCACTTAGATAGTGAAAAAGCCCTTCCAGATTTCTCTCTCCGAAAAACTCGTTTTCGCATTCCCAGCGAACATTATCAAACTCAGGTTTTTGCTCTAATATCAAACTGTAAATATCTCTCGGCATTGACATATGGAATTCTTTGTCTAAAATACCGATTTTCAGATTATCTCTTTTATAATAAGGCGAACCGTGGGTTAAAGGGAGAATGTTTTCAGATTGAAAGCCCGTTTTAAAGTGTTCATCTTTTTTGCGTATCGCTCTGATTGTGCGCCCTTTATTTATCTTATCCTTAATACCGGATGCAACAGGAGGAATAATCAATCCAAGCAAAAACCATATAATATCCTTTGGCTCAAATATTTCTCTCAAATCCAACATAGTTTTACCCTCCATATATTAAATCCCAACAGCTTTACCACCCTTTATATACCGTAAAACTTGGATGGCAACCCGCATTTTGACATTTTTCGGACTTTTCCGAGGTTATTCTTATGTGTCAAATGCAGAGGTTTGCGGTTTTAATGCTACGTTTATTACAGAATTGCGATTGTGCTTATGCGATATTGTTTATTCTCTTATCAAGATAAAACAGGTCGAAAGCATCGACTGCCTTGTCGCCGTCATAGTCGGCGCAGTAATACTGCTGAGTGATAATAGTTCCCTCGGGATACTGAGTTTTCAAAGTATCGTATCTTGATTCAAGATAATCGGTCGAGAGAAGGTCGTTCGTGCATTCGACATACGACTTCACCATCGCATAGTCAACCTCATTAACTTCACCGTCTTGATTGACATCGCCCTTGTCAATGCTTGCTGTATTGGCAGGCGTGTTACTTCCGCCCGTATTGACAGTTACACCTGCTGCATCAATGAGCGCTTTTGCCGCAACTTCAAGCGAGTTGTATGAGCCGTCAAGCTTTCTCTGGGAAGAATGGTTACCTTCCCACAGGTAACCGGATTCGGCAGCATACCAGGTTAAGCCGAGATACTCGAAACTGATACTGTATTCAAACAAGTCCGAGGGAAGATACGAGCAGTTATTTACAACTGTATCGGGATCGGTTGAAACAAGTATCGGTCCGGTGCCTGACCAATTCGCTGACGGTATGTAATAATACGCAGTTCCGATAATCGCTCTTCCGGTATTGACTTTATAATACTCTCTGCCGTTAATGATACACATATTGCCTGTGTCTGCCATCAGGTATTCGACGTTTTCAGCTTCCCAGGGATTTGTTGAAGCCGGCGGATTGCCAAATGCCACGCCCGCCGTGTTGAGAAGCGCAATTGCGGCCTCTTCAAGTGAATTATAAAAGCCGTCAAGTTTTCTCTGAGAAGTATGATCGTTTTCCCACAGATAATCCGAACCCGCCGCATACCAGGTCGTGCCGAGGTATTCAAAGCTGACAGTATATTCGAATATATCCGGTAAATAATACGAGCAGTTGTTCGCAACGGCATCGGGATCGGTTGAAACAAGTATCGGTCCTGTACCTCGGAAGCCGTTATAACACTCATAATAAGCCGTTCCGATAATTGCTTTTCCCGGATTGACTTTATAATACTCTCTTCCGTTGATAAGACACATATAACCTGCGCCGTCCATACAGTAATACGAATCTGCGGCGTACCAGTCAAACAGTCCTGCGGCTTCCATCAGTCTGTCAAGCTCCGCCGCGTCGAAGGCGTCAACAACTCCGTCGCTGTTGAGGTCGGCTTTTGCGAGCTCGGCGGCAGTGGCATCCGTGATATTGCCGACCGAAACAGAAAGGATGAAACCGATATCGTTGATGTCCTCAACGCCGTCGTCATTGATGTCGTAATCTCTTACCCATTGTGCATAAAGATGGACATTGGCAGTCGGAGTTAAGGATGCGCCATCGGCATAGGACGTGCCCGAGCCGTCGGCAGCTGTGTTCCAGCCAACGAAACGGTAGCCGATATTGGTGAAGGGATTTGCAGTAATATTTGCGCTTTCGCCTCTCGGGATTTCCTGACGGACGGTTGTATCGTTACCGAAATTGCCGTGAAGATAAACCGTGTAAGCCTGTGTCCACTGAGCATAGAGAGTGGTATTTGCCGAAAGAATTATTGTGTTATTCGGCTGATAGGTTGTGCCCGAACCGTTTGATTTTGTATTCCAGCCCGTGAAAGCATAGCCGTTTCTTGTGAATCCGCATTCGGGAACGATTAATGTCGGTTTTGACGTAACAACGCCGATTTTGTCCATACTGCCCGTGCCGTTGTTCTTGTTGAACGAGAGGAAGTATGCCTCATCCCAGACGGCGTAGTAGCTTGTGTCGGCGCTCGGCAGGGCAATTGATGCATTGGGCCGATATGCCGTGCCGCTGCCGTCGGAAGCGGTATTCCAGTTATTGAAAAGACCGTGTAAATTTGTGAAACTGTTTTCAGGGAAGATAAACGAGGTTTTGGTTTTCGGGTATTTCTGAGAAAAGAACGAACCGGTCAACGGATCTCTGAAATACAGCGTTGTGTAATCCTGCCTGCTATAAAAATGAAGGTTGATGAACAAAAAACCTTCGGGAACGATAGTAACCGGATTCTCACCGTCACTGACTTTTCTCGTATCAGTTCCGTTAGTTATTGTTCCGTCGCAGCCGTAGCCTTGGATCTCACTGATACTAAGTGTAAGAGTATCTTCGGGCGTAAATATGCCGTTTTCTGCAACGTTTATATTTGAACCGTTATAGTATTGATTCGGGGTTTCGCGGTTGTCCTTAAGTGACCAGATTGAGCTTGTGTCCAATTCGCCGTCAACATATATTCTTATATAAACACGGTAACCGGGGCTAAAAGGAATGTTGTTGCTGTTTGCATAGGTTTCGGCATAAGAACCGGCAGCACCGTATATTGAGAATTCCGAAGCGACGTTTTCAAATGCATAGTTGCCTATACTTGTAACGCTGTCGGGAATATATATGCTTGAAAGCAAGCCGCAGCTGAAAAATGCAAAGTGGCCTATGCTTGTAACACCGCCGGGGATTATAATGCTTGTCAGCGAGCCGCAGCCGTAAAACGCATAGTTGCCTATGCTTGTAACACCGTCGGGGATTATAATGCTTGTCAGCGAGTCGCAGCTAAAAAAAGCAGAGTCTCCTATGCTTGTAACACCGCCGGGGATTATAATGCTTGTCAGCGAGGTGCAGCCGTTAAATGCAGAGTTGCCTATGCTTGTAACACTGTCGGGGATGGTTATGCATGTCAGCGAGTCGCAGCCGTTAAATGCAGAGTAGCCTATGCTTGTAACACTGTCGGGGATGGTTATGCTTGTCAGCGAGTCGCAGCCGTTAAACGCATAGTTGCCTATGCTTGTAACACCGTCGGAGATGGTTATGCTTGTGAGATTCTTGCAATATTCAAATGCTCCTTCTCCTATGCTCGTAACACTGTCCGGGATTATTATGCTTGTGAGATTATTGCAAAATGAAAATGCAGCGTCGCCTATACTTGTAACGCTGTTGGGAATGGAATATGTTGTTGCGGTTTTACCCCGAGGATAGCGTATTATTTCCGTCATTGACTTATTAAACAGCACTCCGTCCAAAGAACAGAATGCCGGATTATTAACGTCTACGGTTATATTTGTCAGCGAGCTTACGCCGGACAAAGCAAAGTCTTCCAGGTTTGTAACACTGTCGGGAATTGATATGCTTGTGAGATTATTACAGTTATCAAAGGCAAATCCACCTATTGATATAACCGTATCCGGAATAACAACGCTTGTAAGCGAGCCGCAGCGGGAAAATGCATGGTCGCCGATTTCAACTACTGTATGCCCGTCAATCATGCTCGGTACGGTTAAGTTAGATTCGGAACCGAAATATGCTTTGTTGAGATTAGGAGTATAAATGACCGCATTGTTATTAACGTCAAGATAATAATTCCAGAGTCCGTCCTGACTTCTGATAATCGTTTCGCCGGAATAAGCAAACGATGACACAGGCAAGGCGCAAAGCACCATCACCAATGAAAGAATTATCGATAACAGCTTTTTCATAGTAATTCCTCCGTAGTTTTATTTGGGGGATATGTTTTTTCAGGTTTTATACAGTTCCGTTAAACGCCTTATCAATATAGAACAGATCGAAGGCATCTATTGCAGTATCAAGGTTATAATCTGCGAGTATCTGCTGCTCTGCTGTAACAGGCTGAGTATTCTCCCCTGCTAAAAATGCCTTGATTATACCGTAATCATCTATTTCAATGTCACCGTCAGCGTCCATATCGCCCATATAGTGCTTTGTAGATGCGCTTCCCCAGAAGGTATCGCCTCTTGTTCCCTTGAAGCAATAATAGTCGGTAATTGCAGAGCTTCTTGTGAAAGCGGAACCACCTATTGACGTTACATTTTTGCCTATGACTACGGTTTTGAGCGCGTAACAGTCAGCAAATACACCGCCGCCGATTGAAGTAACATTATTCGGAACAACTACCTTTTCAAGAGCGTAGCTGTGCTGAAAAGCGTTGGTGCTCAAGGTCTTGACTCCGTGCCCTAAGTCAATATCTTTAAGCGAGGTACACATTGAAACCGCAGCATAGCCTATCGAGGTAATATTGTCGGGCATTTTTATACTTTCAAGCGCCGTGCAATTGTAAAATACATAGTTGGCAAGCGTGGTCAGACCGCTGCCTATATTTATATCGGTCAGCGAATTACAGTATCCGAAAGCATAAGAGTCCATGCCTGTAACGCTGTCGGGAATTGTTACACTCTTTATTGCGCTGCCCGAAAATGCATATGATCCGATATTTGTAACGCTGTCAGCCATAGTTACGCTCTCGGCAGATACATTTCTGAATGCATACGGTTTTATTCCCGTAACAGTATTCGGTATATCAAGAGCTTCGGCGAGAACATTGTTTACATATAAATCGTGGGCGTAATAAAGCGGATTCGCCGCTTCGTTTCCAAATGATATTTTACACCATGCTTCAAGTGAAGGTGTGTTTACTCTTGTCAGATTGGTACAGCCGTTAAAAGCGTTGCTGTTGATTGCCGTAACACTTGACGGTATTGTTACGCTTGAGATGCAGGTGGCACCGCTAAATACATTGCTCTTAACAGTAGTTACCGTATCAGGTATTACAAGGTCCGTAACAAGCACACCGTTAAGATAGAACTTATGCGCCGCACCGAGCGGATTACTCGAAATATTGGCATTGCACCATCCTGCAAGGTTTGTGATATATACTGCTTCAAGACTTGAACAATAGTCAAATGCAGAACTTCCGATTGTAGCAATATCGCTGCCGAAGGTTACCGTTTTAAGGGCGGAGCAGTCGGCAAAGTCGCTGTTTCCTATTGTTGTTACCGCATCGCCGAAAACGACCGTTTCAAGCGCACGGTCACGGCGGAATGCCTGATTATTGCTGTAGGTTACGCCGAGGATTTCGGCATATTTAAGAGATGTGCAGTCCGCAAAAGCACCCTGATTAAGAGTTTTTACATTTACGGGTACAATAAGATTTTCAAGCGAATAACAATACTGGAAACAGTTCAAGCCTATTGAAGTCAACCCGCCGCCTAAATCGAGATTCTCAAGTCCTTCGCAATGTGTAAATGCACCCTCCGCCAAAGATGTAACATTATTGGGAATTACGACGTTATCAAGCGAAGTGCAATAAGCAAAATCATATTTGTTTATTGAAGTCAAGCCCGTTCCAATGCTCAAACTCTCAAGAGCGGAGCAATAATAGAACGCATGTGTTCCGAGAGTCGTCACGCTGTCGGGAATTGTAATTGCCGTAATGCCGTTTGCCTTGTAAAACGCATAATTGCCGATTGACAAAACGCTCGAAGGAATATTGATAACCGTACTGCCGATACCGCAGAAGGCATAAGCTTTAATTGCCGTAACAGTATCAGGTATTTCAAGTGTTTGCGCAAGTACGTTGTTGACATAAAGATTATGTGCATTGTAAATCGGATTGGCGTATTCGTTACTGAAGCTGATATTGCACCAAGCATTCAGGTCGGTTATGTAAACAGAATTCAGAGAAGTGCAGTTGTTGAATGCACCTGATTCAATACTTGTTACACTGTCGGGTATATTTACGCTTTCAAGTGCCGTACAGTTATTAAAAGCATTGGCTTTTATGGTTGTTACGCTGTCAGGAATCGTAACGCTTGTCAATGATGTGCAACCTGTAAAGGTGTTGGAATTCAAAGCTGTTACGGTATTTGGCACCGTAAGATTAGTAAGAAGAACACCGTTGACATAAAGCTTGTGAGCAGTTGACAGCGGATTTGTCTGAAAATTGATATTGCAGTATTTTTCGAGGTCGTTTGTGTGAACCTCTTTGACATTTCCGCAGCCGTTAAACGCAGATGAACTTATATAGGTAACATTATCTCCGAATGTAACTTTTTCAAGAGCGCTGTCACGGCAGAACACCTCGCTGCTCATACTCTGTACGCCGTTCAATTCAAGAGATTTAAGAGCAGACATATCGGCAAAAGCACCGTTGCTTATTGAAACAACGCTATCGGGAATTACAAGCGCAGTCACCGCACGGCAATTCTGGAAGCAGTTGCTTCCTATCGTTGTTACGCCCTCGCCCAAGTCAAGCGCCGTCATCTGATTGCAGTTATAGAATGCGGAATTGCCTATAGTTAAAACACTGTCAGGTATTGTCACACTTGTAAGAGTTGTTTTTCCGTTGAAAGCAGAATTACCTATTTTCGTTACAGGATATCCGCCGAGCGTTGACGGTATAACCAACTCCGTCATCGAACCGGTGTAACCTGTAACCATAGCTTCATTGTTATTTACGGTGTATGTAAAGAAGCTTGCATAATCAACAAACGCAATAGCATTGTTATTTGCATAGGTTTCTGCATAAGAACCTGCAGAAGCTATAACCGTAAGATTCGTACAGCCTGAAAAAGCGCCCGTGTTAATAGTTGTAACACTGTCAGGAATGACAACCGTCTGCAACCCCGTACAGCCCTGAAATGCATTTTCACCGATTTCGGTAACGCCGTCGGGAATTGCAATAGTTTCAAGACTTGTGCAGCCGTAAAACATATAGTTGGTGATTTTGGTGATATTTTTACTCAGTCTTACATTCTTCAAAGAGGAACAGTCCCTGAAAAGATTGGACATAATAAAATCTATGCTGTCGGGCATATATACGCTTTCAAGCGAAGAACACCCCGCAAACGCCCATGCGTGTATCTGATAAACACTGTCGGGAATTGTAACTGTTTTTATTGAGGCAACCTGATAAAACGAACAGTATCCCACCATAGTTACAGTATAGCCGTCTATGGCTGAAGGTATTGCCATATCGGTTGCCGAGCCGAGATACGCTCTCTGCGCTTCACCCGTCTGAATACACAGCTCATCGTTTTGAGCTATCGAATAATACCACAGACCGTCCTGACTTAAATAATCATAGTTTGCAAAGCTCTCCAGAGCCGTCATCGGTAATGCGGCAATTACGAGTACAAGCGAAAGAATTATTGATAATACTTTTTTCATAGGATTACCTCCGAAAAAATGTGATTGAGAAATTGCGAATAATCAAAAGGATTTATATTAAACTATTCAGATATTTATCAATTTCGAACATATCGAATGCATCAATTGCGGTGTCATAATTGCAATCGCCGACTATTTCCTGAACATTGGTTAAAGGATCAACATTTCCACCTGCAAGATATGTCTTAATAAGAGCATAATCGTCAATGTCAATATCGTTGTCCGTGTCAAAGTCGCCGAAGTAATGCTTTGTATTAGCTTTCGTCCAGTAAGTGTCGGCAGCCGTACCGATAAAGCAGTAATAATCGGTAATATTAGAGCAACTGTTTAAACAAGAACTCATAGATGTAACGCTTGAAGGCACTATAACCGTCTTTAAAATATCACAGCTTTCAAATGCGTAAGCGCCTATGGTTTCAAGCCCGCTGTTGAATCTGAGATATTCAAGCGAATCACAGTTCTTGAAGCTCATATAGCCCAATGTTTTCATTGTGCTCGGGAAGGTTATATTTTTAAGCTTTGAGCAATTCTGAAATGCATACTGAGATACCGATTCAACGCCTTCACAGAAAGCAACGGTTTCAAGTCCCGTACATCCGTAAAAGGTACTGGTACCCATGCTTGTCAGCGTACCGGGAATTGTTATGCTCTTTAATGCTGTATTTCCTTGAAAAGCATTGTTCCCCATACTTGTCAATCCGTTGCCGAGAGTAATGGATTCGCACTTGCTGTTGTAGAACGCATACTGTTCTATCGTTGTTACACTGTCAGGAAGAACAACGTCGTTTTCAATTCCTGCAAAAGCATCCTTCTTGATTACGCTTACGGTATTCGGTACGGTTACAGTATCATAGACATTGTTGACATAGAGCTTATGTGCAAAGCGAAGCGGATTTGCATATTCATTGTCGAAGGCTATATTGCACCATGCGCCGACATCGGTGATATAAACGCATGTAAGCGCTTCACTGTATCTGAATGCGGATTCCTTTATGGCGGTAATGCTTGTCGGCAGGGTTACGGTTTTAAGATTTGTGCAGTTGTAAAATGCCGCAGAACCGATGCTTGTTACACCCTCAGGCACGTTAACGCTTTCAATACTTTTGCAGCCTCCGAATGAATGAGCGGGTATTGATGTTACGGTGTCAGGAATAACAAGATCGGTTACAAGACTGCCGTTAAGATATAAATCATATAAGCCGCCGAGTATATAGCTGTAATTATAAAATTCAATATTACACCACGCCTCAAGATCGGAAATATAAACCGTATCGAGCTTGTTGCAGCTATGAAAAGCGGCAGATTCCTTAGTAAGAGTTGAAGGAATTGTAACGCTTTTAAGATTTGAGCAACCTTCAAATGCGTAACCGTCAAGATATTCAAGACCTTCGTTCAAGACAAGCGTTTCCAGCGCAGTACAGTTTTTAAAGCTCATATAACCTAATGTCTTCATTGTCGAGGGGAATGTTATATTTTTAAGCTTTGAGCATTTCTGGAATGCATACTGAGATACCGATTCAACGCCTTCACAGAAAACAAGGGTTTCAAGTGCCGTACATCCGTAAAAAGCACTGTTTCCCATACTTGTCAGCGTACCGGGAATTGTTATGCTCTTCAATGCTGTATTCCCGTAAAAAGCGTTGCTTCCTATGCTTGTCAGTCCGTTGCCGAGAGTAACGGATTCGCACTTGCTGTTGTAAAATGCGTCCTGTTCTATCGTTGTTACACTAGCGGGAAGAACAACGTCGTTTTCAATTCCCGCAAAAGCATCCTTTTTGATTACGCTTACGGTATTCGGTACGGTTACAGTATCATATACATTGTTGACATAAAGTTTATGAGCAAAACGAAGCGGATTTGCATATTCATTGTCGAAGGCAATATTGCACCATGCGCCGACATCGGTAATGTAAACACCCGTTAGCGCTTCGCTGTTTTTGAACGCATCACCCTTTATTGCAGTAATGCTTGTCGGCAGGTTTATAGTATGAAGATTTACGCATTTGTTAAACGCAGAGCTTTCAATACAGGTTGTGCCGTTTGATACGGTAACGTTCGTAATGCTTTTGCATCCCCAGAATTTACCGCTTTTTATAACAGTTACCGTATTCGGCGTAACAAGATTTGTTACGAGCTGATTGTTAAGATAAAGGTCGTATGAATAAGAAAGTGGATCACCGCTGAAATCTATATTCATCCACGCTTCAAGGTCGGAAATGTAAACCGAATCAAGCTTGCTGCAGCTGTTAAAAGCATTGGATGACTTGTTAAGACTTGCGGGAACTGTAACGCTTTTAAGATTGGAGCAACCTTCAAATGCGTAACCGTCAAGATACTCAAGACCTTCGTTCAAGACAAGCGTTTCAAGCGCAGTACAGTTCTTAAAGCTCATACGGCCTATGGTTCTCAGGCTTAACGGAAAAGAAATATCGGTAAGCAGCTTGCAATTCTGAAAGGCGTAGTCCCCTATAGACGTAACGCCTTCAGGGATAGTCACACTTGTAAGAGTTGTTTTGCCGTTAAATGCAGAGTTGCCTATTTTTATAACGGGATATCCGCCGAGAGCTGACGGTATAACTATGTCTGTCAATGTGCCCGTATAGCCAGTAACCGTAGCTTCGTTGTTGCTTACGGTGTACTCCCAATCGCCGTCTGTAAGTGCAGACGACTCAACCGCCGCAAGAGGTAAAGCGGCAATCACAAGTACAAGCGAAAGTATTATCGAAAACACCTTTTTCATAGTAATTCCTCCGTAGTTTTATTTGGGGGATGCGATAAATACAATTAACCGATTTTATTATACTATACTTCACGCTTGCAGTAAACTGTTTTTTATATGCTGTAACTGCTTAACCGCTGTTATAGCACCGTCCAAGCTCAACCACCAACCAAACGAAAATTGAACAACCGCCGTAAACACTAAGCGAGAGTGGGAAAGCATACCCCACTCTCGCACCAAAAAGCATAAGAAGCGTATATATGGATTTTAATAAAAGCATACACAAGCCGGGGCATTTCTGCCCCGGCTTTTGCGTTGTGGTGAATATTATAGTTCTCTTAAAGAGTTGCCTTTAATGAAGTGTAGTCGGACAGACTGAGAGTTCCGTCGCCATCTGCGTCAACTGCAGTTTCATACACGCTGCTGACACTCAGTATGCTGTTGATAACCTTGTCTGTATTAAACAGATCGAATGCGTCAAACGCGCCGTCTCCGTTAATATCACCGTAAACGACTATTTCAAGTTCATCTATAAGGAAGCCGTGATCTTCAAGCCTGATTCTGAAGCCGGTTCCAAGATGCATTGAACTGTTACTTTCGTCATAAACTGCGGAGCCGTCGGCGCTGGTATAAATCAGTCCGGTGTTTTCCAGCAGTCCGCCTATGCTTTCAATTGTATTATTGTTTTCGGTAAGACCTAACAGATACTTAGCCGATGCGTCAACGAATACGCCGGAATTGCTTACAGGCAGTATTTCCGTATCGGGAGTTCCGAGAACGGTAACAACGCAGTTTGCGCTTTCATAGGTGTCAAGCGAGAGCGCTGTGATAACCGCAGTGCCTGAATGAACCGCTGTAATAGTGCCGTCCTGCTCAACGGTTGCAATGTCGGAATTGCTTGAATACAGGTAGATTTCGGAATCGGAAGCACTGCCCGATGTAAGGATTACATTGATTTTTGCGCTTGATCCGGTTGCAAGAGAGAGTCTGCTTCTTGAAAGCGATACTCTTACATAATCTTCCTCGGCTACATATTGAGCAGTGTAATCAACATCCGATGTTATGCCTTCATTGCCAGTCTCAGATCCTGCGGTAACCGTCCATCCTACAAACACGTAACCGTCTCTCTGGGGATCTTCGGGAACCTGAGCAAAGTTAAGATACTGAACGGTCTGTTCGCTGATAACTGCTCCGTCATAGTTAAGGAATCTGACGGTGAAGGTCTGCATTGTGTGCTTTGCAAAAAGAGTAACGCTCTGTGAAACGGTATCGTTCTCAATATCCCACTCATCTGTGCAATTCTCATCCGTAAACAGTCCGTCGAAAGTGTAACCCGTTGCGTCGAAGTAGTTATCCTCAATTGAGACAGTCTTGCCTTCCCTGACGAGCATGATTTCATTTTGCTTGCCCGTCAGCTCTGATTTAGAATAATCCAGAGTTACGATATATTCATTGGGAACAATATACTTAAATACCGTATCGGACTGTCTTTCTCTCGTATCGGATGACGAGGGAGCAGTTACGTTCCAGTCAGTCCACTTATAGAGATTGAAGACCTTGCTCCTGTAAGAATATACGTCAAAGCCGGGATCGACCATTTCGGACGTTACTTCCTGATTAAACCAAAGTTCACCATTGTAGCTGTATCCTGCCTTGCCGTCAACGAATTTACTTACAGTAAGGACATTGTCAAGTTTAATTGTTTCAATTTCGCCGCTTGTTCCTTCGACTGCCGACGGCTTACATACGGTTTCTCCCGTATCCGCGTCAACATACTTATAGTGCGAGTAATTATAGAAGTATTTCTCAACCAAATCTCCGTCTCTTGAGAGTATTTCTATTTCATTGTCGGGATACTCGGGATAGGTTTGTGAATACTCGGAGTAATCGGTCCAGCCGGTGTCTTCAAGTGTCCATCCGTCTGCAAGCAGCTGATCTCTGAGCGCAACAGACGTTGTTGACATTGTATCCTTGTACTTGTATCCGATATTCGAGAGCATAGTGTACTCTGACGGATTATCCACTACCTCCTGCGGAAGCTCGGCAAAGGTCATCCAGTCGGAGCCCATATCCGCCTTATTTATCGCATAGCACTTTGTAATAACTTCACTGTTATTACATTCGGCTTTCTTGGCGACAAACTTCAAGGTTGTTGATTTTTCTACCGAAATCGGAGCGGTATAAAGCACACCGTTTTCTGCGGGATTACTACCGTCAACAGTATAGTAAATCTCAGCGCCTTCCGTTGCGCAGGAAAGTGTTACGGTTTGAGTTTCATCGTAAATACCGGTGTCGATATCTGCGGTCGGATTTTCAACCGTGTTTTCAAAATGGAACACGGGATATATATCAAGACCGTCTTTTACGAAATAATAATCATAAGTGCTCCAGCCGTCAAATATATAGCCGTCACGTTCCTCAAGTTCTGGCGCCGCAACCTGACCGCCGTATTCGACAGTCCCGGACTTGATTTCGTTGCCGTCCCAGTCATAGAACTTAACGTCAAAGGTCTTTGTCTCGAACTGAGCGCAGGCAACAAGGTTTTCAGTTACAATCGTTGTACCGTTGTTGACAACATCCCAACCGATAAACGCCTTATCCTCTGTATCGGAAACTGCATGCCCTTCAATGGCATCGCCGTAATTAAACTGTCTTGTTTCGTAGGTCTGATGCTCCCAATCGATAAATACAACATTGTAGGTATTGATCTGCATTACGGGGAAGATATCGAGATTTTCCTCGATAGCGGTGTTGCTCTCACTCCAGCCCGTAAAGGTGTAGCCAACCTGTTCGGGAATAACATCGGGAATTACAGCGCTGTCGCCTTTATTAACCGTCTGAGAGCTGATAATTGTACCGTCGGTATTGTAATAATTAACCGTGAACTGCTCAACAGGTGCTTTAATCGGCGCAAGATTGAGGACCATATCAGTTCCTTCAATACCGAGGGTTACTCTGTAATCACCCGTTTTAACTGTGGGCTCGTCACGGAGTATGAAGTCGAAGTTATATGTGCCGTCATCGGCAATAATGCACTGGCCAACATATTCGTTTGTCCAGTCAGAGGCCTCGTCATACTTATATACAAACAGAGTCGCCTGCTGACCTGCATAATCGGCACTCAAAGCGCCGTGAACGTTTCTCTGAACGCCTGAGTTGTCTTCAACACCGAGAGCATCCTTGGGAACATATCTGTAAACTGTGCGTTCCTGCTGTTCAACATTTCCTGATATAATATCCGAAGTATTGGCAGCTATATCACTCCAATCATTCCAGTCATTCCATTTCCAATGGGTGTACTGATA
>JAEEGG010018019.1_pt1 | contig 14442 bp, 11 predicted proteins | sample 9134161 | NCBI WGS metagenome assembly JAEEGG01 (sample SAMN16246543, study PRJNA631951) | gut metagenome | biome: gut microbiome; feature: rumen; material: CR-attached | host: Bos | place: Iran: Karaj | collected 2018-10
GGTGAAATCCGGCGCCTGCCCTTGAAAATACAGGTTCAGCCACTGATCCGTCCGGTCAAACACCGGCAGGCGCTTTTCGGTGTGCAGCCTGTCCATCGTATCGGCAAAATACTTCTGTCCGTCAAACCATAAACCGGTCAGGGCAAAGTCGTTTCCGGCGATCGTTATGTCCCCGAGAGGGGAAGTGTAACGGAAGGTATAATCCATACGCTCAGATCCTTTCTCAATATCCGTATTTGCACTTAGTTTATTTCAACGTATTACGTTTACGTTGCGGGGTTTCTTCCGTCGGACGTCCGGATTTCACCCTATAAATGAATTGAATCGAAAACAAATAAGCTCCCCGCTGTGTCAGTCCACTGCAGGGGAGCTTTCTTTTGCATATCAGTCAGAAGACCATTTTTCCGTCATTGTGACAGGAAGTATCTCACCGTTTTCGTCAATATCCATGCGATCGATGCACAGAAATCTTGCATTTCCGTCTGAAACGGAGGGCTTATGGCGGTGGTAGACCATAAGATACATGTCGCGGTCCGGGAGATAAAGATATCCGTTGTGCCCGGGACCGTTAGCGATCTTACTGTCTGCCGTAGAGAGGATCGTATGCGGGTTTTCAAACGGACCCCATGGCTTGTCGGCCGTTGCCGTTATAACCCGATAAGATCCGTCTCCCCAGCCGCCCGATGACCACATAAAATGATATTTCCCTTTGCGCTTCATCATGCAGGGACCTTCAACGTAGTTTTCCGGCGTGATCTCACGGAATATAACTCCGTCTTCAAAAGGAACAAATCCCGTCATATCGCCGTTCATTTTTGCTATATTGCAATGTCCCCAGCCGCCGTAATATAAATACATCGTTCCGTCGTCATCTTTAAAAAGATGCGCGTCGATCGGCTGCGCTCCGTTGTGGAATTCTCCGATCAACGGATGTCCCAGATAACCGCTGAACGGACCTGTCGGACTGTCTGAAACGGCGATTTCAAGCCCGCCCTTTTCACTCATGTGCGGAATATCGTTTGTTGCGAAAATATAATAGTATTTTCCGTTATATTCTTCGCATGTCGGCGCCCATACTGCGCCTACCGCCCAGGGAAAACCGCTCATATCGATTATGTTTTCCTTTTTTGTCCAGTGAGTCAGATCATCCGAAATAAAGCACGTCTGATTGTGCTGCTCGCTAAACGGTAAGGAATGCGTAACGTATATGATATACCTTCCGTTGTAAAATCTTGCTTCGGGATCGGCATACCATCCGTCATCGAGGGGATTTACTATCGTAAAGCTCATTTTCGGTCATATCCTTATTATATTTCGAATATCATGGCGCGTCAGCCGCTCTTAAAGCTTTATTGTATAAAGAGCCTCACCGTTATGCACTTTACGCGTGCCGTTCGGCATCACGACCTCGGCGGTAATTCCGTCGGCGGTGCAAACGTGAAGGTTTATTCCGCTTTCCGTTCTGTCCCAGCGAACGTAGATGTCGCCTGCGGGCGAATTATATGTCGCTTCAGCGAAAGAAAGTCCGTTTATATAAGCGGGTTTTATAAGAACATGCCTGTGGTCGTCGCCCGTCGGGTTGTAGCGAAGTCCCGCAACGCAGGAAATGAACCAGTTTTTGATATCGCAATACATATGATGGTTATGCGAAGAATTTCCTTCGCCGGGGCGGTCGAATACCTCGGGGATAGTTGTCTCTCCGAAGTCTATGAGAGCTCCGTAGGAGGGGAATTCTCTGCGAGTGATCATTTTCCATGCAAGGTCGCTCTCTCCCGCAGCGGTGAGAACGTGGAAGATCACTCTCGCTCCGAGAATACCCGTATCAAGGAAATCCCCGTTTTCATGAATCGATCTTACCAGATACTCTTCAGCCTTCGTTTTTTCGCTCTCGTCAAAAATACCGTAGAATATCGCCATCGACTGGCTTGTCTGACATCCGTTGTCCGCAACGCATGCAGCTTTGTCAACGAGATTTTTGCGGACTGCTTCGCGAAGCTCTGAACACAGTTGGATCGCATATGCTTTTTCTTCGGCTTTACCGAGAATATCGAAAATAAATGCAGACATACGTGCGCAGGTGATAATAGTTACGCTGTCGGTAAATTTCAACGTCGGTTTAACGGTTCCTCCGATAGGCGCCCAGTCACCCAGACCGTAAGCAAGAAGTCCGTTTTCGTCACGCTTGCCCGCTGCATAGTGAAGATAACGAATGATCGCGTCGCTGTTTTCTTCAAGTATCTTTATGTCTCCCGTATATCGATATGAAAAATAGGGTATAAACATAAGAGCGGCGTCCCATGCAGGTCCGTTGCCCCACTGATAGCCCCAGTTGAATGTGGGTATGATTCCCGGGATCATTCCGCTGTCCTTCTGAGCGGCGCGGATATTTCTGAGCCATTCTCGGTAGCTCGTGCCGATCTTCATTGTCATCAGCATATGCTCTGCCGAAAGTGCGGCGTCTCCGGTCCATCCGTTTTTCTCGCGGTGCGGGCAGTCTGTCGGGAAATAATAAAAATTAGAGCGGTCGGAAGCGTCGCACATCTCATAAAGCGTGTTTGCCGTCTCATCCGAGCAGCAAAAGCTTCCCACAGTCTGAGGCGCAGACGTGCATACGATATATGTCAGAAGCTCTTCGGTCGCCTGAGCTTCGTCTATGCCCATCACAAGGCAGTAACGGAATCCGTGATATGTAAACGGCGGTTCGAATTCCTCGTTTCCGCCTTTGCAGATATAAACGTCGCGCTGCGAAAATCCGTCCGGATAGAAGTTGATGTTGTTATAGTCAACGTTACCGTCTTTCAGAAGCTCGCTGAACTGCAAAACAACACGTTGTCCTTTGCGTCCGTTTATTTTCAGACGGACTGTTCCCGCATTGTTCTGCCCAAAGTCATAAAGATAACCCTCGCGGCCGTCTTCTGCGTCTTCGGGAACGCTCATTTTCTCTACGTCGCCTCTCGGAGTATAGTCGCAAAGGCGAGCAGGACGGATCGTTTTCGCTTTCAGCTCAACTCCCGTGGGAATTACGGGATCTGCCTCGCATATGCGGAATTCACCGAGCGGAGCGGAACAGGGCGTCGCGTTTTTCCAGCCTGTGTCATCGAATTCCGGAAGATTCCAGCCGTCGATCTCGTTGCGTGCGTCATATCTTGCGCCGGCGCGAAGATCGTCAAAATAAAGCGGAGACGGAGCGGTTTTTACGCTGCTGTCCGAAACGATGTATTTTTCACCTGTTTTAAGCATGAAAGCAAACTTCGGCGCGCCGCGAAACGTTGCTTTGTCAAAATCCCAGATAATGCCTCCGGGAGCGTTCTGCATACCGTTTCCTAGCTGAAAACCGACAACGTTTTTCTCGTTTATTCTTATATACGGTGCAAGATCATAGTCATCAAAATATACGATATGATCGGGATTGGATATGTACGGCGCGAGCAGACCCTTTGTGATCTCGTTTCCGTTTATCCATACACGGTAAAAACCGAGTCCCGTTACACGCAGAGAACAGTTGTTGTCAGACGCTTTAAAAACCTTTCTGAAATCTGGCGCAGGAACGAACTTGTGATATGTTGAATATTCTTCCGTTGCGCAGATAAATTGTTTTGGAAATTTCATAATAATAATCCCTTTCTGATTATTGGATATTTTTTGCTGTATTTTCTGTAATTGATCGTTGATCGCGCCGTTGTCGTCATTCCAGCGTAACTTCCCGGGCAATCCCCTCATATGCCCCGCCCGTCACTATCTGAACGAGCGAACCGGTTAGATTGCTTATATAGCCGAAATGCAGATGCCCTGCAAGGATAACGCGTATAAGAGGTTCGCTTTTTATATATTCAATGGCGCGCATCGTCGCTTCTGTAGGACGCTGCTGAACGGCTCTGAATTCACTGTAAGAAAGCAGATGCTCTTCGTCGCAGCCCGCTAAATATGTGCATTGTCCGGGACGTCTTCTGTTATGCTCTTTGTAAAGACTGTCCTCAAACAGGGGAGAGTGGATCGCAAGGACCATTGGCAGCCCTTTTTCCGCCTCGCGCTTAAGACGCCAGATCTGCCAGTCTTCAAACTGATAATAGCTGTTGTCTATACCGATAATGTTAACTCCGCCTACTATCCGCGAATTCCAGAACATCGGTACCCCGAACCCGTACCCCATCTGCATATAGCTGTTCATTCTGTATGCGTTGTCTTCCCATGCCTCTCCCACATACTGTGAATAATCGTGGTTGCCGGCAATGAAGAATATCTTGTCGTCTTTAAGAAGTTCTCTTGCTTTTTCTACGTTCGGATGCGAAACAAAGTCTATAAGGTCTCCGGTATGGACCATCAGATCACAGTTTTCATGCGCATAGTTTATATGCTCTTTAAGATATTTCTCTTTATCCGGATCTCCGAATCTTCCCGCAAGCTCATGTTTGCGTTCATCATCCCTTTCATCTGCAAGAGCAAGATGCGTATCTGTAACATGTAATAGCTTTATTGGCATGTCAAGACCGATATGAACGGTTGTTTTCTCAAGAATCATTCTGTTCTCCTTAAAAAGTAAAATATCCGTTTATGGACCGGGAACGCAGCGTTTCATCACGCATAAACCGATAAAGACATGGCAAAAATTCGCAATAAGCTGTCTGCTTACTAAAAAATACCACACTACGGGCAAAATGTCAATACCGTTAAAGAAAAATAAATCGGTAACATCATCGGGTTATTGTCTGGTCACGATTGGGAAAGGTGCTTAGAGACCGTCTCGACAGATTTAAAACCTCATCCGCACCAGAATGCGGTTTTATAATAACAAAAGATCGATTTATAAAAGTTACGAGCTGTAACCGTATGATTATCTTAAAAGCATCCTGTAAAAGCTCTCTATGTTTTACGGGGAAAATTGTGAATTATTTTTGAATTACCTGAAAACATTGTTGACAATAATATCGTGAAGTGATAATATATATTTACATTAAATTAAAGAAAATTTTCCAAATGAAAAAATAATCTGTATGGTTTTTGCAGTATGTTTTATTGTTGCGGCAAGCGTAATCCCATCGTTAACTTACAATTATGACCATTACTTTGGAGCAACTGTAACTGTTATACATTGTGGTTATAACAGGGATTGGGAAATTGAACCGAAGATACCGCTTGCGGTTGTTGAAATCAGCACATCCGCTCCCATTCAACATAAAGCATGGGGAGCTATACGGTTACCCGGAGAAGCCTGGTATGAAGACTCTGCTACTTATCGGGATACACATCATATCTTTATTGTTCCCAAATTGCATATACATATCCTAACGGGTTGGAAACAGATTACGGAGCTGTTTATCCCTGAATTGCTAAGAAACTATTGGTTATCATCTGCATATTATGAAAAAAATCTATTTTCTTGAAGCAATCGCAAACATTAAAAAAAGCATTTTGTACTCCACGCTTTTCATTATCAGCTGTTTGCTTTTGTTCAATCTTACTGCTGAAGTAGCGATTCAGGGCTTTGCCGCAGGATACCTGAAAAAAGCAGCAAATGTTAGAAGATCCAATATTTTCACACAAATATTGATATTTCCGTATACAAGTGCAAAACCCTCCCAGATGTCTTTTGACCTCAATTCAAGATCTCCGGATGAGGTTTTAAAAATCGGAGAGGCAATAGAGAGCATTATTTACGGTCTTCAGGATAATTTTAGCGCACTTCACGGCTTCTGCGCAAGTTCAATATCACCTTCACCGGATCACATGAATTACGGAACGCTCCTCAGGGGATATGCTGTATATCCGGATACATTTAAAATCAATGAAACATCAATTGTTTTCAGTGAGGGAAAATGTTTTTCTATGGAAGATCATATCGCTGAAAGAAACTTATCAGCCGAATGGATATGCCCGGCGGTTATAGGATCGGATTTTGCAAATATATTTGGACTGAATTTAGGCGATGTGTTCATAACGGATATGTTTTATACCGATGAGGAATTGAACAACGCAGACAACTCACCCGGATTGATCCCACAGATGAAAGTGGTGGGTATTCTTGAAAAAGATTCCTTTTTTATAAGACAACACTCTGATATTGTCAATCTGAACAACGCTGTTTTATTCCCCGATGTTATTATCTCAACCCTTAAAGATGTTTTGAAGAAATCTTCAGGCGAAATTACTGAAGACGTCATAAGTTTCGTCGGAGAAACATATTTCGTTTTAAGAAATTCCGACTTTTATATCCGCTCCGATTTGTCTGATGAAGCACTCTCATATATTAATGATATTATTTTATCAAATGATTTTCTTTCATCGTATTATGAAGCTCGCCAGACAGCCGATACAACGGTTATGATTGCCGAAAATCAAAAAAAGGCCTTTGATTTCTTTGTTGTTATAGTATTCGCAGTGTATTTGTTTTTTCTGATCGGAATAATCCTGTTTGTCGTAAATACAACTCATACAAACTATCGGAACTACGCCGTCCACGCATTAAACGGCGCAACCGTATATGATTTGATAATGTGCTCAGTAACAGAAATATCAATTCTTTTGTTTGTGGCAGATGTGTTTTTCTTTATGCTGCCATACCGTTTGTTTTTTTACAGAATCAGAATGAATACAGAAACATACGCCGGAACAAATATTATTTACATCGTTTTAGCTTTCAATCTGTTTTCATTATTGCTCTCCGCAGCTGTTGCTGCTGTTTCTCTTCATAAATTCGGGATTGTGGAAAATCTTAAACAGAGGGAGTAAATCAGTAATCCAAATGAAACAAACAGTTTATGTTAAAGCGATTCTCGTTTCAATGTACGCCATAGTCTCTCTGTTTGCCCTTATGTTTATAAACCTTTTAATGTCTGCCGCAAACGAGGATATGTATTACAATGAATTTTATTCACAGTATATGCGTAAGTTCAGCATAAACTACGGCAAGGGCGAGACGTTACCGTATAACGAGCTTGGAAGCGACTATGCGCTTTACTTCGATGTTTCAGAAACCTCGGACAGAGATTACGACAGTATCCGCGCTGTGTATTTTAACGGAAACGCTGCTGTTCCAAACATGCTTGAAGGCAGATTTTTCACAAAAGACGAGATGGAAAACGGAGCCGCAGTGGCTGTCCTGGCAAACCTCTGCAAACGCAACGTTACGAGTGAAAACGGCAAGGATTATTATATGTCCGGCAACAAAAAATATGAGGTCGTCGGATATATGGGCAGAGAAGACGAGGTTACCGATCTTGACAATATGGTATGGCTCAACATGGGCGCATATTTCGAAAAAGCAACGGCATACGGGAGATTTGCCATCGACGGAGGCAGCGAGGTCAATACGGACAAAGTTGCGGATGCCCTTTTTAGCCGTCTTTCGGACGAGGCACTCGAACAGGCGGGAGAAATAATACACGAAAGAAAAATACGGTCGATATCGTATTTTACAAGAAGAATTTACAACTATGTTATCCTCGCCCTGTTAATCAACATTGCTATCGTTTCGATATATTATATAGACAAAAAAACATATATTATCGCGGTTAAAAAGTTGATCGGAGCTTCATTCGGCAGGATTTCGGCAGAAATAATATCTGAATATGTTTCTTTCGCCTCAATAGGCGTGGTTGTAGGTATAATTATCGCCTTTTTATTGAGATTCACTCCTTTTGCAGAATCGGACGAAGTGTTTCTGATGTCATTCTCTCTTTCGTCATTGCTTGCCATGTTTGCCATTACGGTTGCATGTGCGGTTGTCATATCTGTTTTACCCATTGTCAGAATATTCAGAAAAGATTTATCGGGTAATATCAAATAGATAGGTTAAAATACTGCTTTTTCATCAGCCGAAACGTTTAATCCCGTCCATGTTTTGAGTCAATGATATCAAGGCATGTAGAGATATGTAGTGTAAAATCAAACGACAAACAAATTAAGGCAGCCAAACAAACGGCTGCCTTTTTTTTACGCAAATCACTTTGCCAAACTCCAACATTACTTTGCCATACTCCCACAAAGCCACTCTGCCGGACACACCGCCAAACCTCACAAATTACCCCGAATCTTTATAATTGTTCTGACGAAAATTTGACGAAAATCATTGTCAAAACTTTTCCCGCTCCGTATGACCCTTCAAATCCCCGATGAACATCGGGATATATAAAAAGCCCCATAACCAAGCGCATTTGCACCTGATTATGGGAGCCTGAAAAATGGCGCGCTGTGAGGGACTCCTCTCGAGGCTTGACGCCTCTCGGTCAGAAACGGCTCTTGACAGTCCACCGGACTGTCAATTCACTACCGTTTCCGTTCGAGTCCCCGAAAAAATACTTCTGATAGCAAAAAATCCTCAGATTTGTATCTGAGGAAATCTGGCGCGCTGTGAGGGACTCGAACCCCCGACCTACTGGTTCGTAGCCAGTCACTCTATCCAGCTGAGCTAACAGCGCATTCTTCGCTTTTTTGTCAAGCTCATATATTATAGCACAATCACAGCGGAAAATCAAGCGTTTAAATTGATAAATTTATGTAAACTTTTTCCTTTTTTCAAAAATTCAGAACGAATTTACAAACAGGCATTGCTTTTATTAACGTTTTGGGTTATAATATATTATAAGCTTATAAACTATATAAGGCGGTGGATGATTTGAAATACGTTCTTGCACTTGATGAAGGCACAACGAGCGCCAGATCCGTTTTGTTCGATTCGGAATGCAACGTTGTGTCTATGGCACAACGTGAATTTACCCAGATCTTTCCACATGCAGGCTGGGTAGAGCATGACGCGGTTGAAATATTTGCAATGCAGCTCGCCTCAATGACTGAATGCGTGGCAAAAAGCGGCGTTTCACCGTCCGAAATTGCCGCGCTCGGCATTACGAACCAGAGAGAGACCACTGTTGTATGGGACAGACATACGGGCGAACCTGTATGCAACGCAATTGTCTGGCAGTGCAGAAGAACTTCCGGGATCTGCGAAGAGCTTGTTAGAGCAGGGCTTTCGGAATACGTCGCCGAAAAGACCGGACTTCGCATAGATGCATATTTCAGCGGCACAAAGCTTAAATGGATACTTGAAAACGTGCCCGGTGCGCGCGAAAGAGCAGAAAGGGGAGACCTCTTGTTCGGAACGGTCGATTGCTGGCTTTTGTGGAAGCTTACGGGCGGAAAAGTCCATGCTACAGATCGCACAAATGCTTCAAGAACGATGCTTTACGATATAACGTCGGACAAATGGGATGAAAGAATGCTTGATATCCTCGGTATTCCTTACTGTATGCTCCCCGAAGTGAAAAGCAGCGGCGAGATATTCGGATTTACCGATATTCTCGGTTCGCAGGTCCCGATCTGCGGAATTGCGGGAGATCAGCAGTCTGCTCTTTTCGGACAGGGCTGTTTTGAATCAGGTGAAGCAAAAAATACTTACGGAACAGGCTGTTTCCTGCTTGCAAATACGGGTACGTCGCGTCCTGAAGTTAAAAACGGGCTTATCGTTACAGCTGCGGCGACCCTCAGGGGTGAACCCGTCCAATATGCTGCCGAGGGAAGCATATTTGTCGGAGGCGCTGTTATTCAATGGCTCCGTGACGGGCTGAATATCATTGAGCGGTCGTCCGACAGTGAGGCGCTTGCCGTTGAGGCAGAAGATAATTCCGGCGTATATCTTGTTCCCGCTTTTGTGGGGCTCGGCGCTCCATACTGGGATATGCGTGCGAGGGGCGCGATTTTCGGTATGACAAGAGGAACGGACAGAAAAACCGTCTGCCGCGCCGCATTGGAATCTATAGCATATCAGACAGACGATCTTATAGGGAAAATGAGAGAGGCAGGCTTTCCCCTTACGTGCCTCAAGGCAGACGGAGGAGCATCTCAAAACAGATTCCTTATGCAGTTTCAGGCAGATATCTCGAATATAGAGGTTGTCCTTCCCGCATCTCCCGAAGCCACCGCTCTGGGCGCGGCACTGCTTGCAGGTCTCACCGTAGGTGTATGGAAAGACCGTGATTATGTAAGGGAAAAGCTTGGCGGAGGGCAAAGATATTTGCCTGATATGGATGCCGCAAAACGTGAAGAACTTCTCAAAGGATGGCGTAAGGCTGTAAGAGCTTGCCGCGAGTTCGAGTAAATATTATTTTTTGGAAAGGTCGTGTTTTTGATGAAAAAAACCGGTGTTATTTCGTTTCTTTTGCTTATTTGCTTCCTAATTTCTTCCTGTGCGTCAACAGCGGAAGAAATAATTCCCGAATATGAGGCTCAGATTTCGGGTGAAGATATCGATCTTCTGGGCTATGAGTATATTATCGCCGCGGGAACGCACGGCGGGGGACAGGTGCAGCTGCTTCCGGAACCGGGATCTGATATCAGAGGCGACAGGCTTTTGCAGAGATATGCCGATACAGAGAAAAAGTTTAATATTAAAATGACGATTCTTGACAGCTGCAGTCTTGGAATGTTTATGACTCAGTATGCCGCAGGCATGAAATATGCCGATCTTCTTATCAGCCAGGCTGCTGAAATAGCTACGGGCAGATATGTTCAAAGTGGCTTTTTCCTTCCGTTTTCGGATATGGATATAGATCTCTTTTCCGGAATTTACGGAACAAAAGGTATGCTTGACGCCGGATATTTCGATGGTAAATACTATGCGATAATGTCCTATTACTGGGGTCTTCCTTCACCCTACACCATGCCTGCAATGTGGTATAACCCCGGTGTGCTTTCAACGTATCAACAGGCGTCTCCTCACGAACTTGATGAACAGGGAGAATGGAACTGGGCATCCTTTGAGAAAATCTGCGAAGCGGTCCACGATACGTCATCTCCCGATTCAAAGGACCACGTATATGCCGTATCGGCGCTTAGCGAGCCGTTTCTTGAGCTTGCGGCAATGTATTCTAACAGCGCAAGAATAGTTACCATGGACGATAACGGCAGACTTTACTGCACACTTAATTCACCAAATACCATTGAGGCGCTTGAATTTATAAAGAGTCTTGAGGACAGAAAGCTCATCGGCAACAGAAGAAACGCCGATAATCAGGATGTAACCGAGTTTGTTGAAGACAGAAACGCTTTCTTCCTTCAGTATACCCATTCAGGACTCAGCTCCGAAGATCCTAACAATCTTGCCAACAGAATGGATGACGCATATGAATGGACGCTCTTCCCCACTGGACCGAGTTACGATCCGTCTATGTCAAGAACGGCGTATTCATTCCATTCAAGGTTCTATTTTGCCCCTGTCAACTCCGATCCCGAGGTTCATACGCTCGTTCTTCCGTATCTGTTCCAGCCGCTGCCCGGCGAAACTACAGAAACATGGCAGGACGTTCTTGAAAGAAACAATTTCTTTACACAGGAGTCTTTTGATATCTACTGCAAGATAAGAGACGAGGCGTTCTATGACTATACTCCGTATATCCCGTATAATGAGATGAATTCCGTTCTTTCAAAAGTAACTACCGGCGCGTCAGTGGCATCAGAAGCGTTAAGCAGCATAGAAACGGTAATTCAGGCATCTCTTGACAACCTTTACAATAACTATCTTGACTGAAAGAATATAGAAACAGCTGAAATGGAGGATTATTATGTTTTGCAATTCATGCGGAGCCGAGCTTGAGCCCGGCGTCAAATTCTGTCCTGCCTGCGGTGCGAAAACGGAGGCTGCGCAGGAGCAGACACAGGAACCCGTGACGGTAAACGAAGATTTTTCGAAGACCGACGCAAAAAAGAAAAAAACTGTCGTCACCCTTGCTGTCATCGCGTGTGTTCTGACAGTTATTACGGCAATACTCAACTTCTTTTCAGGATATTTCGGCAGCAGTGCCGGTGCATATCCCGAGCCTTACTATTTCACAACATATTTGGCAAACGATTTCGCATATGTCCTTACCGATGTTATTGCTCCCGTAATAATCGCCGTTTTGTTCATCGTTTTCTGTAATCTTATAGATGTCCGATCAAATACGCGAAAAGCTCTGACAGGCGTGCCTATGGTGCTGACTTTTATTGACGGTGTTATCGCCTTTACGGTAACGTGTGTCGTGATTGCAAGAAATGCCGTTACATACGGCAGCGCAGAGGTATTCTTATTGAATATCGGCTATTTGATAAGAACGTCGTTTCTTCTTGCGTCGACAGCTCTTTTCGTTTTGTTCTATATTCTTGGAGCTGCCAATAAATTCGCGAAACCGCTAACTGGCAAGGTCCTGGCGGTCGTCCTTGGCGTCTGGGTCGAGCTGATCTCATTTATTTCAATGTTTTCGGAAATAATAAACGCAGCGATTCAGCCGCAGGAATTATTCGGCGTATATAAGCTGCTCGCTATTCCCGCAAGCATCACTTCTTTTTCCGCAGGTCTTATAACCGTTATTGCAATGATCATCTGTGCTTTCTGGTTCTCTTCCAGGGCAGAGATGTCCGCCTCCGTTAACGGAGAGGATACGCCTTCCGCAGGTTATGCCATACTTGGCTTCTTGATCCCGCTTGTCGGACTTATCCTCTATCTTTCCGCAAAAGATAAAACTCCTCTTAAAGCAAGATCGGCGGGCAGGGGAGCGCTGGCGGGCGTTGCGGTAAGTCTTGTCTTCTATATTCTTATTTCTGTAGTTCTGATCATTTTCTCATTCAAACTTTGATTCGGGATCTTATGTATATAATAAAGACCGCGGTAAATTACGCGGTCTTTTCAAATTCTTTTTATCATTTGTGCTGAAATCTAACTCAGCAAAACAGCCTGTCTATTTCTTCGGCTGCGTTCATTATTATTCCCGCTGTATCCGCTCCGGCAATAGCCAGTCCTTCAGCTTTGATAAAATGTGTTTCGGGTATGCCGTAAAAGCTTTTGGCAAGCGCCTCGATATATCCGAAACCGTAAGCGTTCGATGCGATATATCCTCCGGCGGTAGTAACGTAATACAACCTTTTTGCCTTGCAGAGACTTACGGGAATTCCTTCTTTCGAGTAAGCAAATGTTATTCCTACTACGTTTATCTGTTCAAAATACTGCTTTAATATCGACGGGAATGAAAGATCCCAGTAGGGGGCGGCTATTATAATGTTATCCGCTGAAGCAAATCTTTGTGCAGCAATAAAAATCGTATCGTTAAACTTGCCGGTCTCAATAAGTTCGTCGCGTTTTTTGAGAAAAGCTGCATCGACTTTCGGAAAGTCCATGCCTTCAAGTTTTTCCTCCGTTATTTCGCCTTCAAGCTTTTTCAGCAGATGCTCGGCAAGGATCCGTGTCCGTGAGTTATCCCTTACGCAGGCGTTTATAAATAAATTCATTTTAACCGAACAGATCGCACTTTATATCCGTAATAGCGTCAACGGGTATAAGCGTCCCGTCGTCCATTACAATGCGGTTTTCTTCCTCTCTGTATTTTTTTACCGTTCCCTCTGCATTAACGAATTCTCCGCCTTCTTTTTCTTTGTCTGCAACAAAATATGTGAATATCACGTGCGGTTTTTCGTCTTTATGCTTTATTATTTCTGTAAGCATTTCGGAAAGCCTGATTTTTTCATCTTCGTCTATATAAACTCGCGCATCCGTCACCCTCGCAGCTTCGTCAACTACAAGATCGTAACCTGTCAGCGATTCAAAAGGCATAAACTGCGCCGCGTAGCTCTCTTTGCCCAGCGGGGGATGAAGATCGGACCGACGGTGCGAAAGATTGATTATTTCATCGTATCTGCTGTCATTATCCATTCGTCTTTCCATCCCTTTTCAAAAAATCCTGTATATATAATAACAAAAAAAATAATTTTTGTCAAGAATAGCGCACTGTGCCTGATTTTCGGAAATAAACGTCGCCTGTATCAACCTGTATGCTGTAAGCCTTATAAACAACAGCAAGAATACTTCGATGGATTATAATGCGTTTTGCCTTTTTATGCCCGCGTTTGATGCGTAAAGGGGAATTGGAACGTATTATGACTTTGCCTCTGTCAACAGAATTCCCGCGAAGCCGTTAATAAGAAATTCTTTATCTTGTCACCTCTGCCTCTTGACAAAAAAGCTCTGTTGTGATATAATTAACAAGCACGGTAAGATTTCAGCGCAGCATTATTCAAATATACGGAGAGGTATCGAAGTGGTCATAACGGGGCTGACTCGAAAGCGGCTCGGTTTCGTCACTCGGTACAGCGCGAAAGCTTCGGTTTTCTCGCAAAAGCTCCGTTTTCCTGCGGTTTTCGCGGCTTTGGCTTGCAGGAAACAAACTGATCATCTGTCAGTTTTCTATCAAAGTTCGCACCAAAATTACATACGGAGAGGTATCGAAGAGGTCATAACGGGGCTGACTCGAAATCAGTTTGGGAGCAATCCCACATGGGTTCGAATCCCATCCTCTCCGCCAGACTTGAGTGGAAAGTGTCCGGAAACGGGCACTTTCCACTTTTTGCTTCGAGGGATTACCCATCGTGTCCTTGTTCCCTGACCGTCATGACGCGCTAATTCCGAGCCCGGAAAGCATCGCG
>JAEEGG010018022.1_pt1 | contig 14438 bp, 11 predicted proteins | sample 9134161 | NCBI WGS metagenome assembly JAEEGG01 (sample SAMN16246543, study PRJNA631951) | gut metagenome | biome: gut microbiome; feature: rumen; material: CR-attached | host: Bos | place: Iran: Karaj | collected 2018-10
CTCGATGAGCGAGGATGCCGATGACCCCGCAGCACGTTCCATCACCTTCGACCAGCTCGAGGCGGCTTACCTCGAACAGATACAGGTGCTCGTCGAGGAGGGCGTCGATGGCATCCTCATCGAAACCATTTTCGACACACTCAACGCCAAGGCTGCCATCAGCGCCTGCCTCAAGGCCGGTGCTCCCGAGATACTGCTGAGCATGACGGTGAGCGATGCGAGCGGACGAACCCTGAGCGGACAGACGGTCGAAGCCTTCGTCACGTCGGTGATGCATGCCCGGCCGCTCAGCGTCGGCTTGAACTGCGGATTGGGTGCCGATGGCATGCTGCCCTATCTGCGTCGGATGTCGGCATTTGCCCCGACCTATGTGAGCTGCCATCCCAATGCGGGACTTCCCAATGCATTCGGCACCTACGAGGATACGCCCGAGGACATGGTGCGTCAGATGTCACCCTATCTGGAGGAACACCTGGTCAATATGATTGGAGGATGCTGCGGCACCACACCCGCACACATTGCTGCCATGCGCAGGATGCTGGACAGCCTGCCGGCCTCGTATGCCAGACGTGTTCCTGCGTCGCGGGACGGCGTGCAACCCTTGCGGCTCTCGGGCCTGTCTTTGCTCGAAGCCGATTCGAGGACATTTGTCAAGGTGGGCGAGCGCTGCAATGTGGCAGGCAGCCGGAAGTTCCTGCGGCTCATCGGCGAGAAACACTACGACGAGGCGCTCGACATTGCCCGCAAGCAGGTGGAGGACGGAGCCATGGTCATCGATGTCAATATGGACGATGGCCTGCTCGATGCCAGGCAGGAAGTGCAGACCTTTCTCAATCTGCTGGCATCCGATCCGTCCATTAGCCGTGTGCCCATCATGATTGACAGTTCCCGGTTCGAGGTCATCGAAGCTGGCCTGAAGTGCTGCCAGGGCAAGGGAATCGTCAACTCCATCAGCTTGAAGATGGGGGAGGAGGATTTCGTGGCGAAGGCCCGCGTCGTGAAGCGCCTGGGCGCCGCCGTCATTGCCATGTGCTTCGACGAGGAAGGACAGGCCACCGATTACGAACGCCGCATCAAGGTTTGTCAGCGCATGTACAGGTTGCTTACTGAAGAGGTGGGCTTTGCGCCCGAAGACATCATCTTCGACCCCAATGTGCTGACCATCGCCACAGGTATGCCCGAACATGCTGCCTATGCCCAGGACTTCATTCGTGCGACTCGTTGGGTGACCGACAACCTGCCGGGTGCGCGTGTATCGGGCGGCTTGTCGAACCTGTCGTTCGCCTTCCGTGGAAACAACTATCTGCGCGAGTCGATGCACGCCGTTTTCCTCCATCATGCCATCGCAAACGGCATGGGCATGGCCATCCTGAATCCGGCTACGGCAGTTCCCTATAAGACGATTCCCCTCGAATTGCGCATGGCCATCACGGAGGTGATTCTCAACACGGGCGACGATGCAGGCGAGGAACTTATCGCGCTGGCTCAGAAGATGAATGCCGCACAGGCGGCAGCGAAAGAGGCGGGTGTGAAATATGATCCGAAGGCCTTGTTCTCCGGTTCTTCGCAACCTGCCGAGAAGATGACCGTGGAGCCTGCTGCTCCTTCCTCTTCGCAGAATCCCGTGGCCGACACCCCCGAACATCGTCTGCAGCTTGCCCTGCTGAATGGCACAGCCACGACACTCGAAGCCGACCTTAGGGAACTCCTTGGACGTGGCGATTCGCCCCTTTCGATCATTTCCGGCCCCTTGATGGCGGGCATGAACGAGGTGGGACGTCTCTTTGGCGAAGGAAAGATGTTCCTGCCCCAGGTTGTCAAGACAGCACGAACGATGAAGAAGGCTGTCGAGCTGCTCGACCCGTTCATCAAGAGCGAGCAAACATCCGAAGTATCTGCAAAAACTTCTTCGCGCGGCCGAATCCTGATAGCAACCGTGAAGGGCGATGTGCACGACATCGGCAAGAACATTGTTGGCGTTATTCTTGCGTGCAACGGGTTCGAGGTGGTTGATCTCGGCGTGATGGTTCCCGTTGAGAAGATTCTCGACACCATCCACACGCAGCCCATCGACATCGTCTGCCTTTCGGGATTGATTACGCCCAGCCTCGAGGAGATGTGTGTCGTTGCCCGTGCCATGCAGGACGAAGGACTGGATATCCCGTTGATTGTGGGAGGCGCTACCACCTCGCCTATCCATACGGCCGTGAAGATTGCCCCCTGCTACGAGGGTCCCGTGTTCCATGTGCGCGATGCTGCCAGCAATCCGGTACTGGCGATGAAGCTGCTTGATCCTGCTCTTCGAGAGAAAGTGGTCGCTGCCAATCGCGCCGAACAGGAACGTATCCGCCAGCAGCAGAACCAGCGTCAGTTGCGCGAGAAGGTGCACGAACAGACCTGCCGAACGTTGGGCGAAGCTTCGCCCCTGGAGCGTCGCCTGAAGGTGGATTGGAGCAAATATCCCGAAGCTACTCCTCCATTTACAGGTTCCAAGGTGCTCGAACCGATTCTGGTGCGCGACCTGATTCCACACATCGACTGGCTGTATTTCTTCTGGGCCTGGCGTGTGAAGGAGGACAGCGAGGAAGGCAGGAAGCTTCGTCGCGATGCCGATCATCTCCTGGCGCAGATTGCTGAAGGACAGGAATATGCTGTGCGTGTCACGCAGGCATTCTTTCCCGCTGAGGGACTTGAGGACCGGATTCGTGTAACCCTTCGCCACAACGACCATGAGCCGGATTGCCCCTGCTGCAATCGGACACTCGACATCCCGACACCCCGTCAGCAGAAGGATATGGGCACTTGTCTGGCACTTTGCGATTACGTTCGTGACTGGGTGGGAGCCTTCGCCTGTACGGTGAGCGAGAAGTTTGTGAACCGGCTTGAAAAGCTCAAGGAGGCACAGGGTGGCAGCGACTACGACGTGCTCCTGTTGCAGACGGTGGGCGACCGATTGGCTGATGCCGCTTCGGAATATCTGGCGCAGAAGCTCCTTTCGGATTACCAATGGGGCGGCATACGTCCTGCGGTGGGTTATCCTTCGCTGCCCGACCAGAAGACCATCTTCCTCCTCGCACGGATGATTGACTTCGAGGCCGTCGGCATACGCCTCACCGAGAACGGAGCCATGTATCCCCAGGCTTCGGTGAGCGGTCTTTACATCCCGTATCCCGATGCCGAGTATTTCAGTGTAAAGTGATGACCGACGAATACTATATGCGACAGGCGCTCATCGAGGCGCGACAGGCGGGCGAAGCTGGCGAAATCCCCGTCGGTGCTGTCATCGTGTGCCGCGACCGCATCCTGGCACGTACGCACAACCTCACACAGACGCTCAACGACGTCACCGCCCATGCCGAGATGCAGGCCATCACAGCCGCTGCCGAGACGTTGGGCGGCAAGTACCTCACCGATTGCACGCTCTATGTCACCCTCGAACCCTGTGTGATGTGTGCAGGGGCATTGGGCTGGAGCCAGATATCGCGCATCGTATATGGCGCATCCGACCCACGTCGGGGATACGCGCTCTTTGCCCCAAAGGCTTTGCACCCCAAGACACAGGTACAGGGCGGCGTGCTGCAGGACGAAGCCCTTCAGCTGCTGAAGGATTTCTTCTCGAAAAAGCGCTGAAACGAGCCGTTTCTGCCAGAAATACTATAAAAAGTGATCCGATTGAAATCTTTTTTCGCCCATTTTTTTGGCAGTTTCGCGAAATGTCACTATATTTGCACGTTTTTTCAAGATAGAAACAAACAGAAACATGTTATTATAAACAGCAATCATTATGAAGAAGCCATATAAGCTACCTGCCGTCAAAATAGTAAGTTTGGAAGAAATGGATGTCATTACCACGAGTGAAGTAGAGGTAGATCCCAATGACGTCGTTGATTATGAATCTAAATCTCCCAGACGTTCCATGTGGGACAATAATTGATATCCGCTTTCGATATCTATTTTGCATCCCCGATTTGTCAAATCCCCCGAAATAATCGCTGAAAGACTCCCCAAAACATCGATTTCGGGGTGTTTTTCTTTGTGATGCCACAAATTCATCGTACTTTTGCACCGCGAAAATGAAAGAATAGTCCCGGAAGCGGACCAAAGAAACTAACTAAATTATTTAAGGTATGATGAATTTTATGAATAAGAAGCCCGTTATGGTGGCAACTATTGCAGCCTACGCAGCTGCGCTGATTTATGTGGCTTGGGCAATCATCAAGTAACCTGTCCAGGTTGAGATTTGAAAACAGTTTATTATTTTATACCCAGCCGGTCCTTCATTTGTGTCCGGCTGGCTTTTTTATATAACGATGCAAAGAACTGAAAACGAAGTATTGCTGCACTGCTGCTGTGCACCTTGCTCGAGCGCCATCATCGAATGGATGCTCGCCCACGACGTGCGCCCCACGCTCTATTACTTCAATCCCAACATATTTCCCGAAGAGGAGTATCTGATTCGCAAGAACGAATGCACGCGTTATGCCGCCTCATTGGGCCTGGACATCCTCGACGATGACTACGACCATGCGGCATGGCGATGCGAGGTGAAGGGAATGGAGCAAGAGCCCGAACGCGGCGCACGATGCCTGCAATGCTTCAAGATGCGTCTGCTTCGGGCTGCACGCAAGGCATCAGAGCTGGGCTTTGGGGTATTCACGACAACCCTGGCATCGAGCCGCTGGAAGTCGCTGACACAGATCAACGAGGCAGGTCATTGGGCCGCTGCCCTTGTTTCGGAGGAGAAGGGAAAGATTGTCCGTTTCGACGATCGCAACTGGCGCAAGGGTGGCCTGCAGCAGCGACGCAACGAACTGCTCAAGGAGAATAGCTTCTACAACCAGCTCTATTGCGGATGCGAATTCAGCCTGGAGGCCATGAAGCAGAAGTTCGGTGTGGAGGATATTCACGAGTTGGATCCTAAATAAATAGACTATGCAGATGATTCATTTGCCGGAGGTGCGTTCCACCAATACCTGGATGCTTGACCACCTGGCCAAAGGTGAGGACATGGCCGACGAGACAGTCGTCTATACGTTGAGGCAGACGGCCGGCCGTGGACAGATGGGCAACAGCTGGGAGTCGGAGCCGGACAAGAACATTTCGTTCTCGATGCTCCTGTGTCCCGAGTTCCTGCCCATACGCGAACAGTTTATCATCAGCCAGCTCTGCAGTTTGGCTATCGTGGAGGCCCTCGATGAGCTGGCATACAAGGGAGAAAAGCCCGAAGAGGTGGATTTCAGCATCAAATGGCCGAACGACATCTATGCGGGCGACCGGAAGCTGTGCGGTATCCTGATCGAGAACCGGCTGATGGGCAGCACCTTGAAGCATTGTGTGCTCGGCGTGGGCATCAACGTCAATCAGGAGAAATGGATAGGCAATGCGCCCAATCCCGTGTCCTTGAAGATGCTGGGCATCGAGACAGACCCCGTGCACGTCTTGAAGATAGTGGCCGGAAATATTCATGCGCTCTATGAAGCCTTGCGTGACAACAAGGAGATGGCTAACGTGATACGGGAACGATATATGCAGCGTCTCTATCGCAAGGAAGGTTATTTTGCCTATTATGACCCTGCAGGAGACGAGCATTTCTATGCCAGAATCGTAGGGGTGGATGCCCAAGGGCCCCTTTTGCTCCGCTTGACATCGGGTGAAGTTCGGAAGTATTGGTTCAAGGAAGTCCGCTTCGTTCTGCCTTGTGGAGTAACGAAGGAGTGATGACTTAATATCCTTATACTGATAATAAAAGATTGCAAAATTAGAATATTTCTCGATAAAAGTTATTCGACTTTGCATTCATCAGCTATTGTCAATCACATTTTATTATTTTTTTAGTATTTTTGCAGATAGAATTAATAATAGTTTAATTATGCCGACAATATTTATATTTTTTGGCTATCGGTTCTTATTCTATTCTAATGATCATGAACCAATTCATATTCACATAATCAAGGATGATTGTGAGGCCAAATATAATGTAAGTCCAATAGAGCAGATATATAATCATGGATTCAAGAGGCAACAGATAGCGATTATAGAGTCGATTATCGAAGAAAATGAAAAAATAATAATTGAGAGATGGAAATCTTTCTTTAATAAATAATCTTGCTTATGATTCAGCTGAAGATTTCAAGAGTATGGGTTGATGCAAGCCATGTGTACGCTGAGACGGTTGATGGCCTTCGTGCTCAATATGCATTTTCAGAATGGCCTCGATTAGATAAGGCTTCAGAAGATCAGCGTCGGGATTTTTATCTGACCTATTTCGGCATTCATTGGCCTCAGATAGATGAGGACCTTAGTTTTGAGGAGATGTTCCGTGACAATGGGATTAGTGTGGCTGATGCGTCTGTTTGCTATGAAGGATAGAGAAGGTCACAAATCCATGTAGAAGTTTTTTTATATAATAAAAAATTCGTGGCATATCTGTAGGAAGTCTTCCAGATATGCCACGTTTGTATGAAGATCTCACCCGACACATCAAGGTGAAAACGGATGTGATTACTTCATGTTATATAATAGAAAATGAAAGAAAGCGCACCTTTAATGGAATGCTCAATTTCCGTTGCCGATTTCCTCTGCCTTCATCAGGCGCTTCCACTTGAAGAAGCCTAAGATGGCGATGATGATGTAAAGGGCGTAGAGGCTGGCCTTGAAGGGGATATCCTTGTAGAAGTAGAGGATGCAGGTGACAACATCGACAGCAATCCAGATGAGCCATTGCTCGAGGTACTTGTGTGCCAATGCCCAGATGCCGACGAGGCTGAGGGCTGTGGTGAAGCTGTCGGCCAAGGGCACGTTGCTATTGGTGAAAGTCACCAGTAGCCAGTAGATGATGCCCCAGATGGCTGCCATAAGCGCAAGCCAGGGCAGGATGAGACGACGTGGGAATGGGCGGATGGGCAGTTCCTTACTTGCCTTGCCACCATGCACCCAACGCCAATAGCCGTAAACGGTCATTGAAAGGTAGTAGAACTCCATGCCACAGTCGGCATAAAGCCCTTTCTGATAATAGAGCACGATGCCGAGAGCCTGCATGAGGAAGCCGACAAGCCACATCCAGATGCTCGCCTTGTATTCCAACAGGATATAGGCCAGGCCGAGGATGGTGGTTAGGATGTCAAGCCAATGCGCGGTCAAAAATTCCATATCAATTTATTGCCTTTAATAATAAAGCCGGATTGTTTGGCACTTGTTTTTCGCCCGAAGAGATCGAAAGAGACAGTAGTTTCGTCCCGATGAAGCGAAATCGCCTCAAGGCTGGCAAGCTGGGCTTCGGGGTGTAGGTCTTCCGCACCCGAAATTTCGGTCGAAGTCTCGCCTATCCATCCGCAGTCCTGATGAAGGGCGGTATATACTCGCACAAAATCAACGCATCTTAGATTGACGCTTTCGCGTGTATTAAGATCTACTGCCCAATCAATGTTGAACGAGCAACCCAGTGTGTCAGCATTGGGTAGATTGTCGGCATAACCGTAGCGAAAGGGTTCGAGCACCCAATAAGTGCCGTTTCCGCTGGTGTCGGTGGCATTGTCGGGAAGTAAAGTGCCCGTGAAAGTGAGCGTTGAATCTAGCCAGGCAGGGAAGTAGTCCTGCTGATGGTAAGGATTCTGATTGATGAAACCTGCATTGCCCAGATTGTTCGACCAGGCTACGCCTAGTGAATCGCCCAACTTCGTATATTCCAATTCATAGTCATAGCGTACGCTGAAGCCATCTTTGTCGGCGCTTCCACTCAATTCATACCATGGGTCATCGGGCAAACCGTTGGCGTTCACGTCTTGACTGACCATCACGATACCTGCTTCTGAATTGCCCGTATGGGCATTGCCTTTGATATAGAGATCCATCTCTCCGGCTACATTTACCAAAGGGTGGTCAAAGTGGAAAGTGATGTATCCTCCCCAAGCCCCTAGGCACACAGTTCTGCTTGCATCTTTGGCCAAATATTCAGTGCATTTAAGCGCCATTGTTTCTGCGTCGTCGCCTTCTTCATAAGCGGGCATGGTATTGATGAATTGCCCTGGGGCTGGTACATATTCATCTACTGCTGCTATGAAGGGTGAGTTTTGTGCAGTGGCGATAAGGCTCAAAGGTGCCAATAATAAGATGATGATTATTTTTTCCATTTGTTCGAATAATTTCATTATTTCGCTGAAATAAGAATATTCATAGCCTTGTTTCAAGCACTTCTATTATTATCAAATTCGTGATGATTAATACTGACAATTCGAGTTTAGAATCTCAGTGTGATGTTACCCATGACTGTTGTGCCAGCTTGTGGAATGTAGCCGATTTCGGTGTAGCGGTTGCTGTTGGGGTTGCCACCGCTCTCGTAAATGGCCGAATAAACCCAGCCCGAAGCAGCATAGTGCAAGTCGAAGATGTTGTTGATGTTGAAACCAAGAATCATCTCCTTGATACCTTTGTTCTTGAAGTTGAACACATAGTTGGCCGAGAGGTCGCTTGTCGAGAAACTCGGCAATGAGCGTTGCTTGCATTCTGTGTTGTCGAGATATTGGCGCGACACGTAGTTGGTGTGCCAGGTGGCCGTGAGCCCGTTCTTTCGGTAGGTAATAAATCCGTTGAGAATGACCGAAGGCGAGAAGGCAAGTGTGCTGTTGTCGTAGTGAATCACGTCGAAGCCATCACCATCATAAGCCTTGCCACTGGCGTCGGTGTTGCCCTCCCAGTCGTCCCAGTTTTCGACATGCTCGTTGAAGTCCTTGATTTTGTTCTGACTGAGAGCGGCATTGCCCTCGATGGTCAATCCGGGCAGGATGGTCCATGCTGCGGTGAGTTCCATACCGATACGATATGATTTGTCGATGTTGGTGGTCAGGTTCTCGCCAATGTCGCTCAATTCGCCAGTCTGCACAAACTGGTCTTTATAGTGCATCCAGTAGAGGTTGGCACCTACTGCCCAACGCTTGGCCATATAGTTATAGCCAATCTCGGTGTCGAGAAGTTGTTCGGCCTTGGGTGCAGGGTAGTTGTAATTGTCGGTGAAGTTGTTGCGCTCGGGTTCACGATTGCTTATGGCAAACGATGCGAAGGCGTGATGTCCATCCTGATGGAAGCTGATGCCCACTTTTGGATTGACGAAGTCGTACTTCTTGTCGATGTCGAGACGCTGGTTGACATATCCGTTATCGGTGGAGACGAACTTGTCGTTGATGCCATCGGTGGAGTAGGAGACGTGACGATACTGTACGTCAGCAAAGATGTCCCATTGGTCGGTGAGATGATAGGTAGCCTTGGCGAAAATGTTGCCATCAAGCTTGTCGGCATCGCTGTCGTAGTATTGGTAGTCGCCGTTATTCAGGTACTTGTTGCTCATCTCGTTATTGGCGATGTACGTGATGTAACCGAAATGGTTCGACCAGAAGTTCTGGAGAGAGAGGCCTCCGATGATATCCCAGCGCTCGTCCTTGTAGTTAGCATTCCAGACAAAGCCCAAGAAGTCCTGCGAGAGTCCCTTCTTTCGCACGAAGTCTGTGCGTTTGAGCGTTGAACCATCGCTCAATGTGAAGTTCGAGAATCCGAATTTTGAGAGTTTGTTGTCGTAGCGGAACTCCTTGTAGTAACCGTAGCCATGGGTATAGTGCACTGAACCCGACGTGGTCCAATGGTCGTTGATTTCCCAAGCCAATGAGAGGATGGTGCGATTCTGCCAGAAGTTGTCGGTGGTCTTGTCCCAAAGCGAACCGTCAGAAAGTTTGTAGCGTTCGGTGCCCTTTGAGGGGTCGCTGCCATCAACGAGATGCTCGTAGAGCGTATTGTACTTGCCGAGGCCTGCGTTGTAGAAGTCCTTGTATTCGAAGAGCCTTGTGCCCATGCCGCCATAGTTCCAGTCGAGCAGGTCGCCAGTGTCGAGGCCGTTCCATGCCTGGCCTGTCTTCTCGAAGTTGCCGAAGTTTTTGAGTCGCACCACGAACTTGTCACCCATGTAAGCGAGGCCTCCGTAGTAGGAGCCGCTGCGTCCCGATGTGCCATGCATATAGCCGTCGGTGCTGGTCTCGTGGTAGGCCCCGTCGAAGATCCAGTGGTCGGCAAACAAGCCGGTTGAGAACGAGCTGCCGACATTGAAAGTGTTGTAGGAGCCATATGAGCCGGAGATTTCTGCCGATGGCTTGGTGTCGGGCGCTTTGCTGGTCAGCGCGATGGTTCCGCCGAAGGCACCGTCTCCATTGGACGAGGTACCTACGCCACGCTGAATCTGTGCGCCGCCGAGCAATGAGGCGTAGCTGTTCATGTTGGCCCAGAAGACACACTGGTCCTCGGGTGAGTTGAGAGGCACACCATCGAGGGTGACATTGATGCGCGAATCAGCTGCACCACGGATGCGCATATAGACGGTACCCGTGCCCAGGCCATTTTCGCCGTAAGCAACTACACCTGGAGTGTGGGTGAAGAGCATGGGCAGCTCGCGTCCTGTCTTCGAGAATTCTTCGAGTTCCTCCTGTTCGATATTAGTTTTGGAGAAGGGAGCTTCCTTCTGAGCTTTCACCGACTTGACCACGATTTCGTTCAGTTGGTGGATTTTGCTCGCCGTCATGCGAATCTGCTGCGTTGTGCCGGGTTCGGCCGTGAATGTCTGATCCTCATAGCCGAGATAGCGTACAACCAGTTCGGTGCCACTGGCTGCTTTGAGAGAGAAATTGCCAGATCCATCGGTGATGGTACCAATGCTGCGTCCTTTGAGCATGATGTGAGCGCCTGGCAGTGGCTCGCCGTACTCGTCAACGACTGTGCCGGTTACTCGATGTGATAAGCCCTGCTGTTCTGCTGGGGCCGAACTTGTAATAGGGGAGAGAGCGAACCCCATACCTGTACCTGCTGCCAGAATGGCAGCCATAAACAATACCTTTTTCATCTTGCGAAGAAAAATTAGAATGAATAATAAGACGAGTTGGGGTTCTGCATGTTCCCTTGCCAGAATTACCTGGCCAGGTTCAATGGGTCTAATCTCAGCCTCACTGTCCTGCAGGACAAGCGAAGCACCCCAAGTTGCCGTAATTGTCGCTTCATCGCGACGTGGCAAATGTCAGTTTGCGGGTGCAAAGATAATTCCTTTTTTTGAGATTTCCAAAAGTAATGCTAATTATTTTTCAGATTTGTCAATAATTAGCTTTATAATATATAATATATGTACGCGCGCGAAAAACTTTGTGCCTGAAAAATTTGCAAGTGTGCAAAAAAAGATGTATCTTTGCGCCGCTATTTCTAAAAAAGACGAAGAGATTTGCATTCCTATGGATAAGACACAAGTATATAACAGCGTCAGAAATTGTATTTCCGAGGAGTTGAACGATTTCGAACATATGTTTGAAGGCGTTTTGCGCACGCGGGTGCCTTTGGCCGATTCTGTTATTCACTATTTTCTGGAGCGTAGCGGCAAGCAGTTGCGCCCCATTATGACACTTCTTGCTGCCAAGATGCTGGGCAATGTCAACGAAGCTACTACCTATGGTGCTGTCGCTTTGGAGTTGCTCCATAATGCCACATTGATGCACGACGATGTCATCGATCAGAGTTCTACACGTCGTGGTAGTGATACCATCAATAAGATCTGGGACAACAAGGTCGCTGTGCTTATGGGCGACTTCTTCTTGTCGAAATGCCTTTATTGTAGCAATGCCACCGGATCGTTGCAGATTTCTCGCGTGTTGTCCGATATGGTGACGATGCTCGTCGAAGGCGAGTTGGAACAGATTTCCAACGTGCGTACCCATCTCTTGAGCGAAGATGCCTATTTCTCGGTGATTCGTGGCAAGACGGCATCGCTCTTTGCAGCATGCATGAAGATTGGCGCTCTTAGTGTCGAAGCCTCTGAAGCCGACAAGGAGCGATTGACAAAGGTGGGGGAACTGATGGGCATGGTCTTCCAGATTCGAGATGATATCTTCGACTATTATCCTTCGACCAAGGAAGTGGGCAAGCCTACGGGCCATGACATCATGGAGGGCAAGATCACTTTGCCGCTGCTCTATGCCTTGCAGCATGCGCCTGCCGACGAAGCTGCTCGTATGAAGGCTATTATCGAACAGCCCCAGGAACTGACAGGAAGTCAGGTCGCACAGCTCGTGGAGTTTGCCAAAAGTATCGGTGGCATAGAATATGCACAGGCAAAGATGAAGAATATCTCTTACGAGGCCAAGAAACTGCTCTCTACCTTCCCCGAGAGTGATGCTCGTGAAGCTGTGATGTGCTTGATAGACTATTTTTCGGATAGAAATTATTGATTTTGCCGCACAGACAAAGCAAAAACGGATTGTAATGCCCCTGTTTTAGGCCAAAATCAAACATTTTTCAAAAAAACTTCCAAAAAATTTGGAGGATTGAAATAAATGCGCTATCTTTGCACCCGCAAAACAAGAAACGGGGTGTAGCGCAGTCCGGTTAGCGCACCTGCTTTGGGAGCAGGGGGTCCCAGGTTCGAATCCTGGTACCCCGACTACACACCACAAAATGTTCGTTCTTTGAAAGATCTACGATGGCTCCTTAGCTCAACTGAATAGAGCATCTGACTACGGATCAGAAGGTTACAGGTTTGAATCCTGTAGGAGTCACAATCTGAGTTTCCTCGTCGGTGGCTGAGGGGGTTCACTATAATGCTTCAATAGCTCAGTTGGTTAGAGCACCTGACTGTTAATCAGGGGGTCGTTGGTTCAAGCCCATCTTGAAGCGCATCTGCCTCTTTAGCTCAGTTGGCCAGAGCACGTGATTTGTAATCTCGGGGTCGTTGGTTCGAATCCGACAAGAGGCTCAGATTTTTTAGGGCGTATTCCAGAGTGGCCAAATGGGGCAGACTGTAAATCTGCTGTCGACGACTTCGGTGGTTCGAATCCATCTGCGCCCACCACAAGCGAGTCTGACTCGCAAATGATCTTTGACATATTGAAGGATAAACGATATAAGAAACATCTTCGGAAGCGGCAACGCTTCCCGTCTATGACTTCGTAGCTCAGTTGGTAGAGCAACTGACTCTTAATCAGTGGGTCCAGGGTTCGAGCCCCTGCGAGGTCACCATGATGGCGAGATAGCTCAGCTGGTTAGAGCGTCGGATTCATAATCCGAAGGTCCAGGGTTCAAGTCCCTGTCTCGCTACGGTTCATTTTTACAGGGATTATACTGGAGAGATGGTAGAGTGGTCGATTACACCGGTCTTGAAAACCGGCGAACGGCGACGTTCCGGGGGTTCGAATCCCTCTCTCTCCGCTTTTCTTCCCGCTGTTGCGGGACGGTCTTCGGATCGCATAGTTCCTGGTGCGTTAGTTCAGTTGGTTAGAATATCGCCCTGTCACGGCGGAGGTCACGGGTTCGAGTCCCGTACGCACCGCAAGCGTTAGCTTGTCTAATGGCTTTTATATCGCGGAGTGGAGCAGTGGTAGCTCGCCAGGCTCATAACCTGGAGGTCAGTGGTTCGATCCCGCTCTCCGCAACTAATTCTATGTCCTTTGCGAAAATAGCTCAGTTGGTAGAGCACGACCTTGCCAAGGTCGGGGTCGCGGGTTCGAGTCCCGTTTTTCGCTCATCAGCCCAAATGGCGGAATCGGTAGACGCGTTGGTCTCAAACACCAATGGAGAAATCCGTCCCGGTTCGACCCCGGGTTTGGGTACATCAAGATGACTCTTCTGAGTCTGACTTTGCGGAGGTGGTGAAATTGGTAGACACGCTACTTTGAGGGGGTAGTGGCCGTTAGGCTGTGTGAGTTCGAGTCTCATCCTCCGTACTTCGATCCGCTAGCTCAGTCGGTAGAGCACAACACTTTTAATGTTGGGGTCTTGGGTTCGAACCCCAAGCGGATCACGAATCTTCGTGGCCGATTGGGTCATTCGAAGAATAATCCCCCAAGCGGATCACGAGCCCCACACTATTTTGGTGCCATAGCTCAGTTGGTAGAGCAAAGGACTGAAAATCCTTGTGTCCCCGGTTCGATTCCTGGTGGCACCACAATAATTTTGGTCAGTTGGATGAGTGGTTTAGTCACTGGTCTGCAAAACCAGCTACAGCGGTTCGAGTCCGCTACTGACCTCAGAAAAATATCGGGCGCTTAGCTCAGCTGGTTCAGAGCGTCTGCCTTACAAGCAGAGGGTCGGGGGTTCGAATCCCTCAGCGCCCACAAGTCGTTGCTCAGCAACGGCTTTTTATTTCGCTTATCCTTCAATAATCGAAGTAAACGATCTTTGAAAGTTTGAAATTGACAAATAGATTAGCAAGCACATACTTAGGGTAGAGCAAGTGCAAGACAAAAGCTTTACCGTCAATAACTTTATTGATTGCCAGCATCAAACAAACGATAAAAAAGTACAACGAAGAGTTTGATCCTGGCTCAGGATGAACGCTAGCGACAGGCCTAACACATGCAAGTCGAGCGGCAGCACCTCGGGTGGCGAGCGGCGCACGGGTGAGTAACGCGTATGTAACCTGCCCA
>JAEEGG010018024.1_pt1 | contig 14438 bp, 8 predicted proteins | sample 9134161 | NCBI WGS metagenome assembly JAEEGG01 (sample SAMN16246543, study PRJNA631951) | gut metagenome | biome: gut microbiome; feature: rumen; material: CR-attached | host: Bos | place: Iran: Karaj | collected 2018-10
AGAGGTTCTGCAATAGATTCACCTTCTCTGATGGATATACGAGTTTTATCAACTGCTTCTGCAATAACACAGTTACCAGCAGTCTGAGATGTAACTTCAAGAGCCTGCAAAATCGGAACACCTGAAGAAATCAAGGTACCAAGTGTTCTTGTAAACTTAGCAACAGCAACCTTTCTCATCATCATTCCTATATTTGGAACCTTAAGAATATTGGTATCCCAAAGTCTGGAACCATATTTTGTCTGGAAGAACTTCCAAATAAGAAGAGGAACAAGAACGATACCAGGAATAACGATGAACCACCAGTTGACCATAAAGTCAGAAATAGCAAGCAAAGCCGTTGTAGCAAAAGGCAATTCAATGTTCATACCTAAGAAGATTTCTTTAAACTGAGGCAAAACGAACATAACCAATGCAACAACAACCGCAAATGCAATTGTAAATACAACTACCGGGTATGTCATAGCACCTTTAATTTTCGCTTTGAGTGCTTCAGAGCTTTCAAGGTAATCTGCTAGTCTTTCAAGAATTGTATCAAGAATACCACCTATTTCACCAGCTTTTACAAGAGAACAAAACAAATTGTTGAATACTTTTGGATTTTTTTCTAGTGCCTTAGAAAAAGTAGCACCACCTTCAACATCTGTTCTTATTTGGTTAATAACTTTTTTGAAATATGGATTTTCAGCTTGAGACTGTAAAATTGTTAGACATCTTACAAGAGGAACCCCAGAACCAATCATTGTTGCAAACTGTCTAGCAAAGATACTAACTTCTTGTGAGCTAACACTTCCACCAAAAAGTGAAAATCCTCCACCGCCTCCGCCTTTCTTTTCTTGGATGTTGATTACAAAATATCCTTTTTCACGGAGTTTACTAATACAAACTTCTTTGTTTTCGCACTCCATTTCGGAAGAGACGATTTTTCCATCCCAGTTTTTGGCTTTATATGCAAATGTCGCCATAAAACTATACTCCTAACTTCAATGTTTAAATATGTAAATGATAAGAGATTTCAAAATATTGTATCACAAATGTTAATAGAAAGATACTATTTAATTAAAGTAACAAAAAATAGTCTAAAATCAAGTAAAAATTATACTAAAATGATTTTAGCATAAAAAAATTACTTTAGTAAAGGGTATTATAATGAAAAAAGTAGACATAAAAATAAAGATGGGATAGTATATTCGGCATGAAAACTTTGGTGTTTGCAGAAAAACCTTCCGTAGGAAAAGATATTGCACGAATTTTAGGTGCAACTATTAGAGGTAATGGTTATCTAGAAGGTAATAATTATATTGTTACTTGGGGTTTTGGACATTTAGTTGCTTTGGGTCACCCTGAAGTGCAGAATTCCAATTGGAAAAATTGGAATATGAATATTCTGCCTATGATTCCTAAAGAATGGAAATGCGTTGTTTTGCCAGCTTCAAAAGAACAATATGATAATGTTGCCAATCTTTTTAACCGTTCAGATGTTGATTGTCTTATTAATGCCGCAGACGCTGGAAGGGAAGGGGAATTAATCTTCAGACTTGTTTATCAGCAGTGTGGTTGTAAAAAACCATTTAAAAGACTTTGGATATCAAGTATGACTGATGAGGCTATAAAAAGCGGATTTGAAGATTTAAGACCAGGTGAAAAATATGATAATCTAGCCAAAGCTGCTGTTTGTCGAAGCAGAGCTGATTGGCTGGTTGGCATGAACTTAACCAGAGCTTATACCAAGAAACTTAATACAATGTTTACTTTGGGCAGAGTGCAGACACCGACATTGTGGATGGTAGTTAAAAGACACGACGAAATAACACATTTTGTTCCTAAAGATTATTGGGAAGTAGAAGCCTTCTTAGGAGATTTTACTGCTCAGTGGTTTTCGCCAGAGGCTGATGAATATCCGACAAGAATAGATTCTTTTGAAAAAGCTACAGAATTAGCGGAAAGAGTAAAAGGAAAAACCGCTATAGTCGGTTCTGTTAAAAAGACATCTAAAAAACAGTCACCTCCTTCTCTGTATGATTTAACTACTCTTCAGAGAGATGCAAACTCAAAATATTCGATGACTGCTGCAGATACTTTGGCTACTTTGCAAGGATTATATGAAAAACGTAAGGTAGTTACCTATCCAAGAACAGATAGCCGTTATCTTTCGGAAGATATTTTCCCAACTATAGAAAAAAGAATTGCTGGTTTACCGCCAGAATATTCTTCTTACTTAGGTTATCTAAGAAAAAATCGTCCCAAGAAAGATAAACGTGTTTTTAATAATTCTAAAGTTTCTGACCATCATGCAGTTATACCAACGGAAAAACCTGTAAGAGATATGTCTGGCTGGAGTAGTGCTGAGAAAAGAATCTATGACTTAGTAGTCAGAAGATTTCTAGCGGTTTTCTATCCTGACCATCAATATATGTCAACGGTTGTGGTTGTTAAAATAGATGAAGATAGCTTCAAGGCAACAGGAAAAGTTGTTACAGATGAAGGGTGGAGAGTTCTTTACCCTAAGAAGCAATTGCAAGCTAATCAGACAGCTATAAATGAAAAATCTTCTGATTCTTCCGATGATGAAGACAATATTCAAGCTCTTCCAGAATTAAAAAAAGGTGATAAAAGGCTTGTTGTTAACTCAAATCTGTTAACGAAGAAGACCAAACCTCCTTTGGCTTACACTGAAGCTACTCTTTTGCAGGCTATGGAAACTGCTGGTAAAATGGTTGAAGATGAAGAGCTTCGAGAAGCTATGAAAGATGGGGGCTTGGGGACTCCAGCTACTAGAGCAGAAATAATTGAAAAACTAATAAAAGTTGGTTATATGTTTAGGGATAAGAAAAAGCTTATTCCAACAGAAAAAGGGATTAATATCATAAATAATGCTGAGCAAGAAATTATCAGTCCTGAATTAACAGGAAAATGGGAAAAGAGACTGGCTGATATTTCTCATGGTCAGGATAATGATGCAGAATTTATGAATGATATTTCTGAATTTGTAACAAGAATAGTTGGAAAAATTAAAACTTCAAATATTCTTAAAAATTTAGCTTCTTCCATTAAAAACACTTATGGTGGTTGGAAAAATACCAATGCTGTCGGGGAGGCAGAAGTATTAAAGAAATCAGAAGCTACTAAATCTCCGTCAATTCCGAAGCCAACAAAGATTGTAAAAAAAGATTCGAAGCCTATAACAAGAGAAGTAATTGCTCCTTGTCCTGCTTGTGGAAAAGGCGGTATAATAGAGGGGCAACGTGGCTTTGGTTGTAACAGATTCAAGGAAGGCTGTCACTATGTTGTTTGGAAAGAAATGTATGGGAAAAAACTTTCAAAAAGTGCAATTAAAGCTTTGATAGAAGGTAAACCTACAAGAGTAATGAGTGGCTTTAAACTTGAAGATGGAACAATAGTCTCTGGTAGAATTAAAATGAAAGATGATAAAAGCGGGATAGAGCTTGTTTGGGTTGCAAATCCAAGTCAGGAAAAGTAATGGATCAGTTTTTTAGACTAGTAGTATATATTATAGCAGCAAATGTAGCTTATTTAGTTTTTTCCCTTATTAAGCAAGGGTTTAAACATTATTCAAATTATATAGCTGAACTATTGTTTTTTGTCATTATTTTGTTATGGCTTTTACATAGAGGCATTGATCCTGTATGGGTATTTCTTGCTGGAGTCTTAGGCGTAGTAATACTTGTTATTATTCCTATTTTTCTACAGAGCAAAATAGATTCATTAATGGCTGAAAACAGATATGATGAAATTTTGTTTTTTGCGAAACTGAAAGCATCAATAGCTTGGAGTTACCCTAATTCTCATTTGGAAGATATGGCAGAAATAGCAGATCGTTATGCTGAAACTCCTGTTAAAATGACAGAAAAACTGAAAGAGCTTCTGGATCGCGGTGAACCCTATGATGGAATGACCAGACTATTTTTGGGATTAATTCATTTTAATAATAGAAATTTCAATGATTTGATAAATGATTTGCGAATTCCAGATAAATCCTTTGATGAACATAGCTTTGAAGAATTGCTCTATTTGATTAGAGCTTATTTAGAGACCACTAGATATGATGAAGCTGTTGAAGCTCAGATTGCTTTAGAAAAGAAGATATTCGAAAAATCAGATAATAAAGCTGAACGTATGACTAATGCTGTTATTAATAGATTTGTTTTCTATGCATTTATGGGTTGGAAAGACGAATATGATTCTTTTCTTAATTCTAATGAAGAAGGGTTAGATAGGTTACCAAAAGAATTAAGAGATTTTTGGCGAGGTGTTTGTTATTTTTATTCTGGCTCTTATGACGAGGGCGAAAAACAAATGAGAGAAGTTGTTGATAAACTTCCAGAAGAAGCTTTTGTTTTTAAAGAATTTATGCAGAAACGTATGACTGGTATGTTGGAACATAAGTTTTTCTTTAATGAACATGTTTTGCCAAAGCTTAAAGAGTTACATGAAAAATATAATAAAAAATTAGCAGGAATAATACAAAGTTCCATTTCAGAAGATGAAAAAATAATACCTCAAAATAAAGTTACCAAAGCATTGTCTTTTGTTATTCTTGTTATATCAGTAATCTATATTATAGTTTTTAATATTAATGACAGTATTGAATTGATTAATATGGGAGCAACAAGCTCTTTTCTTGTTAAAAATGGTGGAGAATACTTCAGATTAGTAAGTTATATATTCGTTCATGTAGGTATACTTCATTTGATAATGAATTTGCTAGCTTTAAGATACTTCGGTCCTCCTGTTGAAACAGTTGCCGGTTGGCCTGCTTTATTACTTGTTTTCTTTGGTAGCGGAATCGCTGGTGGGGCTTTATCTGTTTATATGGGGAACTCATTAACTGTAGGAGCTTCCGGTGGAGTTCTAGGACTGCTTACTGCTACAATAGTCTTTGAATTATTTAAAATAAAGGGAAGCGGGAATTTTTCAGAACAATCTAACTTTTCAACTTTAATATTTATTTTGGGCATCAATATTGCTTTTGGTTTCTTTGAAAGCGGAATAGACAATTACGCCCATTTTGGTGGTCTAATTGGAGGAGCCATTCTTGGAATGCTTTATATTATTCCAATTAAAGTGCCTATTATAAAGAAATTTGCAAATTTATTCTCAATTATGTTTACGATAATTCTCTTGGGTTTTACTTTGCAGCAACACATTTCATTGTTTAAATCCAATAGTTTTTATCCTTTATCAGTTAAAGAATATCAATCTTGCGATGTTGCTTCGTCTTCAATAAAACTGGAAATTCCAACAACTTGGAAAGTAGAAGATAGTATTAAACCCTATGATTTAACAATTAAAGGACCATTTGGGGAAAAATTAACCATTGGCGTTAGACCAAATTCTTTAGCCCCAGAGTCTTACCTCAAGGAATATGTTGAACAAAATAATATAGAACTAGAAAAGGAAAATGAGTTAGAACTGATTTCTATTATAGGTCCAGAACCAGTTTCTATTAAAGATAACACATATCGTGTAATTTGGAATTTAAATGCTTATGGTAGAAAAGCTTCGTTAGAAAACCATCTGATTTTTGAAGAAGGTTATATTTTCGTGACCAATTTAATAGTGACTACTGTTCATACTAGTAATTATGACCCAATTATTAATCATGTAGTTTCTACTTTAAAATTGAAATAAAACTTTTTTGCGTACCCCCTTGAAATTGATTAATAAAAGATATACATTCCTTGTTAATAGATAAAAATAAGGGGGCTTTTCTTTAATGAGAAACCATATTAAGTTTGTTGCTTTAACAGCAATGTTGTCTTTACCTGTTGGTTTATTAGCTGCAGAAGATAGCTGGTATAATCCAAAAAGCTGGTTTAATAAGGATAAAAAAAATACCTCTACTACAGTAACAGGTAATGTAGAATCAATAAAAGACCAAGTAATATTCAAAACTTTTGATGGTCAGACTTTATTACTTATTGGTAAACAAGCTACTAAAGTTGGCGAATGTGGAACCAATGTTAAAATACGTGTTTTTGGTAATGTTTATAAACCTTCTGATAAGTATCCTACAGGTGCTTTACAGGTTCGTAATTACAAAGTATTAGATGAAGCTGCCGCAACATCTCCTATAGTTGCTACTGAAGATAAAGAAACCGTTAGTAACGAACCAACTCCAGAACCATACGAAGAACCATCTCTCGAAGCAGCTCCAGAATTAGCTGAAGAAACAAATCAAGAAATTACAGCAACACAAGAAAAAGATGATGTTGTTGTTGAAGTAAAAGAAGAACCAGAAGAAGAAGTTGTAGTTGAAAAAACAGCTAAAACATATGTTGTTCAATCTGGTGATACACTTGGGAAGATTAGTTCTAAGTTATTTGGAACTACAACAAAATGGAAAAAGATTGCAGAAGCAAATGGTATAACTAATCCAAAACACTTAAAAGTCGGTATGACTCTTAAGGTTCCAGAACTCTAAGGTAACAATGAATAAACAAAGACGATTTATTATATTCCCAATAAGTCGTCTTTGTCTTTTTTTATTGATTTTTTCTCTTTGTTTTTCAAGTTTGGTTTTGGCTGAAATTGAAGAAATAAGCGCAAAATCAAATGCTATTAAATATGAAGACGTTTCTGGTAGTGGTGTTTACCCTTATAATTTTAGGCTTATAGATAATTGCCTTGCTGCTGGCGGAAGTCTTTTTAATCCTGTTTCAAAAAATAATTCTGATGAGAAGGTTAGAGAATACATTCGTTTTTTAAAGAAAATAGGAATTAATTCCTTAATGCTTTTGCATGTTCCTCTAAAAGATTCGTTAACTCCTAGATTAGAAGAATGCTGTAAAAAAGAGGGAATAGAGTTGATTAAGATGCGAATGAATGCTGAACAATTACCTAATGAGGAACAAACTGAATATTTGATGAATGCAATAGCTTCTGGAAGCTATGTTCATTGTATGTGGGGATGTGATAGAACAGGGGCAATTATAGGTAAATACCTTAGAAGTAAGGGTTATTCAGGTCGAGAAGCTTTGGAAGCTGTCGTAAATAAAGGAACCCATGCGGGTAAGCTGGGTGGCTTCAAAAGAAAAGCTGGGAACAAGAATTTATTACTTTATTTTTGGCCTGAAGTTGCCTCAGAATCTCCTGAAATATACGAAGAATTTTCTAAATAACTTATTCTGTTAATAAATCTTCTTCACTTATTCCGTCAGTATCGTAAATAAATTCATCGTCTTCGTCATCTTCTTCTTCGACTTCTTCTATGATTTCCTCAATTATTTCTTCTTCTTCTGGTTCTTCCTCTTCTATAATTTCTTCGATAACTTCTTCAACAATCTCATTTTCTGAACCATTTTCATTTTTTTCTTCAATTATTTCTTCAACTACTTCACTTCCCGGATTTTCAGCTACTTCTTCAATAACTTCTTCGATGATTTCATTCGGAGAATTATCTGCTACTTCTTCTATAATTTCTTCAACAATTTCTTGAGTATTGTTGTTGGTATCTGTAGTTTCAGTTTGAGTTATATTTTGTGTTGTGCTGTCTTCGGTTTTTAATTCTGTAGTTTGGGTTTGAATATCTGTATTTTCATTTCTTGTATTCGCTTTTTTTCTAGCTTTTATTTTTCTTATAACAATAAATGCAATTATTATTACAATTATTATGGCAATAACAGAGCATATTATTATAGTAAGTTTTTTTGATTTATTTATTTCATTAGATAACTGAATAGCTGCTTTAAATTGTGGGTTCCCTTTTAGGGCTTTCAACAAATGTTTTTGAGCTTCTGTAGTATTGCGTTTTTTGGTATTATAGTAATAAAAGTAAGCTAAACCATAATTCCCTTCTGGGTCTTCTGGGGCATTTTCTAAAATGTTTGAAGCGTAGCTTCTTATTTGGTTGACATTTGGTTTCTTACTTCTTAATTCGAGCATTAATTTGAATTTTTGCATAGCCGGAGCTTCAGAAGCTTCTTCATTTTTATCTATTAATTCTTGAAGTTCGTCCCATTTTTCATCTTTATATAATTCTTCACCCTTAGCTATAATAGAGTTGAATTTAGAGAAATCAGGAGCTTTTTCATCTTCCTCTTCTTCTTCCTCTTCCTCCTCTTCTTCCTCTTCTTCCTCTTCTTCTTCTTCCTCTTCTTCTTCATTTTTCTGTTGCCAGAAAACCATTATGCTGTCATAAAAAGATCTAAAGAAAGCAAGATTCTCATTAATACCGTTTTTCCAGTTTTGTATTACTTTCATATCTTTAATAAAAAGGAATAGGCTATACACTTTTAATGGTTTTTTTGAAGCAGTCTGTTTTTTCCCTTTTATTTTTTCTAGAACCTTTTCGGTAGTAATTTTTTCTTTATTATCTTGTTTGTCTTGAGGTTGGACTTTAGTTTCTTTGGAATCTGTTTTTTCTATATCAGTTTTGGTGTTATCTTTTTTTTCAGGTTTTGGTTTATTAATTTGAGGTTCTTTAGGCTTATCTTTATTAATTTTGGGTGTAGAAGTGCTTTTAGTGGGAATTGATTTTTTTATAGAAGTACGTAAATCAGGTTTTTGTGCAGGGTAGAACTCTGGTTGAGGTACTATTATGGTTTTTATTTCACTATCAATGTGATAGTCAACATCTGGGGATTCCAGATTTCTTAAAATATCATCAATATCGCTTGCAAAAACTTTCGGAATAGCGATTAATAGTGATATTATAATTAATACTAAATATAAAAACCTTTTCACAATTTAGTGGTTTATTTTATTATTTTCAAACGAGCTTCCACAGCTAATTTATCACATCTTTCATTCTCTGGATGCCCATCATGTCCTTTTATCCAAGACCAAGACAGCTCATGCTTTTGGGAAAGAGCCAAAAGCTTTTCCCAAAGTTCTTTGTTTTTTACTGGTTTTTTACCAGCTGTTTTCCAACCATTTTGCTGCCATGAGGAAAGCCAGTTTTTTAAAAAAGCATCACAAACATATTTGCTGTCTGTTGTTATGTTAACTTTACATGGTTCTTTTAAGCTTTCCAATGCATTAATTACTGCTAAAAGTTCCATTCTATTATTAGTTGTTTCTTTTTCACCACCAGACAGCTCTTTTTCAATTCCTTTAAATCTCAGAATCGAACCCCAACCACCTGGGCCAGGATTTCCACTGCAGGCTCCATCACTAAATAATTCAACTTCTTTCATTTTATGCTCCAAACTTCATTATAGGTATTATCGGAATTTTCACCTCCAGAGATAACTATCATGGCATTAAAAATTGTTGCCTGATGGTTTGCTCTTGCTTTGAAGTTTGGATTAATCGGCATTTTTGTCCAGTTATGACCATCATTTGAAGCCAATACTTCAGATAAGTAAGTTGGATTATTTTCGGAACCTTCTGCTCCGCTAATCAACCATATTCTGTTGTTGTAGACTACAGCAGAAGCACTGAAACGTGGATTTATATCTAAGTTCAATGATTCTTTTATCCAGTTAGAATTCTTTTCTTTGAATAATGCGAGCTCATTCAAAGCTACTGTTTGCTTATTGCTGTTTTCTCCAAAACCGCCTATTACTAAGATACTTTCGTAATCTGAATCGTTACTATCTTTGAATACAACAGCAGAAGCATTCTTCCTCGGTATAACAATATTAGAACGGTCGGTCCAGGTTATACCATCGGAAGAACACCATATGTCTCCAACTAATCCGTCAGGGCTTTCTCCAAGCATAACCCAAAGCTTATTATTGTAGGTTAACATGTTGTGATAAGCTCTTTTAGAGAATACGGGGTCATCTACGTAATTATATGTTTCTCTTACTCTTGCAACTTGTGTCCAGTTAACGCCGTCAGAGGAATTCCATATGTCGTTTAGATAGCTGACGCCAGTTTCATCATCCAGTTTTATACCGCCAGACAGCCATATTTTATTGTTATATACAGTACAGCTATGACCAAATCTTGCTCCAAAAGCTGCTGAGTTAGTTACCAATGTCCAGTTTTTACCATCGGATGAATTGTAAACATCACTTAATGGTGAGCCAGTATTGGTTTTTCCACCAATTATCCATAATTTGTTTTGGAAAGAAACCATGGAGTGATTAGAACGTGGAACAAAACCTGTTTCATCTGTTTTTTGCTCATAAAGATTTGTCCAATTATCACCTTCATTTAACGCAGTAGTGAAACTCCAAACTGAATTACTCTGTGGTTTATTGTTATTAATATCATGATATGTTGATAATATATTGACGTTATATTTAGCACCAGCAGTTAGGGTGGAATTTGGAGTAAAAATCATTTTATTATTTTCCCAGATAAAAGTACCAGGGATATCTGTTGCAGAATTATCTTTTCTTAGTTTAAAAGCTTCTTCTGCAGAAGTTTTGTTTACTTCTTTATTGAATAAAACTATTACTGTAGTATTTGTTGCAACAGAAACAGAATTAGGTGATGGTTTACAACTGTTAATAATAACATTAGGGAATAACATTGTTCTGAAATTTAAGCTTAATGGATTTGAAATAGGTATTGAATCATTATCTATAGCATTTGAATTGATCAGAACCCTTATGTAATTATCTTCAGACCAGTTTTCTGAATTGGTTATTGTTAACTTTTTGTCATCGTTTTCCCAATTATAATTAAGCGATGAGCTAGGTGAAATGCTGATTGCTTCTTGGGTTTTTGTTTTATTCATTGGTTTGGTAAAAGTTATAACGATTGGTGTATTTAAGGCAACATCTGATTCTTGATTGTGTGGGCTTACAGAAGCAATCAAGGGACTTGAGATTGTTTTAAATTTTGATGAAAAAGATTCTATAGCAGCATTATCTAAATCTAAGGCTGTATTTCCAATACTAACTTGATATGAGGTATTGGGAAGCAAATTATTGTTAGGACTAATAACTAACGTTTTATTGTCTGACCAATTGGTTGAAATACCGCCTTCAATTGTTGGAGTTATGGTTAATGCATTATTTACACTAGATTTATTCATTTCTTTTGAGAATTTTATAGTAATACTAGTGTTTAATTTTATGTTTTCTGCATAAGCTTGAGGGCTTATGCTTATTATTTGTGGAGTTTCGGTAGAAGTTCCTGTGTTTGATCCAGTCTGGTTGCCTGTATTAGTTCCAGTCTGGTTGCCTGTATTAGTTCCAGTCTGGTTACCTGTATTGGTTCCAGTCTGGTTACCTGTATTAGTTCCAGTCTGGTTACCTGTATTGGTTCCAGTCTGGTTACCTGTATTGGTTCCGGTCTGGTTACCTGTATTAGTTCCAGTCTGGTTACCTGTATTGGTTCCAGTCTGGTTACCTGTATTGGTTCCAGTCTGGTTACCTGTATTGGTTCCAGTCTGGTTACCTGTATTAGTTCCAGTATTTGTATTGGAGTTATCAGATGTTGGCTTTGGGGTGCCAAAAATTAGTACAAAATCATTTTCTAATGATAAATCTGTTTCTGATTTTGCAGATTTAGATATAGTTAAAGTATAAGTTTCAAAATCTTCAAAATTACAATTAATAGTTATTTTTTTATTATCAGATGACCAGCTTGTATTAATTTTTCCTGAAATCTCAGGAGAAATTCTTAAAGCTTTTTCAACGGAAGATTTTTCCATTGGCTGAGAGAAATTAATGGTTATTTTGTCGTTGGTTTTTATAATCTTTATTCCATCTGTATTGTCTGGGGTAGAACTAATTACATATGGTTGAGGGGTTACTTCGATGTCTTTTTCACCTTGCATAAAAGTTATTCTTTTTTGACTTGCGTAAGGTATTCCATTTACTGGGTCTGTATATTCTGCATCCAATATTATAAATTCAGGATAATCATTAAGTTTGTATTCTTTGAGATTTATTTTTAAAGAGTAAGTTGCTAAATCAGCAGATGTTTCGGGCTGATCTAGTGTAGAGAGGTTTATTTGATAAGTATTTGAAGCAGAATTAGAAACTAAGTTATAGCTAAGAGGGAATATTTTTCTTCCATAAAGATTTAAAACATACTTCCCTGAGATATCATAAGGGGCAGAAATTTTAACTTCCAAATCATTTTTAAAGTTAGCATCTTTCCCGTTGGTATATATTGCTGAAGATGCTGTTATTACAGGAGTTAGTGAAGTTTTATTATTTTTCTTTTCTTTTATTAAATACCAGTCGGAAAAAGAATATGTCTCAAAAGTAAGAGTAGATGCAGTATATTGAATAGGTGAGAGCAAAGAGTAATTATTATCATTCTTTTTAACTGCGAAATATTTTTTTGAAGGATAATCATTTTGAATATTGAATGTTATTTTTGCAGCATTTGATAGAAGCATTCTATTGTGGTTTTTATCTGTAAGTTTAATGCTGTAAATTTGTTTTGAAACTATTTCATATTCATTTGATAAGTTGGCTATATTTACTTTAGAATTCAGAAAAACTGGTTTGGTATTTTTAACTATATTATTTCTTATTTCAGAACTAGAATTTTCTATTGTTTGGGTTACAGAAAGGAACCCATCTTCACATGCCCCTCTTGGTATTTCTAATTGGATTTCTTCTAAAGTTTGGTTAAATTCTGTTGTTGATGAAACCTCTCTATTATCAATTAAGATTTTTGTGGTTGAATCTGAATTAGAGTTATTGGAAGAATTGTGATGACTACCAAAACAACCTATAAGAGTTAAACAGATAAGAAATATTAATCCTGAAACTGTAATAATATAGGATGTATTCTTTTTCATTTTAAACTTCCTTATGTTTCATTTTATGTTCTTTCAGATGCTCAGGGCAAAAAGCCACTCCATTAGGACCACATTCTTCACAAACACAGTATTTAAATAGCATATCTGGGTTAGTAACATCTGTTTTCCCGCAAACAGAGCATTTATGCCGGTATGGATTTTCTGGTGAGGCAGCTTTTTCAAAAGCTTCACGCCTTTTTGTTTGTTGTCGAGCGTATTTAATTCCTTGAAGTGCAGGAATAGTAAAAAAGACTAGATAATTTGTAAAAGAAAGAATGATGACTATCTTTGTAGACCAGGGAGCAAGAATCAATGGTATTATTATCCCTATTGCAGATAAATATGCGAGATACTTGATTTTTACAGGAATAATGAACATAAATAGCATTTCTTCGTCAGGGTAAAGAGTTGCATATCCCCAAAATAGGCTTAAATACATTAAATAACTGTCTAGTTGAACCATGGGATTAAATAGACAAGCAATAATCATTAATACAGCACCAAGTAAATAATAGAGGGTCAGCTTAAAGGAACCCATAGCGGATTCTATTCCATTGGCGCACATTATTATTATTAATAATTCAAAGAAAAGAAAAAATGGGTTGTGGCTGATAGGAATTAATAAAAAAGTGATTAGGCGCCATATCTCCCCTTTCATAATACTGGTCCCATCTAAATATAGCATAGAGTAGGGGAGCATTCCCGATGAGTTAAGAAAATAAACAGTTATCATTAAACCAGCAATATAGTACATTAGACCATCTAATGCTAAATGACCATATTTTGCTTCTAGTTTATCTAACCAATTTTTTTTCATATATATATTTCTATATATTATCTTTAAATCTTGGAAATGTTAATTCCATTTGATAGTATTATCCCATGTGGGTTTTCACGGTAAGGAATACAAGTTACACTAACTTTATCACCTTTTTTGATTTCTTGAGCTTCTTTCCCTTTAAACTTAACCATGATTTCTCTCCCTTGGTGTACAATGACTATACTAGCTTCAGAAATCATATTGGTTACTTCGCCTTCAATTGTGCATGGTTTATTCATCCTAAATGCAGATGGAATTTTACTGCCTTTTCCAACATTTCGTTCATTGGGTTTAACTTTAGCATTATAGGCTCTTTGGGTTTTTAACTCTGGTTGATTCTTTTCACTAAATAATGCAACTAACCCTCCAAAAAATACTGCACAACCTAAAAAGACTAAGACACAATTCAATGGATTTTCAAAAAATGCTTTTATATTATTTAAGATAGTTTCGTTGTTATTTGTTTTTTTGTTAGTATTATTTTTATTGGCTATTTTTCTAACATTTTCTACAGAATATGGCTTACTTTCTTTGTCTGCGTATGTATCAAGTAATTTAATAGGTTCAAGCTTGCTTTGCTTTTGTGATTCTGGAAGAGCATTTATTATTTCTTCAAGTTCATTTCTTGCTTGTGAAATAACCATCTGCATGCTAGGTTCTGTTATTTTAACACTTATTTTGTCTAATGCAGATAAGATAACTGGATCAGGATTGCTAATCAAAATAGAGGTTATTTGTTTGGCAACTAAAGGATATTGTTCTTGTATTAGTGCTTGAATTAAAATAATATATACTGATTCAAATGGACAAAGTGCCAAACAGCTTATAGCATAAGAACGATGATTTTGGTCTTCAGATGAGATTAGTTTTTGAAGTGCTTGTATTGATTTCTCGCTGTCAACTTTCAATCCAAATCTTATGGCTCTGACCCTGATATTA
>JAEEGG010018027.1_pt1 | contig 14436 bp, 12 predicted proteins | sample 9134161 | NCBI WGS metagenome assembly JAEEGG01 (sample SAMN16246543, study PRJNA631951) | gut metagenome | biome: gut microbiome; feature: rumen; material: CR-attached | host: Bos | place: Iran: Karaj | collected 2018-10
GTCGCGGATGGGCTTGACATCGATTTGCGAACCGGGGAGGAAGGCCTCGATGTTGTCGAATACGGTGACGATAAGACCGCCTTTGGTGCGGCTCTTGACGTAGCCGGTGATGATTTCCTGGCTTTCGTAGGCCTGGTTGACGCGCTCCCAGCTCTTGAGGATGCGTGCTTTTTTGTGGGAGAGGAGAAGCTGACCGTTGGAGTCTTCCTGGCTTTCGACATATACTTCAATCTTGTCGCCCACTTTGAAATCGGGGTTGTAGCGCAGTTCGGAGGCGGGGATGACACCGTCGCTCTTGAATCCGATGTTGACTACGGCCTCGCGGTCGCTGATGCTGACGATGGTGCCTTCGATGACTTCCTGTTCAGTGAAAGATTTGAAGGTCTGCTCATACTTGTCGGTCATCTCTTTGACCTGTTCGCTGTTGACTTCTTCTTTTTTATCGATAGCAGCCCAGTCAAAATCTGCTAACGGTTGCACATTTTTGTAATCCATGTGTGAGATTGTGTTGTTTGTGGCCCCCTGCCAGACCGGGTTAAACTTATATAACACGCTGGGCAATACCTTCTTGGCAGGCATCGGGCTACCCATACGCGAATTGCAAAGATACAACTTTTATTTGAATTAAAAATTAATAATAACGAAAAAGGCCAAAAAGAACATTTTTGGTGCAGGAAGATGTTAGAGGAATGACTGCATGTCAACAAGGCGGTGGTAGAGGCCTTGGCGGGCGATGAGCTGGTCGTGGGTTCCGCTCTCTACTATGACGCCTTTGTCCATGACAATGATATGGTCGGCGTGGCGTATGGTGGAGAGTCGGTGGGCGATGACAATGCATGTGCGGCCTTGCATGAGGCGGTTGAGGGCCTGCTGCACGGCGCGCTCGCTTTCGGTGTCGAGGGCAGAGGTGGCTTCGTCGAGGATGAGGATGGGCGGGTCTTTGAGCACGGCGCGTGCAATGCTGAGGCGTTGGCGCTGGCCTCCGCTGAGGGTGATGCCGCTGTCGCCGATGTTGGTGTCGTAGCCTTGCGGCAATTGTGATATGAATTCATCGGCATGGGCAATCATGGCGGCCTGATGCACCTGTTCGGGACTGTGGCCGGTGCGGCCGAAGGCTATGTTGTTGGCGACGGTGTCGTTGAAGAGGATGCAGTCCTGCGACACGAGGCCTATCTGTGCCCGGAGGCTGTTGATGTTCAGGTCGCGGACAGGGATTCCGTCAATAAGTATGTCGCCTTGTGTGCTGTCGTAGAAACGGGGGAGGAGGTCGACGAGTGTGGTCTTGCCGGCTCCGGAAGGACCTACTATGGCAATGGTCTGCCCGCAGGGGATGGTGAGGTTGATGTTGCGGAGCACATAAACGGGGTCGGTGTCGGGTCCAGTGCGGTAGGCAAAGGATACATCGCGGTATTCTACAGTGGACGTGAATCCGTTGAGAACAACAGGATGGTCTTTCTCAATAATGGTTTCGTCAGCGTCCATGATTTCAAAGATGCGGACGGCGGCGGCATTGGCTTTCTGCAGGTTGTTGTATACGCGCACAATGGACTGGACGGGCGGCACAAGGCGGGCAAAGAGGATGACGAAGAGGACGAAGACAGAGGAGAGGAGTTCGCCCTGAAGCACGGCGAGACCGCCGAGGATGAGGATGAAGGCAAGCCCTATGGTGAGGAGCACTTCGGAGAGGGGGCTGCTGAGCTCGCGGCGTGTGGCAACGTGTATCATGCGGCGGGCGTAGGATTGGTTGGCGTTGTCGAAACGGTCGGTGCTGAGCTGTTCCTGTGCGAAGGATTTGACGGTGCGGATGCCGGAGAGCGACTCTTCGAGGATTGCGAAGAGGTGTCCGAGACCCGACTGCCCTTTGGCGGCACTGCGGCGCAGGCTGCTGCCGATAACGCTGATGAGCCATACGGCCACAGGCATGATAATCAAGAAATACAGGAAAAGGCGCGGACTGATGAATATGAGTACGGCGGCGAATACGATGATGTTGACGGGGTCTTTGCCGAGGGAGATGATGGATGTGAGTACACCCCATTCAATGTCGGAGAGGTCGTTGGACATGCGGCTGATGATGTCGCCCCGGCGGCGGGAGTTGAAGTAGGAGACAGGGAGTATGGTGACTTTGTGGTAAATGTCGTCGCGCAGGCGCATGACGATGCCGTTGCGCATGGGGCTGATGACGAATTGTGCGGCATAGCGGCACAGGTTGGAGAGAAACGAGAAGGCAAGATAGACAAAAGCAAAGCCGAGGAGGCATGTCCACTGGCCGTGGCGAGCCTTGAGAAGGGCGAGGGAGTGGGTCATGAAGAGCGACAGGTATTCCTGGCTAAGAGAGAAAGGCGGCAACTCGACGGGTTGGGGAGAGCCGAAAACAAGTTCGATGAAGGGAACAATGGTGACGAAGGTGAAAAGGTTGAAGATGACAGCCAGCATATTGAAGAGCAAATTGGCTGCTATGTTCCATGGATAGAACTTTGTGTAGCGGAAGACTCTCCAGATATCGTGCATGGCGTTGCTTGTTTTCGGATTACAGACGTGGCAGGGTGACGGTGAGGGGCGCTTGGCGCAGGCGGGTGTCGGAGAGGGTGACGCTACGGTGGCCGGGAGCAGTGACGGTGACGCTGTTGGGGCGTTGCTGTGAGATGAGAATGGCAAAAGCCCCGGAGGAGTCGGCGGTATAGACCATTGAGGTGTGAGAACCATGCGTGACGGTGACTGTGGCCTGGAGGGGTGCGCCGTCAGGGGCGGAGACCTGCCCGCGGATGAGCGTCATGGCTTCGGGACGTGCGGCAGGGTAGAGGTCGAAGGTGAGTACATCAGTGCCCCCGATGCGGTCGGCAGAGTCGGTGCGGCCGGCATAGTAGGCACGGGTGCCGTCGGCGAATACGCCGAAAGTGATGTCGTCCTCCTCGGTGTTGAAGGGGAGGCCGAGATTGGTGGGCCGGGAGAGGGTGTCCCGGTCGAGGTCTATGTAGTAAATGTCGTATCCGCCGAAGCCCTGCCAGCTGTCGGAGGCGAAGTAAAGGGTATGGCCGTCGGCATGGATGAAGGGGCATTTCTCATTGCCGGGGGTGTTGACGCTGGAACCGAGGTTGACAGGGCGGCTCCAGGTGCCGTCGGCTTTGCGGCGGCAGCGCCAGATGTCTGTGCCGCCGAGGCCGCCCTTGCGGTTGGAAGCAAAGTAGAGGGTGTTGCCGTCGGGGGTGACAGAGGGTTGCGAGTCCCAGCAGTCGGCTGCGTTGACACTGTCGCCGAGGTTGGACACGGGGCTCCAGCGGGTTCCGTCGAAGCGTGAAAGGTATATGTCGCTGTTGTTATAGCCCCTGAAACGGCGTATGACGGAGTAGAAAAGTTCCCGGTTGTCGGCGGTGATGGAAACACTGCCTTCAGGGTCTCCCTGGTTGAAGGGGGCCGGGAGTATGCGGGCATTGGCAAAGAGACCGTCGCGACGGGCTGCGGAGAAGAGTTTGAGCTGCTTGGGCTGCAACTCGTTGCTGTGGATGGCTACGGGTGACGGCATGGAGGTGTAGCGCAGGAAGAAGCACTGCGAACCGTCGTGAGTGAAGAAGGGCAGGAGCTCGTCCTCGGGCGAAGAGACACCGGCGACCACGTGGGGGTTGTAGGGCGCGATATGGCGGTAGGCCTCGGCAAGGAACTGGGACCAATAGAGGTAGTTGGAGGCCTCCATGTAGAGGGCGTCGCTTTCGGGGGTGCCGTGGCTGTTGGCCAGGGTGAAATACTGGTTGAATTGGTCCACGGCTTGGTCGAACTGGTTGTCGGTGTAGTGTATGATGCCCATGTAGTAGTGTGCGACGGCATCGGGATAGTCGGGTGCAAGCTGGATGACCCGCGTGAAGTTGCGCCGGATGCCGGTGGCGTTGAAGTCGCGCTTGACAGCGTTAAGGCCGAGATAGAAGTATATGTCGGGGTTGTTGGGGTAGAGTTTGGAGAGTTGAAGCAGCTGGTCGTTTGATTTGCGATAGTGCTTTTTGTTGTATTCCTGTATGGCACGCTCCATACGCCCCCGGTCGGCGGCGGCCATGGGGTAGGCGTGGCCGCTCTGGGCGGCGACACCGTAGAGAACGTGGCAAAAGAGCAGGAACAGGAGGATTCGGCGCATGGGGATTCGGCGGTGTGCGTGTTACAATTTGTCGGGGTCGATGTAGAAGTTGGCCTCAGAGCCGTTGCAGGGCGTGGTGCATTGTATGGCACAATCGTCGCACAGAGGCGACAGCTCGCCGTGAAGGCGTTTCTTCACCATGTCGCCCACGGTGTCGCGGAGGCTGTCGATGGCAATGCAGCGTATCACCTCGTCGCAGAAGGCATAGCTGAGCATGGTCATGGCAGTGCGCTCGGTGATGCCGCGTGAGCGGAGATAGAAAAGCGCCTGCTTGTCGAGCTGGCCGACGGTGCTGCCGTGGGAGCACTTGACATCGTCGTTGTAGATTTCGAGGAAAGGACGGGTGTCGACATGGGCCTTGTCGGTGAGGAGGATATTGCGGTTGGTCATGTAGGCTTCGGTTTTGACGGCACCGTCCTGCACAAGCACATGGCCGTTGAAGCGTGCGCGTGCCGTGTCGTCGACAATGCCTTTGTAAAGCTCGTGGCTGATGCAGTGGGGGCAGGCGTGTTCGACGAATATGTAGTTGTCGCACTCCTGTTCGCGGTCTACGAGGTATAGGCCGTTGGCTTCGAGCTGGCAGCCTTCGCCTTTCATGCGGACGGTGATGTTGTTGCGCACATGCCCGCCGTTGAGTGTGACGGTGCAGAGGTTCAGTCTGGCACCCGCCTCCATGATGATGTCGAGGTTTGTAATCTCCTTGCTGTTCATGTACTGGAGCCGGTACAGCTCCATTTCGGCACCCTCTTTTATGACGAGTTGCAGGTTGTCGTGGTCGGGCTGTAGGTCGTAGCCGTGTTTGGGGTCAAGGCGGAAAAGATTCCAATAGGCCTTGTCGTGCAGGACGAGTTTGTAAGGCTCTTTGCCCGGGTTGACTACCATTGTATGTGGCGGGGCTGTGCACTTCAGGTCGTCGCCCCATATGTCGGGTAGTTGGTCTTTTCTTATCATGGCAGCGCTACTCCTTTCCTTCAAGTTCTTCGCGAATCCATTCGTAGCCCTTTTCCTCCAGCTCGAGGGCCAGCTCCTTGGGGCCGGTCTTGACAATGCGGCCTTCGTAGAGCACATGGACATAATCGGGCACGATGTAGTCGAGCAGGCGCTGGTAGTGGGTGATGACAACGGTGGCGTTGTCGGCGCTGCGGAGCTTGTTGACGCCCGAGGCCACAATGCGGAGGGCATCAATGTCGAGGCCCGAGTCGGTCTCGTCGAGGATGGCAAGAGTGGGCTCGAGCATGGCCATCTGGAAGATTTCGTTCTTCTTCTTCTCGCCGCCGCTGAACCCTTCGTTGACGGAGCGGTTGGCCAGGTTGGTGGTCATCTCCACGATTTTCTTCTTCTCCTCCATGAGTTTGAGGAACTGGGAGCCGTTGAGAGGGTCAAGGCCGCGATATTTGCGCTGCTCGTTGACGGCGGTGCGCATGAAGTTGGTGATGCTGACACCGGGTATTTCGACGGGATACTGGAATCCGAGGAAGATGCCTTCGCAGGCACGCACGTCCACGGGCATGTCAAGGATGTTCTTGCCTTTGTAGATGACCTCCCCTTCGGTGACGGTGTACTTGCTGTTGCCGGCAATGACCCCGGCGAGGGTGCTTTTGCCGTTGCCGTTGGGTCCCATGATGGAGTGCACTTCGCCGCGGTTAATTTCGAGGTTCACGCCCTTCAATATTTCTTTATCGCCGATGGAAGCGTGCAAATTGCGGATGGATAATAAAGCCATAAATATTTATAAATATCTTATTAGTTGATTGTTGTGCAATAAGTGGTTTGTTCTACCACTCTACAAAGATACACTTTTTTTCAATAATGCAGAACCCTGGCTTTTTTTATTCAGCGCGACAGGGCTGCGGGATGCTCTCCCGAACCGATGATACAAAAGCGCCGCGGTAACGATGCAAGTCATCCCTTGTTTCCGTCCAATACAGCTGGCGAAAGTTGCACAATGCAACGTCGAGACCGAATGGGAGCAGCGCTGTTTCCGGTGAGACTGAATGGGGGCGATTTTTTTTCGGTGAGACATTTGCCGCTTCGCGCGGAAGTTACGTTTTATTCTGTGAGGGATTACGCCAACTTTCGCCAACTTACACCTCTGTTCCGAAAGTGTCGCATATTTGTACTCAACGTTCTTCTGTTCGCCTTCCGGGTTCGACGTTGCGTCGTTCTTTATCATATCGTTTTTCGATATGTTTCCCTCATTTTTCCCTTTGTGAAAGGGAAAACGATTGGAAAACGATCGAATAACGATCGAATAAATGACGACCCTTCATTGTCTCTTCATCGGGCCGGGATACGCTCTCGATACACGCAGGGTGCCGCCATCGGCCGGATGACGGTGGGGAATTGAGCGGTAACCCGTGCTGTATCAAATCGATAAGCCTAATATGTCAAATTAGGCTTATTATTTCAAATAATTGTTGTATCTTTGCATTGGCAAGCTATCCGCAATATCGTCGTATAACAATCACTGTATCATGAATCCAACCATTGTCACACTTACCACGGACTGGGGCTACAACGACTATTACATCGGTCGGGTGAAGGGGAAGTTGTATTCATACATCCCCGGTGTGCAGGTGGTGGATATCACCCACGGCATCCCTCCATACCAGCTTGTGCGTGCCACCTATGTGGTGAAATATGGCTGCCTTGGCTTCCCTCCGGGCACCATCCATATTATCGATGTGTGCTCATCGCAGACCCCGGAAAATCCGTTTGTTGTGGTGGAGCACAATGAGCAGTACTACATCTGCACCGACAACGGTTTGCCCACGGCTGTTTTCGGGTCGGAGAACATCAAGGCGGTGGTTATCGACAAGGTTTATCAGGAGACCAATTCCTACACTTTTGCCGCCTGCGACCTTTTCTGCGAGGTGGCTTCACGGTTGGCGCAGGGAGCCGCTTTGTCGGACATCGGTTTCGCCACGGACAGCCTGGTGAAGAAAACGTTCTTGAAACCCAACTTAGTGAAAGACGTGTTGGAGGTGCATGTGATATATGTCGACGGCTACGGCAACTGCAACCTGGATATTACATACGATGAATTTGAGAAGTTGTGCAACAAGCGTGACTTCGAGGTGCAGGTGCGTGAAGTGACGGTGAAGAAGCTGTATCGCAGCTATGTCGACGGCGAGAGGCAGGCACGTCCCCGCTCGTCGCTGATTCTCACAGTGTCGTCGTTGGGCAACCTTCAGCTGGCCATCAACAACGGCAATGCCGCGCAGTATTTCAACTTGGAGTACATGTCGTCGGTTCAGATAAAGTTTCTGTAGTCGTCTCCGGCAAGGGGAGGGGTGAAAAAGAAAGGATACCATTGTGATGTGATGGTATCCATGGAAAGGGATTATCATATTATACCCCGGGAGGGGGTGATAATGTCGCGTGGGAATGGCGGCCGGGGCGTTGTTATTCGTCGGTATAGTGCTCGGCAATCATGGCCTGAATCTCCGGCGACTCGTAGCCGCGCGAGGCCAGGAAAGTGGCGAGTTTTGAGCGGCGTTTGGCAGTGGCTTCGGAAGCAGAATAGGAAGCCCACTTGGTGTTGGCCACGTCGAGCAGTATGTTCCTGTATTCCTCGTCGGTGATTTCGGCAAGGGCTTCGGTGATGAACTTCGGCGGCACCTGTTTTGAACGCAGCTGGTAGATGACTTTCAGCCTTCCCCATTTCTGGTGGCGCAGCTTGGAGGACACATAGGCACGGGCGTAGCGGCGCTCGTCGATGAAGCCCTGGTCTATGAGCCGGTTGACAATTTTGTTGGACGAATCGGGTGTTGCCCCCCAGTCACATAGTTTCTTCCGCACGGAAGTGCGGCATTGCTCCTCATTAGCGCAATAGCGTTCTGCTTTGGCTAACAGCGACATTTCTTCTTCTGACAAATTCTGTACCATGATGCAAAAGTACAAAAAATATGAATGCGCGAATTTATTTAACATGAATTTTTATCAACAATGTGTTAATACCAAGATGTTTCTCTGCCTTGAAACATAATGGATGAGAGGGTGGAAGGGGTGTCCGGGCAAATCTTTTTTCTTTATTATCAAAAAAAAATTCGTATCTTTGCATATTGTTTATTATGCATTGTCGAATATGGCAAAAGGAAGAATACTATTTATAAATCAAGGCGTTGTGCCATTCTCGGAAGAATCCGATGCCACGGTAATGGGGCGTTATCTGCCGCAGTTTACCCAGGAACTGGGTCGTGAAATCAGAGTGTTCATGCCGCGTTTTACCGACATCAACGAGCGCAAGCACCAGCTTCATGAGGTCATCCGCCTTTCGGGGATGAATCTGATTATTAACAATTGCGACCATCAGTTGATTATCAAGGTCGGCTCCATACCCACAGCCCGTTTGCAGGTGTATTTCATCGACAATGAGGAGTATTTCACCCGGTTTGGCAGCACGTTTGACGAGAAGGGGAACCTTCTTCCCTCCAACGACGAGCGCATCCTGTTTTTTGGACGCGGGGTGCTTGAGGCGGTGCGCAAGCTTGCCTGGCAGCCCCACCTGATTCATTTCTCGGGCTGGTTCAGCGGCATGGTTCCGTTCTATCTGCGCCGTATCAACAAGGAGAATGCATTCTTCACCGGGACACGTACTGTGCTGTCGCTTCAGGACGATGGCTTCAACGGCAAGTTTGCCGAGGAGCTGGAAAAGAAAATGCGCACCGACGGGGCCACGGCAAAGGATTTGCGCCTGTATCAGAATCTGGATTACCTCACCTTGATGAAGGCGGCCATCACTTATGCCAACGGCATTGTCATTTCCTCGCCGAATGTCAACCCCGAACTGGTCCAGTTCGCCAAGGAGAACAAGCGCCATGTAATTGACTACATGCCCGACCGCACGGAGTTCTACACTAAAATCAACAAGTTGTACGACACGCTCTGTGGCAGTGCCATCAATAATTAGAGACCGGTATTGGGATAAGTAGATACGTAGAAATCTTGACAACACACAATTTACACACAATAAGCATGTCTTTTAGAAAACTTTTCTTCCCTTTGGGAGTTCTCTTGTTCCTGCTTCCTGCCGCTTGCACGGAGAAGGAGTCGGACTTGGGTCTGGATTTGCAGGACCCCTTTTCACTATATGACGGCATCCGCGACACGGCCTACATGACGGGCTGCACGATATTCGACGACTCGCTGTGGACGGCGGGCTACCAGTATGGCATCTTTGGCGATTATGAAGACGATGTGTTCGGCTCGGTGACATCAGTCATCTATTCCCAAATCACCATCTCTTCGACCACCGGTATCAATCTCACCGACGATGTGATTATAGACTCGGTGGTGATGACGCTGGTTATTGACTCGCTGTATCCTGTGGTGCCCGACTCGACCCCTGTGCCGCTGCATATTATCATCAATCAGCTGGATGAACCGTTGAGAGACAGCGTCTACCATGCCTCTTATTCGTCACAGAGCCTATCCGACAACGGTGTGTGTTTCTTTGACGGAATAGTGACCTACATTGCCGACAGCATCAGGCTGCGCATGAACGAGGATATATACCCCGTGTTGAGGCAGAACTGCACCACTGATGAGTTCGCCGAGAGGGTGAAGGGCTTCAGCCTTAAGCTGGCCGAGCATTCCAACAGGATGGTGACGGTGGACTTCACCGCTACAAACACCCGGCTGACCCTGTATTACCATACTGCCAATGTGGAGTCTTTAAGGTATATCTTTGTAATCAACGCCGATGCGGGGCATAGCATGTATTTCGAACATGATTATACCGGCAAGGCCATTGCCCCTATTGCCAACCATACGGTTGACTCGATAGCGGGTGACCAGTTGCTGTATCTCGAGCCGCTGGGCGGCACCCGTGTGCGTCTCAACTTGCAGCCGTTCCTCAATACCTTCAGGAAAAAGCATCCCTGGGCGGTGATTCACTATGCTGAATTGATACTGCCGGTTAATGAAATAGCCGACACCCAGCCGCCTATTCGTATTCTGGCAAACAAGAATCTGAAGGACGGGACTTCTGTCTTTGTTTCCGATGCCAACTTTGTGGATAATCCAAACTTCTATTCGGGCTTCGATGGATACTATGACAAGAAAAAGAATCAATACCGTCTGCGTGTCACCCGCCATATGCAGGAATTGCTGCGCAGCGGCAAGGACTACGGCACGGAGCTCTATATCGATGCCCGCAGGTCGTCGGCTCTCCGCACGGTGATTAACGGTACCGATGCAGCCAAGCCTGTCCTCATAGACTTTGTATATTCGGAAAGAAACGTCGGTGACTCGGATAAAGGTCGTTAACGGCCTGACGCAGGAAGAGCGAAACCACCAATCCCATGAAACTGTTCAATAAGAAAACAAATATCACCAATATGAAGAAAAGAGTCATTTTCCCCATTCTCTGCTTAAGTGCCATGGTGGCCACTGCGCAGATTCACTATGAAGAGGCCTACGCCACGCATCCCGACCAGCTGTATGTTTCGGGCACATTGAATGACGACAGTGTCCATATCGGTAATTGGACATGGTGGCATCCCAACGGGCAGGTGTTCCGTCAGGGCAAATATGACAATCAGGGCCACAAGACCGGAGTGTGGCGTACATTCTATAACGACGGCACGAAGCACGAGGAGATGGTGATGAGCGGCAGCGGCACTTCGCGTACATGGTATGCCAACGGCAAACGCCAGAGTGAAGTCCCTGTTGTGAACGGGAAGAAAGAGGGCATGTTTGTCTCGTGGTATGAGAATGGCCAGCAGAAGGATGAGGTCCCCTATGTCGATGGGGTGCGTGAGGGCAAGACCCGCGAGTGGCATGAAAACGGCCAGCTGAAGTTCGAGGGTGTCTATGTGGACGACGAACTGGAAGGCCAGGCCACCTGGTGGACCCCTACGGGCAAGAAAGACCAGGAAGGCAGACTTGTGCAAGGCGAGCAGGAAGGCGAATGGGTCTTCTATTGGCGCACTAACGGCAACGTGGGCATTCGCGGACATTATACCAACGGCAACGAGACCGGCACCTGGACATATTACTATGAGACCGGCGAGAAATGGCGTGAGGGCCAATACAACAACGGCTACAAGCAAGGCCTGTGGACTACATGGTACGAGAGTGGCCAGAAACTGCACGAGGGCGAGTATGTCAACGACAAGGAAGAGGGTGTATGGACAGCCTGGTACGAGAATGGTAAAATAGACTATACCGGCAGTTTCCATAACGGCAGGAAAGAAGGCCTGTGGCGTGGCGTGTACGACGACGGCAGTATCAGGTATGAGATGAACTACCACGACGACCTGCAGCACGGGAAAACGGTGCGTTTCCACCCCAATGGCAAGGTTGAAATATCGGAGAATTATATCAACGGTGAACGCCATGGCAAGTATGAGCGGTTCAACACCGCCGGCACACCGGAAGAGACCGGCACCTTTGTCCACGGAAAGAAGGATGGCAAATGGGTCTGGTACGACAAATATGGCAGGGAAGGTGTAGTGGCTGAGTTCAAGGACGGGCAGATGACCTCCATGACCGACAACACTGCCAAACAGCAGAAGGATAGGAATAGTGGCAGATAGCGGAAGTGATTTGCTGAATTGCACACTCTTGTTAGGCTCCAAGTCGCCACGGCGGCGTGAGCTCCTTGAGCGGCTGGGAATTCCTTGCCGGATGGTGGATATTGACGTGGATGAGACTTTGTCCGAGGCAGTGGCTCCTGCCCATGTGGCGGAGACTCTGGCACGCAGGAAATCGTTGGCCTATACGACAGCAATTACAGACGATGAGGTGCTGGTGACAGCCGACACTGTTGTTGTGCACGAGGACACTGTTTTGGGCAAACCCCGCAGCAGTGAGGAGGCCGTTGCCATGCTGCAAATGCTTTCGGATTGTACGCATCAGGTATATACGGGTGTCTGTCTTCGCGGCTCGGAGTCGATGGTCTCTTTTACAGAATGCACCGATGTGTCATTCCATCACCTTACACTTCAAGAGATAACCTATTACGTCAATACATACCGTCCCTACGACAAGGCGGGCAGCTATGGCATTCAGGAATGGATAGGCATGGTGGGCATAGACCGCATAGAGGGTTGTTTCTATAATGTCATGGGGTTGCCCGTGGCACGGTTATACAAGGAATTGAAGAGACTGGTTAATCGAGACCTTCCTCTCGTCAACGAGCAGGCGTAGCATGTCCTGCACGGTGGCTTCGTCAATGCCGGGTAGTTTTTCCATCAGTTCATCGGCTCTCATTGGCTGTTCTTTCAGCATTGCGAGTATCTGTTGGCGCAAGGAGGCGGCAGGGCGGTGCTCCAGAATGCAGTGGTCGCACATGCTGCATTTGCGGGCATCCTGTTCCCCGAAATAGTCAAGCAATATTCGACTGCGGCATTCTGTGGTATTGTTCACATAGCCAAGCATGGCCTCCATACGGTGCAAGGCGTGTTCTTTTAATTCCTTGTAGTTGCTCTCGCTCAGGTAGAGGCTGTTGGTGTCGATGCGCGGGGAATTGAAAATAATCTGTGGCTTTGTACTTTTCGCTTTGTATACGATAGCCTTGAGGGCATCCATGTGGTGGAGCATATTGACTACCTGTTTCTCGTCCAGCATAAGTCGTCGTGCCAGGGTGCGCTCGGATATTGGGATGAAGTCGTTGAAAAGCCCTCCATACATGCGCAACAGCAGGGTGAGCAGGTCGCTGTAGCGTGGCTGTGATACCTGAAAACGGTAGATCTCTTCTTTTGAAAGGGGGATGTGGACTTTCGATTCGGCTTCTTCGCGGTCGGGAAGTGATATCAGCCCTTCGCGTTCGAGAAAACGGGCGGCATTGAACATCTCCACCAAATTGAAGTTGTAAGCACTGCACAGAGACTCTATGTCGAAGTCGAACTGGCAGTCGGTTCCTGAGCCGATGGGCAGCTGGTAGTAGTTGCAGATGGCTTTGTAGACATTGGCAATCTGCCGCTGCGTGGGATAGCTGATCTCAAAACCCTTGTGCAGGTTGTCAATGTCGTTGTCGTCGTATAGCATCACGGCATAAGACTTCTTGCCGTCTCGTCCGGCGCGTCCTGCCTCCTGGAAATAGGCTTCGATAGAGGACGGGATGTCCAAATGGATGACAAAGCGTACATCGGGCTTGTCTATGCCCATGCCGAAGGCGTTGGTGGCCACAATGACGGGTGTTTCCCCTTTCATCCACCGCATCTGGGCTATGTCGCGTTCTTTGGGCTCCATACCGGCATGGTAATAGGTGGCGGGGATGCCGTTTCGTGCAAAGGTGTCCGCCACCTGGCGTGTGCGACGCCGGTTGCGCACATAGACTATCCCGCTGCCGCCGGCGTGGCGGGCAATACGCAGCATGCGCCCCTCCTTGTCTTGCTCGCGAAACACCATGTAGGCAAGATTGGGACGGTAGAAACTGGTCTTGTACACATGCTCTTTTCCCCGGAACAGTAGTTTGTCCTGTATGTCTGTCATCACCTCTGGTGTGGCAGTGGCGGTAAGTGCCAGAACCGGGACGTTTTCGTGATAAGGTCTTATCCTGGCTATCTCAAGGTATGGCGGGCGGAAATCGTAGCCCCATTGCGAGATGCAATGGGCTTCGTCCACGGCTATCAAGGATACCTTCATCTGCCGGAAGTGCTCAATGAATACCTGCTGTTTCAGCCTTTCGGGCGACACATAGAGCAATTTGGTCTTCCCGTGGATACAGTTGTTGTAGATGATTTCCTGCTCTATGCCGTTGAGTCCTGAGACGAGGCAGGCCGCCTTGATATGGCGTTCCCGCAGGTTCTGCACCTGGTCTTTCATCAGCGAGATGAGCGGTGATATCACAAGGCACAGCCCTTCGCTCATCAATGCAGGAATCTGGTAGCATATTGATTTGCCGCCTCCGGTAGGCAGCAGGGCTAAAGTATCGTTCCCCTGCAGGACTGAGTTGATAATCTCTTCCTGCAGGGGACGAAAGGAGTCAAAGCCCCAGTACTTCTTAAGTGTTTCCTTGGGTGTTATGACGTTCTGGGTTTATCGTATCAGGGTGATGGTGCCCTTCTGGGTGACGATGTCTTCGGTGCCGGGACGGCGGTAGTAGATGATGTAGGCGTAGGAGCCCTGAGGGCACTTGGCGCCGTCCATGGTGGTGCCGTTCCATTTGAAGTGGAGGTCGTTGGAGGTATAAACCTGTCTGCCCATGCGGTCGTAGATGAATACGGAGAAGTTCTCCTGCTCGTTGGCGGTGAAGACGGAGAAGGTGTTGTTGTCCGGACGCTCCGGAGTGAAGGCGTTGGGGGCGTAGAAGGTGAACTGGGTGACCGGGAGGCGGAAGACAAGGGTGTCGGAGCACTCGAGGT
>JAEEGG010018037.1_pt1 | contig 14429 bp, 7 predicted proteins | sample 9134161 | NCBI WGS metagenome assembly JAEEGG01 (sample SAMN16246543, study PRJNA631951) | gut metagenome | biome: gut microbiome; feature: rumen; material: CR-attached | host: Bos | place: Iran: Karaj | collected 2018-10
CGGATGTTGTTGGGGCCGTCGAAGTTGCGCTCCTTGCGCACGTTCATTATGTTGACGTTCTGGCGGCGCACATAGTCGGTGGTCATCTTGCGGATGGAGTCGCGCTCGGCGGCGGTTTCGTAAGTCTTGAGATCCTCCTTGAGTTTGACGTCGGGATTCAACGGATTGTATTCAGGGATGGAGACGTTCTGCGAGAGGTCGTAGTGGATGGGGATGCGGATGTTCCACTTTTCGGGGAAGAGGGTCTTGCCGGCCTCCAGGTTGGCGGCGAAGTCGATGGTGTAGAGCGTCTCGGTCTGTCTTTCGGTGACGGACTGGTTGAGGGTTCCGAAGCCGGGGGTGGAGAAGGTTCCGGAGAGGGTGATGTCGCCGACGTCGGCGAGGTTGAGGCGCATGCGGGCGAGGGCGGCAAAGCCCTGCTTGTCGTCGAAGTCGCACAGGCGCAACTCGTTCACCCACACCTCCACCGACTTGGCAAGCATGTCATCGCCGTCGTTGAGGGTCTTCTTCTTGGGGTTGCGGATACCTATCATGATGGTGGCGACGTCGGCGAGGTTCGGGGTACCGACGACCGTAATCTTGGCGTTGTCGAGCAGCATGGAGTAGGGCACCGTGATGCTGGGATGGGTGCCGCCACGCACCTCCACATTACGAAGCTGCTTCACGGAGACGAGGGAGTCGAGGATGATGTTCATCCGATTGGCCATCGGCCAGACGGAACTGCTGTCGTGGACATACCACGGGCTGAGTTCGATGGGAATCTCGTACTCGTAGTAGTTGTCGGTCATGTCGGAACCCAAACGGATGAAGAGACTGACTTCACCCTTGCGGATGTTGTCGCTTTCGTTCACCTTCTCGGCGTGCACGAACATCATGAGCCGTTTGAACTTGCGGAGGTCGTAGTTGGTGGTCTTGTAGATGGCGCGGGCGTCGCCGTCCATCAATCCGAGGACCTTCATGGTGAGGGCCTGCTCGTTCTCGTGGAAGGTGACGGTACTGCCGTATCCCTGCTCGCGCTCGATGCCGGGAGGCAGCACATAGTTGATGGGCTGACGATTGCCGTTCTCCTCAATGCTGACGGCCGCCACAGTGAAGGAGGTCTCGTCACCGCCGTTGGAGGGCAGGTAGTCGCCATCCTCCATCAAATCGAGCGAATAGGTACGCCAGTCGCTCCGCACCAATTCGAAGGTGGCCAAACGGCAGATGATCGGCTCGGAGAAGTCGCGCATGAACACACGCATGAAGCGGATGGAGTTGAAACCGGAGATGTTGCCGACGACCTTGTCGGGATCCTTGATGGGAATCTTGAACTGATACCAGCGGGTGGTCGGACGGGTGTTGTTGGGCAGCGGCTCGGGTTGGGCATCATAGATGTCGGTGATGTAATTCTCGCCCACCACCATGCGGTCGGGACGAAGGTCAATCACATACTGGTAATATTTCTCATCCTCACTCAACGTGTTGTCGTTATTCACATCCTCCATGTTGGGGATGTTGGTGGCAGAGGTGGGATAGTTCTCGGGACTCTGGTTGTCGCTCGGCGAGTTGCCATCGGCATTGTTGTACGCCTTGTAACGCTCCAGGATCTTCATATCGGCGTCGTCATAGTCGCCCCCACGGAAGTAGTGGTAGTCGTCGGACGACGGGTCACGGGAGATCCTATCGTAGGCATCCCCATCGAGGTAGCCGTTCAGTTGGGAGAGGAAGTCATCCTGGAAGAACAACTGCTCCCGCGTATCATTCAAACCGTCGTAACCGATGTCCTGATACTGGCGGGCGTCCTCGCTGGTGTTGTCGAAAGAGGTGACGATCATCTGGATGGTGGGCACGCGCCCCCAGACCGTGTATTCCACATTCTCGTCGGATTCGTCGGTGGGCAGGCCGTTCTCGAAGAACTTCTTGCCATCCTTGAGGATATCCTCAGAGATATCACCCAAGTTGAAGTAGAGTTTACCACCGGAGTGGTTGGGGTTCTCGATGAAGGGATCCATCATCCAGAACTCGATATACTCGAAGTTGGCGGACTCGAAGTCGGTGTTGTCCATCTCACGCATGATGCCGCCCCAACGGGTCTCGGGCGCATTCAGGGAGCCGTCGGTGGCGACACCGGCGGAGAAACCCTCCGCACCGTGTACGTCATAGTTGTAAGGACCTCTTTCCGAAGGATAGAAGGCGAGGTTGAGCACCGACAGGTTCGTGGGAGTGGAAGTGCCATTCTCCTTGTTGGGGAACAACTCGGTCTCGTAGATCTCGCGGGCATACGGGGCCGACTGGTCGTCCACCGTGATGTTGGACGGTGTGGCGTTGTTGTTGCGGTAGAAGATCGGGTCGATGATGTACCAGCAGAGGCGGGCGCGGTTGTATCCGTATGCCCACTGGCGGCGCACCGGATCCGAATCGGAGACGTTGGCCTCGGGGAAGAGTTGCGGCTGTCCCTGCGGCGTGGAGGCCATGTGCCACTTGTAAATCGAACGCAGGTCGGTGGTCGATTTGGTGGCCTCGAAGTCGTCGATGTAGGTGGTCCCCTCCTTGCCGATGGCGCGGGAGTGACCGGGGATGAAGTGCGCGAACTCACCCTCAATCTGCAAGTTGGACTCCGTGGTGGTGCTGTGGAAACTCAAGAGGTCAACGGCCTTCGTCACAAAGGGCACCTTGGTCTTGTAGTTGAGGTTCATGCCCCAGATGGTGTTGTTGATCGGCTCGTCGCCATAGTTGACCTTCGGCGTCAGCGGACGCTCGCCCAAGTTGAGTATGGTGGCGCCCAAGTTGAAATTCTCGTTGAAGGCATAGTCGAGGTTCAAGCCGAACATGCGCTGCTCCTTCTGCCCCGCAGTGGCCTGATTCTCCAAGGAGATCGTGATGGGCGTTCCGGAGTTGAGCACGCCCTGGTTGATGATGGAGACCGTACCCATGCTGTAGTTGACGGTGTAATCCACATTCTCCGTCAGCGTGATGCCGCCGGCGGTCACCTTCACGGACCCCTCGGGAACGTTCATCGCGTTGAGCGAGATCTCGGAGCCGGAACTGGACTTGTAACTGCCTTCCAAGAAGTATTTGTTCTTCGCTGTATATTGCTTGGCCAAGGTCTTGGTGGTGCGGTACAGCGTATCGAAAGCGTAACGGTCGGCGATTTCGGGTTCGGTAAGCACGGCGCGGAGGTCCTTGCCGAACGGCTCGACGGTCGGGAAGAAGATCTTACCATTGTTGGCATTGATGGTACCTCCCCGCGTGGCGGCGTTGTCGATGAAGTCGAAGATGCCGTCAGGAACAGGATCCTGCTGCTTGTTCAACTTATCGACTCCCAGCAGGCGGATGAGCGGGATGCCCTGCTGACTGCCGAGATTGAAAAAGCCGTTGGCCACGCCCTCGTCATCACCCGTATAAAGCACGTTCAAGATGAAGTCGTCGGGGGAAATCTGGTAAGCATTCAGATTATAGACGTTCTTCATCATCAGATCCCACAAGGGAGACTTGGTGTCCAACGTGGTGCTTTTCAACAACTTGGTACGAATACAACTGGGGGCGGCCACCTCGTTGGAGAACTCACCCACCTGATAAACATGGTCGTCGCCGATGATGGTGTATTGGTAAGAGACGGCCAGCACCTGGTCGGAGGTGAGGGCGGTATTGAGGGAGATGAATCCGAGTTGCGGGTTGAAAGTGTATTCGGAAGGAGCGAGCAGACGGGCGCTCTCCACCTTCTCATAATCGACGCCGGAGGTGAGGCCACGGGCGTGCATGTTGTTGTTCACAGAAGCCAGGTTGCGGTAGAGGGAGGTGTCGATGACCGTCATCAGGTTGTTGGCGGAGTCACACGGCACCATCACGCCCGGGTTGGGCGTGAAGCCCGCGAACTGCGGTGACGACTCACCCAAGTCGGTGAAAGCGACGATGTTGCGGTTGTCCTGCGTGGCAGAGCCAATCGTCGTGCGCCACACCTCTATCTTGGTGATCACAATCGGCGAACTCACCAACGGCAACGTGGAGAGGAATTGGTTGTAGTGGTCGCGGAAATACTGGTTGACAAAGTAGTGGCGGTTCTCATCGTACTCGTCCGCCTTGAGATAGAAGTCTGTGGTCTGCGCACCACCGGTCACCGTAATCGACTCGATCTCGGACTTCTGTTGCGAACCGACCGCCGTCACCATCAACTTGCCGAACTTCAACTGCGTCTTCACCCCGAACAGACTCTGGCTGCCCGTGATGAGCGTGCTGTTCAACGGCAAGGAGACGTCGCCGAACTCGATCAGTTGCAGGATGTCATCCTCCTTGCCCTCGAACTTCAGTTTCATCTTGTTCTCGAATTCGAACATCGCCTCAGTGTTGTAGTTGAGGTTGAATTCGATCTTGTCGCCGATCTTCGCGAGCGCGTTCAACTGGATGTTCTCATCGAAGTTGAATTGGGTGCCACGACGTTCTTTGATGGGGCGCGAGGGGTTGTCGTTGCGGTTGTGCAACACACCGAAAATCAACTCCACATTGCCAGAAGGCCGGATGTCGATGGTGTTGCTGCCGAAGATGCTCTCGAAGATGTCGCCGCCGATGTGGAGTTGCGGGATCAGTCCGCCGCCCCGACGGTTGCCGTGCGAGGTGTAGGACGCCCCGCGCTCGCGCCAGTAGTTGTTGACCGACTGGCGGAGGTCGTAGTCGATGTACTCGTCAATAGACATGGAGGAACTCGGGCCGAAAGGCGTCGAGCCGATCATGTTTTGGAATTTATAAGTATTTGTAAGAGAATCGAATACGATTTCCGTATGATAGGAAGGCGGGGTAGAAAGATGGAAGGGACTGTAGAACTGGTCCTCGTCGAGCGGATTGTTGTCGTACGACGGAATGGGCGACCTCAAACCGGTGTCCGGCGGCGGAAGTGCCGGCGAAAGCAGTTCTCCTTCCGCATTTTCCAACTGGTCCAAAACCGGGAAATCCCAAGATTCCGATTCTTCCGGCACAGCAGTTTCCAATGGGAAAGCCATCGGGAAAGCCGACGGCTCCGATGAAAGCGTATAAGACTTTTCAGCGGGCTTGGTGGCCGCCAATAGCAGGAGAAATCCCGCCACCGCCATCAAGATGGGATATATATGAGGTGTTTTTTTATTTCCGACGATCACTTCTAAACAGGTGAGTTAGTGGTATTTACAACAATTTCAACGCAGTCTTTACCAACGCTTCCACCGAAAGTCCATTCCCCTGCTCCTTGATTATCTTATCCAAGACCTTTTCGGCGGGATTTTTGGCAAATCCTAACGCAGTTAAAGCAGATAACGCTTCTATCCTGTTATTATTGTGATTTGTTGAAAAATTATCTGACACTTCGAAGGAGGCCTTCGCCACCTTGTCCTTCAATTCGATGACCACGCGCTGGGCGGTCTTGGCCCCGATGCCCTTAACGGCCTGGATGGTACGCACATCCTGACCGGCGATGGCATCGACGAGATCCTGCACGGTGAGGGAGGAGAGGATGACGCAGGCGGTATTGGGGCCGATGCCATTGACGGAGATGAGCAGGCGGAAGAGCGTCCGCTCTGCCTCGTCGGCAAAGCCGTAAAGGATCTGACCGTCCTCCTTCACCACGAAATGTGTCAGCAGACAGACCTGCTTCTGGTCCTTGATCTGGGAGAAAGTGTTGAGGGAAACGCGTACGAGGTAACCGACACCGCCGGCGGTCTCGATGACCACATAAGCGGGATTGACCTCCGTGAGCGTGCCTTTGATATGATGGATCATAAATAAATTTGAAAAAAGGTTTTACAATGGATTAAAACGTTGGTTTACATGCCGCCTCCGGGCTGGCTGCCGCCCTGTTGACCGCCGCCCCCCTGCTGTCCGCCGCCGTCACCACCGCCCATGCGGCCGAACTCGCTGTCGTTGGAACGGCGCTGGCGCACCTGGATGCGCTGATTTCCAAAGCGATAGGAGAGGTTGACGCTTACCCCACGCTGACGTCCGATCCAACGCTCGCTGGTCTCCGTGCCGTCGGGATAGACGTAACTGCTCGCCCAGTTGCTCTGGTTGAAGATGTCCGACACACCGACACGCAGTGTGAGAGCGTCCTTCAGGAAGTTGGCCTTGAAGCCACCCCAGGCATAGAAGACGCCGCGGGTGTTACCGAAGGTCTCCTTCTGCTTGGGCATCCACCACGCCGCCACCTCAATCGAGTAGTGCTTCAAGAAGGTGAAGGTGTGCATCGTATAGAGCGAGACGTTGCTCTTCAAACTCGAAACCGTCTGTGTTTCATAGTCAAACGTCTGTTTCCCAAGCAGATAACTGACATTCCACATCATCATCCACCACTTGCCCACAGGAACCTGCAGAAACATCGAGGCGCGCATGGCGTGCATCTTGCCGATGTTCTCGGGTCGGCTCAAGCGGACATTGGTCAATTTGTCGGTGTACATCATATCCTCTTCCGTGCCACGGGTGTATTCGTAGGCCAACGAAGCGAAAAGCATGTAACGCCAAGAGTAGTCGATGGAGAAGGTGTGCATATACTCCGGCTGCAGGTAGGGGTTGCCGGAGGAGAGGTTGTACTCGTCGGAGATGTCGATGTGGGGGTTGAGACTGCGGTAGTTGGGTCGCGAGATGCGGGAGCGCAGGGCGAAGGAGAGGTTGTTCATCTTGGGAAGTTGGTAGTCGAGTTGAAAGGAGGGGAAGACGTCGAGGTAGTTCTGCTGGTTGACCTCGCCGGTGGTGATGAGGTTGCCGCGCAGGTGGCAGAATTCGCCGCGCAGGCCCGCCTGGGCCGTCAGGTTGGTGGCCAGTTGGAAACTCCCCTGGACATAGGCGGCAGCGATGGACTCCTCGTACAGGAAGTGGTTGCTCATCTCCTGCATGGTGTCGCCATTGAAGAGGTTGATGGAGTTGTTGTCGTTGCGGGCGTAACTGGCCTTCGCGCCCACCTCGATCGAGACGGCGTCGTTGATGGGATGCTCGAGGTCGAGTTTGCCCACCACCACGTGCATGGGGTTGGGAATGTCGGGACGCAGGTACTGGTCGCGACGCATTTCGGTGATGAAGTCATCGGAATAGTAAGGCATATTGCGGACGACGGAAGAGCGGTTCTGGTCGATGGAGTAGGTGACGTCGGCGAAGAGCGCGGTGCCCGGATGGGCGAAACTGTGCTTGTAGTTGACGTTCACCTGGTGGTTGCCGTGCTTGCCGTGGGTCTCCGACTCGTTCATGAAGGCGCTCATGAGTTGGTCGTTCACGTAAAGCCGGTTGTGCGACGATGACCGCCAGTTGAAATCGAAGAAGTTGCCCCGGTAGGAGAAACTGAGGGTGTTGACGGAGTCGATGTACCAGTCGGCGGAGAAGTTGGCCCCGTGCGACTGGAAGCGGGAGAGGTTGCTGTAGAGTTCGTCGGCGAGTTCGTTCATGGTCTGGCGGAGAGTGTCGCCGTGGAGGTAGGAGGTAGTGCTGCCGTCGAATCCATTTTTGGATTTATTATACATATAATAATAACTGCCGTTGAGGACCCACTTGCCGACGCGGGCGGTGAGATTAAATCCGGCGTTGCAGCCGAAATGCGACTTGTAGTCGGCGCCGGCCCAGACGCTGCCGGTGATGCCGGTGTTGCGGTCGTGCTTGGTCACCAAGTTGATGATGCCCGCGGTGCCGGCGGCGTCGTAACGTGCCGAGGGATTCTTCATCACCTCCACGCGGTCGATCATCGTGGCGGGCATGCTCTTGAGGAAGTTGGTGAGGTCGTCGCCCGACAGGTGCGGATCCTTGTCGTCGATGAGGATGAGGGCGCCCGACTTGCCTTGGATGGAGATGTTATCGCTGTTATCGACCGTGACGCCGGGCATCTTGCGCAACAACTCCAACACGTTGTCGCCCGCCGCACTCGGCTGCGACTCCACATTCATTACTGTCTTGCCGAGTTTCTGCTCGAAGAGCGGTTTCTTATAGACAATGTCCACCGACTGCAGCATCTCGACATCGTACGTGAGCGAGATCTCGCCCAAGTCAACAGGCTCGCTGCCCACGGTGACAGGCTCGCTCACCCAGTCCTTGAAACCGAAGAAATAGACTTTGATCAGGTAGTGGCCTGCAGGCACGGACGACAGCGTGAAACGGCCCTCGTTGTCAGTCATCTCGGAGCGGATGACAGCGGAATCGGCGACCTTGAGCAGGCCCACGCCAGCGAACTCCAGCGGAGTCTTCTGCATCGGCTCGACGACCTTTCCTGTGATGCTGCCCTTCTGGGAAAATGCGACGGACATCGTCAGCATCAACAATATTAACGTGGTGATTCTCTTCATTTTACAATATGATTTGGTAATGGTTGTTTTCAAAAAAACGTCTCCTCTCCCCCGTCACTTCAACGTGGTGACCGCGGCAGGTGTCCACTGCTGGAAGAACTCCAGCACCTTAGCACGGCTATATCCCTGTCCCTCCTCCAAATAGGCGGAGTTCTGGATATGGATAACCTGCCCGTTCCCGTTCAAAATCACCAGCACAGGGAAGCCGAAACGGCCGGGGTTGCCCAACATCGCCATCGCCTGCAGGTTCTTGTTGGCCTTCGAGTAGTTGACGTGGATATAGACGAAGTTGGCATCGATAAGTTCGTGAATTTCAGCATCATCAGTGATGAATTTGTCGAAACGGATGCACCAGGGACACCAGTTGCCGCCCACCTGACAGACGACATACTTGTTTTCCTTCGCCGCCTGCTCCGTCGCAGCTTTGATCTGCTGCACTCCGTCGAGGGATTCATCGTAAAGCGTGGGCGCTTCCTGTGCTATCGCACTCACACTCAATATCATACAAATCACATAAAAAACAATCCTTTTCATAAAGACGATATTTATGCTTCTACATAGACGAGTAAACCTTTCAAATAGCTGCCTTCGGGGTGGAAAATATCCACGGGGTGGTCGGGGCCTGCCTCGAGGTGGCGCAACACGCGCACGCGCTTGCCCTCCATGGCGGCGGCGGAGAAGACGATGGTCTGGAAGTCGTCGTGCGAGATGGCTTGAGAGCAGGAGAAGGTGAAGAGGAAGCCGCCGGGCTTGACCTTTTGGAAGGCCTTGCGGTTGAGGTTGCGGTATCCTTTGATGCCCTGCTCCTTCACCTTGTGGTGCTTGGCGAAGGCGGGCGGGTCGAGCACGATAAGGTCGTAACTGGCATCGGGGGTGTGCTCGAAAAAGTCAAAGACGTTCTCGGCGAAGGCAGCGTGGCGTTGGAGCAGCCCGGGGTCGAGGGCGGCGACATTACCTTCCACGTCGGCGATGGCCTTCTTGGATATATCGACGGAATCGACGCGGACGGCGCCGCCGGCGAGGGCATAGCAGGAGAATCCGCCGGTATAGCAGAAGAGATTGAGCACGCGTCGGCCGGCGGCGTACTGGCCGACAAGTTGTCGGTTGTCGCGCTGGTCGAGGAAAAAGCCGGTCTTCTGCCCGCCCGGGATGTCGATATGGAAGGGCACGCCGTTCTCGCGCACAGTCACCTCGCCGAGCGCGCCATACAGCAGACCATCGACAGGGGTGTATCCGGCGACTTCGGGGAGAGTGGCGGCGCTCTTGTCATAGACGGCGCGGAGGCGGTCGCCGAAGATATCCCGCAGCGCCTGCGTGAAGGTGTCGCGCAGGAGGCTCATGCCGTAGGAGTGAAACTGCATGACCACGTGGCCGTCGTACCAATCGACGATCAGCCCGGGCAGGTAGTCGCCCTCGCCGTTCACCAGGCGGAAGGCGGTGGTGTCGGCGCTGTCGAGCAAGCCGAGTTGCCGACGGAAGTCGATGGCCTGCTGGAGTTTGGACTTCCAGAAGGCGGCGTCCGGCTCCACCTGTCGGAATGAGAAGACCTTGACGCAGGTGGAACTGTTGTGATAGTGGCCGGTGGCGAGGTAGTTGTGGTCGTAATCATAGACTTCCACGCAGTCGCCGTCGGCGAGGGTGTTATCCTTTTTGGCGATGGCGCCGGAGAAGACCCACGGATGGAAGCGCTGCAGCGACTTTTCCTTGCCTCTTTGGAGGATGATGCGTTTCATGGATGAGGTGTTATTCTTCTTCTAACTGCTTGTGTTTAGAATAGTTGCGCCATTTTTCAAGAACCTCGGCGAAGTCGGCGGGCATATCGGAGTCGAAGAGCAGGTATTTTCCGGTGACGGGATGGATGAAGCCGAGCGACTTGGCGTGGAGGGCCTGGCGGGGCAGGATCTGGAAGCAGTTGTTAACGAACTGTTTGTATTTGGTGAAGGTGGTCCCTTTGAGGATTTCGTTGCCGCCGTAACTCTCGTCGTTGAAGAGTGGGTGTCCGGCGTACTTCATGTGGACGCGGATCTGGTGGGTGCGGCCGGTCTCGAGGCGGCACTCGATGAGGGTGACGTACCCGAAGCGCTCGACGACCTTGTAGTGGGTGATGGCAGTCTTGCCCGCGCTGCCGTCGGGGAATACGGTCATGACAAGGCGGTTTTGGGGATTGCGGCCGACGTTGCCCTCGATGGTGCCTTCGTCGTCGGGGAAGTCGCCCCAGACGAGGGCGCGGTAACGGCGGTCGATGCTGTGTTCGAAGAAGTTGGCGGCCAGTTTCATCTGGGCGATCTCCGACTTGGCCACAATCATGATGCCGGAGGTGTTCTTGTCGATGCGGTGGACGAGCAGGGGCTTGACGGGCTCACCGTCGGCGGTGGTCTGTCCGCGGAAGTGCCAGAGCAGGGCGTTGACGAGGGTGCCGTCGAAGTTGCCGAAGGCGGGGTGGACGACCATGCCGGCGGCCTTGTTGACCACGATGAGGTCGTCGTCCTCATAGACGACGTCGATGGGGATGTTCTCGGGGAAGAGCGGGAGCGCACGTGGCGGGTGCGGCAGCAGGATGCTGATGACGTCGTCTGGGTGGACGCGGTAGTTCTGCTTCTCGGGCTTGCCGTTGACAACGATACAGCCGGCGCGCGCGGCCTGCTGCACGCGGTTGCGCGACGTGTTGGGCAGCAGGTTCGTGAGGTACCTGTCCATGCGTATCAACTCGGTGCCGTGGTCCACAACGAAGCGGAAATGCTCGTACAACTCCTCGCGTTCCTCGGTGGTTCCTTCCTGTATTTCTTCGGTCTCGCTCATATTGGAAATGAAACTGCAAAGATACGACTTTTTCGGAAAGCCGCGATGTTTTTTCAACATCTTTGGATGCAGTACGGGAAGCGCCCCTTCGCATTGCGTTCAGCCGTATCCGCGGGGCCTTCCTGTGCACGATGGAGGAGGATTTGCGCGGAATTACTTCGTCATCGGCGAACGCACAACGCCAAAACAGGTGGTTCTGGACCGCCGTCGAGTACTTTGAGAAGGTGAAGAGCTGGCCGAACAGCTATCCCAACACTTTGATTTTGAATAAGATGCCTTCATCCTTAGTCTTCTGACACAATTTTTTGAAAAAAAATCAGTTTTGACGGTGCCAAGAACGAAAAAAGTTGTATTTTTGCAGTCTCAAACGAGAACGATGGGGCGTTAGCTCAGTTGGCTAGAGCGTTTGACTGGCAGTCAAGAGGTCGTGAGTTCGATTCTCATACGCTCCACTCTCTAAATCAAGCACTTGCAAGAAATCTTGCGAGTGCTTTTTCTTTTCCACCAAACATATTCCGAACATGAAAAAGAAGCGACCGTTTTCGGAGCTCTATATTACCACAGCGCCACAGTGGGCAGAGCCGCTGCAGAGAAAGGGGGAGGTTGCTCGGTGCGGTGCGTGAGAGACTGATAAAGAATTCAAAAAATTATCAACCGCCAAATTCGAGCGGTATTTTTTGCATTTCATCACCGAAATCCCACCACTTTTGGGCTAAAAGATGCCACTTTTTAACAGCTTGTTTTTCAACAATTTGAGTTCTTGATAAATTGTGGCGAATGTTGTATATTTGTAGAAAATTAATCTAACCCAATTTTCTACTATGACCCATCAACGCAAAAACATCTTCCAAATCCCGACAACGGATTTTTCTTTCAAGAAAATTTTCGGAACCGAGCAGAACAAGCGGTTCCTCATCAGCTTTCTCAACTGCTTCGTATCGAAATACACAGGCAAAATTGTGGATGTAACTTATTTACCCACAGAGTACTATGGCATAATTGACACGGAGAAGAAAGCGGTTTTCGACCTGCTCTGCAAAGATGAGGAGGGCCGGCAGTTCATCATTGAGATGCAGAAGGCGCCGCAGCCGGATTATGCCGAACGGAGCATCTTCTACCTTAGTCGCGCCATCAGCGCCAGCTTGGAAAGAGGGCAGCTAAACTACCAAATTCTTCCGACTTACTCGGTCAACATCCTCGATTTCGACCTGCAGGAATACCGAAAAAAAGACCAGTTTTTCCACGCTGTTTTTTTGAAAGACCAAAACAATGAAATTTTGACGCAGAAGGTGGCGATTTTTTTCATAAAATTGTGTAATTTTGCCGCCAGTCAGACAGACCTGACGGAAGAGATGCTGAATTGGCTGAATGTTCTGAAGAACATGCCCGATATGGACGAGAGCGATTATGACAAGCAGCCAGCTTTCTTTCAAGATCTGCTGGATGAATGTAGAATCTCAAAACTGACAGCTATGGAAAAAGACAATTATCAAAAGAGTGTTTTGGAGTATGAGGATGTGAAGCGCGCCGTGGCATACGCCAAGGAGACGGCTGCCAAGGAGTTTTATGAAAAAGGTAGAGAAGAAGGTAGAGAAGAAGGTAGAGAAGAAGGTAGAGAAGAAGGCAGAGAAGAAGCCCTCCTCCATACTGCCAAGAAATTTTTGGAGTTGGGCATCTCCATTGCAGACATCATGAAGGCCACGGGATTGAGTGAAGAACAAATCCGTGCCGCAGAGTAAGGAGAAGTCGGGAATTGATAACTCAAAATCCGCATCCACCTTCCCACAAAAAAAGGCATCCGAAAGGATGCTTTTTTCTTATCTGTCAGATGATTGCTTACCCCGCGGGAGTCTCGGCAGTCTCAGCGGCGCCCCCGATATAGATGCCGTCACACATGAAGGCCCGACCACATCGTATCCCGCACCATTCCGCGGCCCGTCAGGGCGGGGAATCTCATGCTATTCCGCCACTGGTTAGTTGCCGTTGCCGCCACAAAAGTGGGATTCGCCAACTGAATCCCGCTGTGGCTGTTCGGCCTGACGTACAAGTGGGCGTTATGCCGACACCGTTTTCCCTTCACGAGGGTTCACATTTGGGCCGTGAGAGGATTATCATTGATGGCAGTTTTGTGGAGGTGCCGCGCCAGCGCAAAAGAAGATCGGGTGTGGATAGAACATCTGTTCGGGTTATTGGAAGAGAGCATGCACGGAATGTCCAGCCGGGCGGTCGGCTTTGCGCGGAACGCAGCCTTCAACACCTTGACAACCCTGGTTTACAACCGATGTCGTTACGAGCAAGTCATGCGACTCGAAACAGATTAACCCATTAAAAATCAAATAGTTGAATGAATCAATAAAAAAAACATCAACCAACTGCAACCTTTTGAAAGTTTTGCATCATCTGTATAGAAATATGTTTTAATTTTGCCACGTTGTTGGCTGATCTTGATGTTTAACGTTCTGCGCACCGAGTTCGGCGGCAGCGGGAAGAAGTAAAAAAATAGAAGTTTCCATAAGAAATGAAAAAAATCGCCATTATTACAATCATTCTGCTGAATTTCTTAGGAGCATTTGCGCAGAAAGCATCGACTCCCAAAACAGCAGCCGAGAAAGTGCTTTTCTTAATCGTATATGACAACGATTCCATTTATATCACTGATCGTGATGTAACTTCCGTAACATCTCATATTCTCGGTCAAGATGAGACTTCCGAAGAACCCATAAAACCTATTGACCTCACAGAATGGGAGTCCGATGAGTGGCGAACCTATCATCTCACTGCAGCAAAATTCAACCAGTTATATTCTATTTGTGTGAAAATGGGACATTCCTTCAACTTTTTTGATCAGTATGAGCAGGGCAGATGGCATAGCACTATTCATTTTCAAAGCCCATGGGATGATTGTATAATCAGTGACGGATTGATTTTTTTGTTTTGCACGCTCCCCGACGCAACTACAGACAACTATTGGCGGTGCGCAAAGATTGCTTGTCCCGAAGGCGATGCAGGAAGTTTTGCCATCATTAGACGATAAAGAGAACATTCATAAATCCATTCCCCCAATGAAAAAGTTCATCCTAATCGGTATCATCATGGCGGCCACATGGTTCAGCTGTCCTATATTGCAAGCACAGATTTTCAAGGGATTTAACGAATTTTCTGTGAAAGATGAGGTGATTACAGAACAAGAATGGACAAATGCCGTCCAACACAGAGCTGAGTACAATTGCCATCGTGACACGATGGATTGGCACAGAAGAAAGAGGGCTGAGGTGGCGGTATTTGAAACATTGCGAGATGAGGATAAGACGGCTTATGTTTGTACTGATTTGTGGCTCACGAACATCGGGATGTTTGTTGAACGCAACG
>JAEEGG010018038.1_pt1 | contig 14429 bp, 18 predicted proteins | sample 9134161 | NCBI WGS metagenome assembly JAEEGG01 (sample SAMN16246543, study PRJNA631951) | gut metagenome | biome: gut microbiome; feature: rumen; material: CR-attached | host: Bos | place: Iran: Karaj | collected 2018-10
TGTTATTACCGTTTTAATAAAAACTGATTTTGAAGTTTCAAAAACTTCTCTGAGTGCATCTCGTTTCACAAATTATACAAATGGTAATCAAAAATTTAAACAATAAACGCCTACTTCAAATTCTAATTAAATCCAGTAATCATCAATGATTATCGTCACTCTGTTTGCTGTGATAATTTCATCATAATTACACAAAAGGTAATCGCAATCACATCAATACCATCCACCCAAAGCATTTATCCTGCTGCCGTTACATCCATAACAGTGCATGTCTACGAACTAATTTGAATCAACTATCCCAATCCCCTATTGACACATTCGGTAAATAAAATTATACTTTTGGTAAATCAGATGTACGCATATCTATTTATTTTAAAATTGGCCTACTCAGCCTTATTAGAACTAAGCTAATATGAGGGGGATTCCCCGAACAATGTAATATTTTATCAACGCAGATTTACCGATGAAAGACTTCTTCTATCATTCAGAAACTAATACGCTTTCATGCTTTTTTATGAAATGTCGAAGTAGTGACTGCGCTGCGAACCTTGCAACGTATGCGTAAATCTTAACGAGGAAAGAGGAAATGTATATGAGCAATGATTTAGGAAAGCGTATCTCTGATTTGCTGAAACAAAACGGACTAAGTCAAAAAGAACTTGCCGAGAAAATCGGCGTAACGAATGCATCGATGTCCCGCTACATCAACGGAGAGCGCATTCCCAAAGGACCAGTTGTAGCAAGTATCGCCGGTGTCCTTCACGTAGAGGCCGAATACCTTCTTGGTATGGCGACTTCTGAAGAAGACCCCGAACTTGAATTTTACAAGACCCAGCGTGCAATAGCACGAAATGCAAAAAACTGGACTCCAAAGCAGAAAGCCGATCTTGTCAATGCGATAATCGGTGCCGAGTCCTAAGCTAAAAAAACAATCGTATTCTATACAGCATTATCCATATCGCATAGAACCTTAAAAGCGTAGTACGTTATATCCAGGGAAAGAGGTGATTTTATAAATGGATGAATATAGAAAACACGGTCATAAAATTGTTACACTAAAACGCTTACGCGCTTACATCAAAACATTTTGCAATTTATTTAGCCCCATCATTGATTCCTGCAGAAAGACAATACGCGATGCAGCAAAGCTTATTGCCTCCCTCATTCAGGATTCTTTTGGTACATGTATTTCTTCTAAGATAAGAAATTTTGTAAAAAAGCTCTGGAACAAATGCCACAAAGCACTCTCCCATCAGGCTTTGGTTACCGTTTTCTACAATTCAACTCCGTTTATAAGATCACTGTTATCTTTCTTTGAAGATAATAATGCCGATATTATGGACGCTTTTTTGCTACCCAAAAAGACAAAATCCTCTCTGATATTGTGCTAAATATTTCTTTCCGCCTATTACCCGATGACATATTTACTTACAATACCAGGAGGATAAAGCGATGGATGTTGCCATCTCAAGAAAAAACATCACAGAGTCCTATGACGATATCATGGACTCTTATCTCTCATCAGAAGAATACAATCAGAAAGTTTCAGGCATAAACTTGCTTTATGTGGCTTTAAGAGCCGAACTTTCTCCGGATCAGCAAAAAAAATTTGATCCTCTTCTTACCGCTTATGATAACCTTGCACACGATGAAGCCGAGGAAGCTCTCTTAAGGGGCTCTCTAGGCTTTTATGAGCACGCGCAGGATATTTGATTTCACTTATGCAGATTTCGTGAGTGCGTAGAGGAACACCGTGAACATAAAGAAAACCGGTCGGTAAAAGAAAAAGCAATCTTCCAAAAATGGGCTTCAATTGCCCAAACAGAAGATTGCTTTATGAGCAGCAACTCCCTTTGGTAGCCCTTAATGTGTACTTGCCATTAATTTTCCGACTTCTCTTTAAGTATTTTTATTACTTCGTCTTTTTTTAGAACTTTACCATAAGAAACAACTCTGCCGTCAATGACCAAGGCCGGTGTAGTCATGACTCCGTAGCTGGCAATCTTTTCATAATCTTTTACATGGTCGATAGTAGTATCCATGCCAAGTTCAGCTAATGCTTCAATGGTTGCAGCTTCAAGCTTATTACATTTTTCACAGCCACCGCCAAGGATTTTTATCCCTTTTGAGCTTTTTTCTTCCTCAGCGATCTGCATATTTTCAGTAGAGTAATTACCCCCGCAGCAACATGAGGACTTTTTCTCCTCTTCTTTTTTCTTACCAAAATCAAATAATGACATTTTCTTTTCCTCCTACAGAATCGTACTCTGTATCAAATTAAACAGATATCCGATAATTACAATTCCCACAGTACATATTGCGATAAATACGGTTAGCAGCTTTGTTTTGATTGCCTTCTTCAGCATTATCATTGAGGGAAGCGAAAGTGTCGTCACTCCCATCATAAATGCCAATACAGTCCCAAGCTGAGCACCTTTATAGAGTAACGCATCAGCTATGGTTATGGTACTGAAAATATTTGCATACATAGGGATGCCGACTATAGTTGCAAGCACCACACCAATCGGATTGTGGCTTCCAAGTATGCCTTCCACAAAACTTTGCGGGATCCAGTTATGTATGACAGCTCCGATTCCCACGCCCAGAAGAATGTATGGAAAAACCTTTTTTAAAGTATCCAAAACCTGATCCTTCGCATAGATAAACCGCTCTTTTTGCGAAAGAGAAGGTGAATCAATATCAACTGCATCGGCCTTTCGGATAAACTCCGCAACCTGGTCCTCCATATGAAGCTTTTCAATCAAGGTTCCTCCAAGCACTGCGATCACAAGCCCCAGCCCCACATATAAAACAGCCACCTTGGTTCCAAAAATGCTAATAAGAAGGATTAGGCTTGCTATATCAACCATTGGCGAAGATATGAGAAACGAAAATGTCACGCCAAGAGGAAGCCCCGCGCTCGTAAAACCTATGAAAAGCGGAATTGATGAGCATGAGCAAAAAGGTGTCACGGTTCCCAAAAGAGCTGCGATACAATTCGCCCATATGCCATGAAAACGTCCCAAAATCTTCTTGCTTCTCTCCGGCGGAAAAAAGCTCTGAATATAGGAAATCAGATAAATAAGGACGCACAAGAGAATTGTTATCTTGATCACATCATATAGAAAAAAATGTATTCCGCCGCCAAGTCCTGATTCCGGATCAGCACCCGCAAATATAAGCAGGCTTTCTATCAGTTCATCCAGCCACTTCATCCCAAGTACCTGGTTCAATATAAAATCGCCTATCATCTGCAACACCTGCCCGTCTCTTCACTTGCGCATTTACAACCAAGCTTTTCAATAAATTTTTTAAACATATTAAGCGTTTCCGCGTTCAAAGAATAGTAATGCCACTTCCCATCCTTTCGATCATTTACCATACCGGACTCCACCAGTATTTTCATATGATGCGAAAGAGTCGGCTGAGTAATCTCGAATCTCTCAAGTAATCTGCATCCACATTTTTCACCTTCCGAAAGCATTTGCACGATCTCCAGTCTGTTTGCGTCAGAAAGTGCTTTGCATATCAGTGCCACATCGATCCTATTCATATTTTTTTACCTCACATAGATAATTGTCTATGTATAGATATATCACACACATAGATAACTGTCAATGTATCATTTAATGAAATTGCAATTCTTTGCGCGCAGATGCCAGAGATTATTACTCTCTATCAACTACACTTTTATGGTACTAAAAAGCAGCATCCTTGAATGAGCTTTTTTTCTGCTTCATTCAAAAATGCTGCCTATTTATTAAGTTATTTTGATAGGCTGTCTGAATGCAGTCTACAGTTTTATTGGGTCATTTATCGAATCATTCATTCCTTGATTTTATAATCCTTATCACATAATGCCATACTTCATTGTTGTTTGAGCACTTCGGAGCTGAAAGCATCAAAAGCTGCAAAAGTCCGGTAAATCGATGCTCTTTAGGCTTTGATAATAATAGAAATAACATCGAAAGCCGCGAAGGCCTGAAAAATCGATGCTTTTCAGTTTTAATACCAAAGACAAAAGCATCAAAAATCTAATTTTCCCATAAAAAAGATGCTTCCCTTTCCTTCCATCCACCAGAATCCTTCCAATGGCGGGACTACATAATCGAAGTATCCATCATTAGGATTACCTTTGCCGCGAACCGCGATATAATTCATCTAGTATCTCCTTTTGCCTTTTCTTACTGAGGCTCTCAAGCACTATTCTGTACGCCTTTTCAAGAAGATCCATTCGTATTTCATACAGTCCTCTTTTCCATCAGAATCACTTATCCGCAATAAGCAATAGCATCGACCTGAAATTGCAATCCGTCTTTGCCGCCAACATGTGCAAGCTTATTCTTTAAAAAGAATATTCGAAATATCTTTTACCGAATCCGCAAGGAATGTCGCTCCGGCGCTCTTAAAATTGTCTGTCTTGCCATAGCCGTATGTCACTGCAATGCTGTCTATACCGGCTCCGACAGCGCCTGCAATATCATATTCCGTATCGCCGATCATTATACACTCGTCCCTGTTAAGTCCATATTCATTTATCGTTCTTTCTATGAGCCTCTTTTTATCCGAACTGTGATCTGACAGCTCCGGAGCTATTATTGCCTTGAACAGCCCTGAAAATCCGATTTTTTCAATGATCATCTTCGAGAACTTTAAGGGCTTACTCGTTACCAAAAAAGCTGTCATATCACGATCACTTAATTCCTGCAAAAGCTCGGGGATTCCTTCGTAAATGTCAACATCATACATGCGCTCTTTTTCATAGATATATCTGTAAAGACTTACCGCCTTGTCGCATTCCCCGCCTGTAAGGCCGTATTCCCTTTCAAAAGAATCATACAAAGAAGGTCCGATAAAGCTTTCAAGCTTACTCTTTGACCGGTCCGTAATTCCAAACTGCTCCAGCGCATATTCTACCGATGATGTGATTGCTCTCCCTGAATCCGTCACTGTTCCGTCAAGGTCAAACATTATATTTTTGTACATTCAGACTACCCCTATTCTTTTATTTGTAATTGTTTCCAAAAAATCTTTTATAACAGCATTAACTTTATCCGGCTGATCGTCGTTTGCATTATGTGCCGCATCCTGAATGATGATAAGCGGAAATCCCGTCCGTTTCGCCCACTCTTTGTTATACGCGGTCACCTTACCGACTTTATCTTTATCACCCAGCAAAAGAATGCTCTTGCATGAAATATCCACTTTCTTGTTCTCAGGTATAAACGCAGCTTCACCGACATACAGCAAGTGGCATAGTTCATTCTTCGTGTAAGAAGATAGCATTTCAATCATACGCTTCTGAGAAACCTCCGTTAAGCCGCATATCTTTGCCATTGAAGATCTGAGCATTTTATCGGGAAAAAGTTTGCACATCCACTCAAGCTGAGACAGCCAAAACATATCCGATTTTGAATAATAATCTCCGAAAGGAGCGCTACCAATCGAAATAAAGCCGACAGCTTTGGAAGGATGGCTGTCAATGTAGTACTGAGCTATCATCCCGCCCAACGACTGCCCGATGAATACAGCTTTATCCACACTCTCTTTTTCAAGAATACTATCCAGTTCATTGCAGACATTGAGATAAGAAAATTTGTCATACGGTCTCGACTTGCCATGACATGGGCAGTCCCACGCCACAACTTTGTACTCGTCCTTAAATGCATCCAGCTGAAATTCGAACAACCTATGATCTGCCGATAATCCGGGCAAAAAAACTAATGAAATGTCACTATCAATATCATTTGTCCAGTAGTATGTTGTTCCAAGGCTTGAAGATACTGTTTTTTCATGCAAATTTAGCATATTACCCCCTTAGGTCGATGCTCGAAGGTTATTTCATTCATTTGCTCTTCTCCTATACCCTCTTCCCCATTATAATTTTTCCCTACGGCAATGAAAAGGGCAGCCTTTTCCATCCATTGTGTAAAAGGCTGCCCTTCATATTATCTTTTACATATTATCACATTTTACCGTCTGTCATGTACCTAAGATCCTGAATAAGGTTCATGTCGCGGCCGCCTGTCATCTCGACAGCTTTGCGCATAATGCGTATGCCTTCATCCTTCTGCCCAAGCCTGAATAAAGCAAGAGCCTGACCGCCCATGGCATAAGTATTGTTTCCGTCCATCTCAAGCGCTTTGTTATTGGCTTCGAGGCATGATTCATAGTTTCCGCACATGAATTCACTGTAGCCTATTGCGCTGTATACATCTGCATTGTCAGGATCAAGTTCTTTTGTCCTCTTAAGTGCAAAAGAAGCTTCCTGATAATCACCCTGCTGTATAAGCGAATCAGCGAGTCTACGTAATGCAGTGGCATTGTCACACTTGGAATACTTCGTTTCTTTTTTCTTAAGAGAAAGATTATATGCGCAATACTCATTTTCCTCATATATGCTGCCCTTCATCGTAAGCCTTGTATTCGGGCAACCACCAAGGCACTTAGAGCCATAAACGCAGGTTTTGCATGAACCGGAAAGTTTTTCTTTTGTCATCTGCCTCCTCCATAAGAAAGCATTTTCATCTTCCCATATCTCACGCAATTTTCTCTTGCGAATATTTCCCTCAATAAACTCTTTTGAGCGAATTGAAGTACATCCCAATATGTCACCGTTGTGCAATATGCCAAAACCACGGACACCTGCATTGCAGCCATCCCACAAAGAATGTCTGTCAAAGCCAAAAGAAATACGCCTTGTCTCAAGATCTTTTTTCGAATAATATCCAATACAATCAGCGGGATATATTCGTATTCTTCCCTCTTTTGCCGTATTATAACAAAAATCAATAACATCATTGACCTGTCTCGGCTCAAGCACCCAGTCATGGTTCTCCTTTAGATTTCCCATCGGCAGACCAAGCTGTACCTGCCATGTCTTAACTCCCATGCTTATGAGTTCTTCTTTAAGGTCGGAAAGAATATCTATATTTTTCTTTGTTATCGTTGTGACAGCACCAGTCTCTATTCCAAGCTCCGTCATGGCAAAAAAAGCATTGCGTGCATGTTCAAAAGCTCCTTCTTTTCTGACACTGTCATGTATCTTTGGCGTTCCGTCGATACTTATTGCAACCGTCGATATCCCACTCTTTTTAAGTTTTTTTGCCATCTCTTCGTCGAGAAGCCAGCCGTTTGTAATTATGTTTACCTTAACTCCGTTACGAGAAAGTCTTTTTACCAGTTTAGGTGTATCCTTCCTTGTAAGTGGCTCTCCTCCTGACAATGTTATCCATCTCAGCCCAAGCTCCGCGATCTGATCGCATAGGTCAAGAGCTTCATCTGTGCTAAGTTCTCCCGGGAGTGCGCCCGCACAAGACGAGCCGCAATGACCGCAACGCATGTTGCATCCCATTGTAACCTCCCAGACTGCCGTTACCGGTTTATATTCAATATGTGCCATTTCTTAACCTCCAAACCGCCGATGGGCATTGTGTATTCAATTTATTAGCAGAAATAACCATATTTCATCAACGCATTCTGTGTACTGCTATTATATCCGTATGCGACTGCGGAATTCTGAATATTGCACGGGTATCCGTATTTAAGAGTGGCATCCTGCGCGCCACAAGGATAGCCATATTTAAGTGTCGGTGTATCTCCGCATGGATAGCCGTATTTAAGTACCGGTGCATCTCCGCATGGATAACCGTATTTGAGTACCGGTTCTCCGCATGGATAGCCATACTTAACGCCGGTCGTCGCATCTTCTACGCCGCATGGATAGCCGTACTTTAATGTGGCATCCTGTACGCCACAAGGATAACCGTACTTAAGCGCCGCTGTATCGGCCGCATCGCATGCATAGCCATACTTAAGAAGCGGATCCTGCGCTCCAAGCACATATCCGTAAGGAATTGCTGCATTGCCGATACTTCTAAGCATCACATCATTATTTTCGCTATACTTAGCAAATTCATCTGAATCACTGGGAACAACTGAGATTGAAACATTATGTTTCTGTTCTGTCTCTGATAAGCTGGTGAAATTGATCATTGTGAATTCGATCTCTGCTTTCTTATCTGTTTCAGAAACAGCAACGAACCAGAACTTCTGAATAACAGGCGCAACTGTAGCAGATGACGGAACCTTTTCCGTATCAATGCCCAAAAGCACAACGCCCTTCGGTAGACCTGTCAAACACCATCCATATGCCGTAGATCCAAGCATTGACTGAAGTCCGACTGAAAATGACTTACCCTGAAATACAACCATTTCGTTTGCCATAAAAATCTCCCTTCAATTTATTCGGAATTTTTGTTGACGTTGCCTGCGCCTTGACTTAGCGCTTTAAAAAGACAACGCATTACACCGGTAAAAACCTCTAAATAAAATTATGGGGGATGTTCTTTTTTGTGTCAACATAAAGTCGTGATATAGATAATTCTGTAAAATCTGTCATTTCTCCAAAATCTCTAATATACTTTGCGCAATGCGTTCAGAATTATTTATGATTGAAGTCAGCGATTCACGGGCGTCGGGATCCGTATTGTTCTCAAGGAGAAGGTCCGCGTTCCCGCGAATGACCGTGAGCGGAGTTTTCAAATCATGCGCTATCTGAGCCATCTCCCGTTTAGTCTCATATTCCCCTCGCCACTTCTCTTCCGCGATCTTATAGATCATACTCTTAAGTTTCCAAATCAGCACAAACGAAGGCACGAAAATTGCAAGAATGTAGATTGCAAGGCACAGAAAAAGCGCGAGCATCTCACCTTTCGCCTTCATGCTGTAATGGATATATACAGTATAGCCGTTCACAACTCTTGCAATAAAAACTTCTCTTCCTTTTATCTGCCGGTTCATCCCGCTTGTTTTATAAAAAGAGATAAACCTATCCATATCCTGCTTCTTGCAGTTTTCAATCTTTGATTCCGTCACTTCGCCTTCAGATTCAATAACGTAATCACCTTTTTCGGGAAAAGATAATGCATCAAGCTTTCCTGAATCTTCTGCATTTTTAAGCCACTCCTCAACCTGCTTCTCGGTGCTGTCCGCTCTTTCTCTTGTAAAGGCTGTAAAGATTATTACAGAAAAAACAGTCGCAACAAACAAAAGTGCTGCAATAACCAAAAGATATATTCCAATAACCGTAGTCAGCTTTATATTTGTTTTTTCCATTTATATCCTATCCCCCATACAGTCTCTATTGGCTCCGCTCCGTTAGATTTAAGCTTCCTTCGAACATTCTTGATATGCTCTGTTATTGCCGATTCATCACCATCCTTGTCGTAGCCGTAAATAAACTCGTAGATCTGAGTCTTGGAAAACACCTGTCCTCTGTTTTTAAAAAGAAGCTCCACAATCTCAAACTCACTCTTTGTCAGCTCCACTTTTTTATCATTCACTCTAAGCTCACAGTCTTCCGGATATAACGTAATGTCCCCCGACCGTATCATGCCGCGAACTTCATCTCTGTTATCTCTTCGTATGTGCGCCGCTATCCTCGCCCTTAATTCCGCAACGGAAAAAGGCTTTCTGATATAATCGTCGGCTCCAAGCGAAAGTCCGTAAACCACGTCTTCTTCAAGTGCCTTTGCGCTCAAAAAAATAATCGGACAGCCCACTTTACTCCTGACTCTTTTTATCACATCATAGCCGCTCTCATTCGGCATCATGACATCCATTATTATCAAACTGTACGATGACAGATCTTCAGGAATACTCTGCAAAGGTACAAGGACAGTATCAACTTGATACTGCCCCTTAAGCGCCTTTTCTATCAATCGCAAAATATCCTGTTCGTCATCTATAGCCAAAATCTTCATTGCATCACCATGTAAAGTAAAATTGAAACTCCGTACAAAACATACACATGCACGGGATAGAACCAGTAGAACAGCTTGGCGTTACCCTTACCGTATTCACCATTGTAGTATAACATGAGAAACATCGCAAAAACTCCCATCCATTCATATGCCTTGAAGAAAAGTGTTTCTGCATTAAGCGGCATTCCCGCAAGGAGCAAGCCCGCCGTGTTAAGTAAGAACGTAAACACAGCCCACGCATAGATACGAATATTCTTATTTTTGCAATAACTGAAGATCAAAAGAATCATTCCTTCAAGTACCGTCACCGTTCCACCGTCAACGATGGCAGAATGAAGCGGAAGCACCGAAAGACTTACCAGATTTGCCAAAAAGAGTCCTATCTTATTCTCCACAGCTACAAACGGAGCAAAAACAAGATAATACATTATGAAAGGCAAGATGAGCGGAACTACCACCGCAATGATTCCCCGGACAAATTTCTTTTCCCTTATCCAATCAATTCCCTGCATTACAACAAACAAGATTGCAAACGTGGACAGCATTCCGTTCTTCGGAAAAAATCCGTCTCCTCTTACCGCAAAAGACAACACGTTATAGAAGCCAAACTGAATCGCTCCCATACCAACGGATATAAGATATATTTTTAAAAAGTATTTTTTTCTGTCATGCGTATGAATAAATCCTTCCACAAAGCAAAACAGAAACAGCGGTGCCGCAAGTCTTCCAAGCCATGAGAAAACAATCGGCACCTTTCCTGTAAATTCAAAAAAATAATGAATGTGATCCAGCACCATAAACACCAATGCCAGATACTTTAAGTTAAATCCCGTTAATCCTTTTTCCCTGATACTAAACATATTTGTTACCCTCCTGTCAAAAACAGGATAGATGCAAAATATAAGGAATTTATAAGGATTTAAAAAAAATCATTTCACATTCGTTTTCGTCACTCCAAAACGCGGTTCTTCTTCCAATCAGATCATATCTCCCTCCACATATTCATTCCGGCTCCCTCTGATTCATTTGGTCTTTCCACAAACCCAAACTTCTCATAGAACCGCTCTTTTCCCTTAGATGCAACAATCACGATCTTGATGCGCCAGCCCTCTTTGAGCATACTGTCGACAAAACCTATGCACTTAGCGACGAGCTTTTTTCCAATGCCCTGTCCCTGATATTCAGGCTTAACCATGACGTCCGCAAGATATGCGATATATCCCTTATCCCAAAATACACGGGCCGCACCGACTATATCATCACCTTCTTTACAAGCGATAATAAAATCCGAATGTTCAAGCCCCGACGTAGCCTGAGCTTTTGGCATGGGTGGCCACTCAACTGCCTCCCTCAATTCACAATAATCTTCCACAGATATTTCGTTATAATATTTCATGTCTGTCCCCTGCTTGCTTATTTTTGAAACCGATCGTTTTTATAATAAGTCATACAAATCGACATAGCAATTTATTCTTTCTATCGCACTTATTGAATGCTATCATGATATATAATTCAAACAATATTCCGGAGGAATAATATGTATTATCTCATCAAGAACACCCTTGAAGAATGTAGCGCCGAGCAGTGCCACGATGCGAGCTATCCATATGTAGCAGTTCTTACCCCGGAGCAGTGGCTGGCGCAGAGCGAAAACTTTGATATGGGCATAGATCTTGACATTGAAAATGAAGACATCCTTACAACCAAGGCGGAAGTAAACTTCGATTCACTTACCGGAACTTTCTGTATTCCCGTGGAGTCGGCAGGGACCGATGTTCCCGAGAGCTTTTCTTTTGCCCTTGATGAAAAAGGTATCATCTTCATTGACAAAAGCGCCAACGCCCTTAACCTCGTAAAGCGCATCAAACAGACCAAGAAATGGCGCAAACCTTCTCTTGAGCGTTTTCTTTATGATTTTCTCGAGCAGATAATTCATAACGACCTTAGGATCATGCAAAGATACGAACTCGAACTTGACGGAATAGAAAAAGAAATCATGTCTGATGCCGAAGATGCGCATATTCAGCGCAACAACGAGATTCGCGGCGACATCAGAGATCTGAGAATACACTATGAACAGCTGCAGGACCTCGGCCAGGAGCTTGAAGAGAACGAAAACGGCTTCTTTTCCGAAGACAATTTAAGATACTTTCGTATGTTCTCAAGCCGCGTAGACAGGCTGTACGACGCAGCAACGCACCTAAGAGATTACACCATTCAGCTAAACGACCTGTACCAGTCGCAGCTCGATGTCAAGCAGAACCGCATTATGACAGTCCTCACCGTCGTAACCACGATCTTCATGCCTCTTACTTTAATCGTAGGCTGGTACGGCATGAACTTTAAATATATGCCTGAGCTTGACTGGAAATTCAGCTATCCCATCGTCATCGCACTTAGCATATTCATCGTTGTCGGAAGTATGATCTTCTTTAAGGTAAAAAAGATACTATAAATTTTTTTTCATCAAATGCCCATGATCACAGATATCTGCAAAAAATACTTAACGGAAAACATCATAAACGTTTCTCCTATACCGGGCGGAAACATAAACGACACCTACCTGATTGAAACCGCTGCAGGCAGATACGTACTCCAGCGCATGCAGGAAGGTATGTCTCTTTCTGCGCTTGAATATAATTACAATTTATATTCAGATGTCTTCGATCGTGAAAAAATATTGTATCCAAAGTGGATGAAACAACAAAACGGCAGCTACTTTTTTACCGATCTTTCCGATGAAGAGTGCCGTAGCTTTAGAATGTATAAATATCTAGAAGGCGATATCTTAAGCACTCCATTGTCAGAAGGTCAGTGCTATCAATGCGGTTACGGCCTTGGGAAACTCCACTCTGTTCTGAAAGCGCTCCCCGCAAGCCCACGCGCCGTATATCCGCATCTACACGACATCTCATATTATTATGAGCAGTACCGGGAAGCGCTTGATAATATAAGAGATCACGAAATCGAAGAAATTATAAAAAAGACGATGCCTGAAATGCTATCCTCCGAGCATCGCTTTATATCAATGATTCACGGAGATGCAAAGCTTTCAAACATGCTTTTTAAAGACGGAAAAGTCGTAGGCTTTCTTGACTTTGATACCGTCATGACAGGCTCTGTCCCTGAAGAAATCGCTGATTGCATAAGATCCTGCTGCCTATCGGACAATAACCTTAATAAATCTGCTGCCTCTAAACTCATACAGGGATACCTTGATGCATCAGGCGAAAACAAAGATCTCGCCGAGCTTATCCCATTTTCTTTTAAAAAGATATGTTTTGAACTTGCGCTTAGATATTACACCGACGCAATATCCGGCAATAATCATTTCAAAGAGCACTATCCCGGATACCGTCTTAACAGGGCAAAAGAGCTTCTGCGATTATTTATGCAATTTTCTTTTTAATTCTATAATTTTAGGGCAGTATAAAAGGCAGGAACATTTCGCTCCTGCCCTGCTTTTCTTAATTCTTCCGCCGAAAGCCATCTTAACTTAAAGTCATACCTGTGCATTGAACATATCCTTGTCAACACCGCAGACCGGACACTTGAAATCCTCCGGCAGATCTTCCCACTTAGTACCCGGAGCTATACCATTATTGCTGTCGCCTTTGTCTTCGTCATAAACATAACCACAAACACTGCATACATATCTCATAATGAATTCTCCTTTCTCCTATAATTAAGGTACTATATTTACGTATATTTATCCACTATTTTATGTGCAATTAATATCTTTATTTTTCTTCGATGCAATCATACAAAAGCTTCACTATCTCAGCCTTTTCATAGCCCTTACCGATGAACACAATCTGATTTCCTCTGTCTCCGTATACTTCATCCCAGTCATCCGCAAGATCGGGGAAGTCTTTTAATACAGGCGCAAGCTCTTCCTCAGGCCATGCAGATACCCACTGAGACATCTCAGTGATAGAAGCATTCCTTCCCGCCTGTTCAAAGAGCTGTATGTGATCCCAGTCATCGTCAAACCAGATGTAGCCTTTGGTTCTTATAAGTGTCTCTGGATAGTCCATTACAAGCTTGTTGAAAGCTTCACGGTTGAAGGGTTTCTTTTCCTCAAATACAAATGAAGAAATTCCGTACTCATCAACGCACGCCTTCTCATCGTCATGTTCGCAGTTGTTAAGAGCCTTCTGAACTGCGCTGTATGCCTCCACCTCTTCAAACTCAAAGTCCGGTCTGTTAAGGATAACATCAAGATCGACATCTCCGTGTACGGCAGTGATCATCTCTGCTTCCTGCTGGATATTGCGAAGTCCTTCTTTTACCTCTGAAAGCTCGCTTTCGGTCAAAAGATCTGTCTTATTAAGTATCATCAGATTACAAAATTCAATCTGATCCATGATGAGGTTTATGATGTCTCCGTCGTCGTTCTCTTCCTCGGAAGTAAGGTTATGAAGGAACTCGCGGTATATCCTGTCTACATCAACCACCGAAACGACAGCCTTAAGATACACTCTCGTATCGGGAGTCATCTCCTCGTAATTTATAAACGCGCCCGCAATTGACGACGGCTCGCTGATTCCTGATGCTTCAACAAAAATAGCCTCAATTGACTTATCAGCTGACAAGCGCTCTATCTCTGCCATGAACTCGTCCTTCAAAGTACAGCAGATACATCCGTTCTGCATCTCAACCATC